>FSUE01000512.1_pt1 | contig 16258 bp, 10 predicted proteins | sample 1637031 | NCBI WGS metagenome assembly FSUE01 (sample SAMEA3914819, study PRJEB12502) | metagenome | biome: forest; material: soil | place: Canada | collected 2010-06-26 | depth 0.3 m | reverse complement strand
TCGAACGGCATCGACTCGGCGTCGGGCACTGGCCGTCCGCGACCCTCGCCGTGCTTCTTCAGCGCACCTTCGACGACCGCGACCAAACCGCGCGCGTCGAACGGCTTGGTGATGGCGTCGATCGCGCCCGTCTGCTGCACGAATTGACCGCGAATCTTGTCGCCCTTGGCGCTCATCAAGACCACTGGCAAGTTCTTCAGCTCGTCTTTGGCGCGTAGCTCGCGGCAGAACTGGTAACCGTTCATGCGCGGCATCACGAAGTCGAGCAACACCAAGTCGACCTTCTCGTGCACCAACAGCTCGAGCGCCTCTTGCCCGTCTTGGGCCGGCAAGGCCGAAAACGCGCTGGCTTCCAAAATCGAGCACACGACCTTGCGGATCGTGGGGCTGTCGTCGACCACCAGGATTCGTGCGCTCATCTCAGCCGGGCCTTCAATCGTGCGCGAAGGGTGGCCGCAACGTCAAGGCCGGACTTCTACTTTAGGATCGGGGCCGGCCAATAACGTGCGCGGCGTTTCTTGCGCAGAGTCGCGAGGCCCGTTGCCAGCATGGCGGCCGCGAAGAGACCCAGCGTTTTGCTGCCCGCAACCGGCGCTGCTACCGCAGATGAGCTGCCAAGGTCGGTAGCTCGAACAGCGACGCTCTCCGTAGCGAGCCCGGCCGAAGCCAGCATTACGTTCGCTAGATCCTCCGCGGTGTCGGCATCCGACGCTGCCCGCAGCACGACCGATTGCGGCGTCGCCCAGTTCGCGCTCGTGAAAGTCAGCAGCGAGCTCGTGACCAGCGACACATCCGGGTCACCCGTGACGTTGACGCTCACGCTCGTGCTCGCGGCTGGCGCCTGCGCCAAGCGCACGTTCAACACTGCGCGGCCGCCCTCGTCCAAGCGCAGCTGGAGTGGGGTCGCGACAACGCCCTGAGCAGTCGCTTTGTAACTCACGCGCTGGATGTCGCCGGACACCGTCATTAGGTAAAGCGCGCCGTCCGGACCGGGCGCGACATCGACCGACGACGCGATGCCGGTCGCAAAGTGATCGACGCTCGTAACGATATTGTCCGCGGCCAGCGTGACCCGCTCGACAGCCCCGCTGTTATAGTCACCAAAAATTAGTTGCCGTAACCGTTCTGGGGAAAATTGGGATCGAACGCGACGCCGAGCAGGCCACACTCGCTGTTCGTGAATACCGCATCCGTGCTGAACGGCGTGGCAAGCGGGGCGCCGGGCGGCGCAAGCCAAGCTCAAGGCCTGCACCGACGCGAACCGCTAGCGCGCGTTAGCGCTCTGCCAGCATGCCTTCCAGCTGCGTGAGCGCGCGCTCGAGCGACGCCCGTCCGCCTTGGCCGGCAAACGCGGTCGGCACGTGCGCGTCGCGCGCGGCCGCCAGCGCCGGCTCGCTGTGTTTGTGCTTCACCGCGCGGTCCAGGATGATCACGCCGGCGACGCGACCTTGGCGAATCCGCTGCGGCAAATTGCCGAGCGCATGCACGCCGTCGCGCTCGGTATCGATCCATTCGATGTGCTCGGCGATGCCTTCCGGCGCCGATTCACTGCGATCGCGTGACAGCGCGCCGATCACGACCAGCTTTTGCGAAACCAGCACCGAGCGCAGTCGCGGCCAGCTCGGTGCCAACGTCGGGCTCTCGCTGTTGCTGGTCTTGCCACGGCTGGCCGGCGGCGCTTTCAGCGTCATCGGACCGTTCAGCTCCGCGTCGGCCACCGCGCCTGAAACGTCGAGCACCCCCGCGCTGGGCAAAAGCAGCTTGGCCAATTCCGGCAGCTCGAGCACGGCAAGCCGCAGCTCTTCGGCCGCGCGCGCCACCGAGATGCCGACTTTTTGTGGCGCTTTCAGCCGGTGCTCGGCGGCAAACTCGGTTGCAATCTGGCTCTCGACCGCGCGCCGGTACGAACCAAGCGCCGCCTCCACGCGCTCGATGCTGGCGGTGCCGTCACGCCTGCGCGCGGCCAACGCCGCACGCAGGCTTTCCAGCAAGTCGTCGATGGGAGAAGCCGGATCCGAAGCGTCTCCCATCGTTTCGCCTCAGCTCTGCGGCTCGCCAACCGTACGGATGCGCAGCTCGGTCAACTGATGCGCGCCGACGAAGCCGGGCGCGTCGCTCATCATGTCCGTGCCCTTTTGCGTCTTCGGGAACGCGATCACGTCACGAATCGACTCGGTCGCGTTGAGCAGCATGCAGATGCGATCCATCCCGAGCGCGATGCCACCGTGCGGCGGCGCCCCGAACTTCAAGGCGCTGAGCAAGAAGCCGAATTTCTCCTGCGCTTCTTGGTCCTGGATGCCGAGCGCAGCGAACACCTTCTTTTGCACTTCCGGATCGTGCAAGCGGATCGAGCCGCCGGCGATTTCGAAGCCGTTCAGCACCAAATCGTAGCGGTAGCACAGCACCTTGCCCGGATCGGTCTCGATCAGCGCCACGCTGTCGTCGTGCGGGCGGGTGAAGGCGTGGTGGGCGGCGGCCCACGTCTTGCTGTCGTCGTCGTACTCGAACAGTGGCGGATCGACGACCCAGCTGAAGTTCCATTTGTCGCCGTGGCCGACCTCCGGAATCAGCCCCATCTTCTTGGCGACGATCACCCGTAAGTTCGCCATCACGGTGTGAACGAGCGACGTCTTGCCGGACTGGAAGATCAACACGTCGTTCTCTTTGGCGCCGGTCGCAGCGTTCACGGCCTTGACCAGCTCGGGCGTCGCCATCTTGGCCAGCGGCGACTGCGTCCACGCGCCGTCGGGTCCAACCTTGGCACGCGCCAAGCCGCCGGCGCCCATGCCTTTGGCCAGCTGCTCCAGCTTCTCCTGGTCGGTGCGCGAGTAGTTGGCGCTGGCCGGAATCACCATCGCCTTCACGATCTCGGTCGGCAGATCACGACGGTAGGCGCCGCTCTTGAATTTCTCGGCGATCGGCGCAAAAAACCCGATCCCGCCGCCGTCCTGCTCGATCACGATGTCCGTCAAGTCGACGTGCGGCAATCCGAAGCGCAAATCCGGCTTGTCGTTGCCGTACTTGGTCATCGACTCTTCGAAATCCAAGTGCGGAAAGCCATCCGGATACAGCGCCCTCAAGTCGATGTTCAACGCCGCCTTCCAAATCGCGAAGATCAAACCTTCGACCAAGTTGAAGACGTCTTGCTGGTTCACGAATGACAGCTCGATATCGATCTGCGTGAACTCCGGCTGGCGATCGATGCGCAAATCTTCGTCGCGAAAGCAGCGCACGATCTGAAAATAGCGATCGTAGCCGGCGACCATGAACAGCTGCTTGAACAGCTGCGGGCTCTCGGCCAAGGCGTAGAACTTTTGCGCGTGCAGGCGTGACGGCACCAAGAAGTTGCGCGCGCCGCCGGGCGTGTACTTCACCAAAACCGGCGTCTCCAGCTCGAGACAACCCTGCTCGGTCAAGTACGTGCGCGTGGCAAAGTTGATGTTGTGGCGCATGCGCAGCGCGCGATGCAACGGGCCACGACGCAAATCGAGGTAGCGGTATTCGAGCCGAACCTCTTCGCGCGTGTCGCTCTTCTCTTCAATCGCGAACGGCGGCGTCTCGGCCTTGTTGAAGACGGCTGCCTCCAGCACCGTGATCTCGATCTCGCCGGTCGGGATGTTCGCGTTGGCCGCGCTGACCATCTTGTTTTCTTTTTTGCTGAACTGCTCACCGCGCGACTTCACGGTGCCGCGGATGCCGATCACCCACTCGCCCCGCAGCGCTTCAGCCACCTTGTGGGCCTCGGCCGACGCGTCCGGGTCGAAGACAATCTGCGTCACGCCCTCGCGGTCCCGCAGATCCACGAACGCGATCGAGCCGTGGTCGCGCCGATTGGCCACCCAGCCGAACAGCACGACCTCCTTACCAATGTCGGAGGCGCGGAGCGCGCCGCAGCTATGGGTTCGTTTCAGCTCATCAATGAAGCGGGCCACTTGATATTCCTTGGATTTGGGGGTCTGGGCGTCACCGAGACCCACCGAGGCCGGCTGTTTTAGCACGATCGGCGGGGCCCCCACGCCAACTGCAAGCCCCGTCGCGGCTGCCCAGAAACTGGGCCTTTTTCTACGCTTCTGGCAGCCATGGGCGGTGAGCCCTGCCACGGCCCCGAACGCCGTCCCGGAAATCAGTCCCATGCCGCCCGTGCCGCCCGCAGCGCCGCGCGCCGGCGCGCTTTTTGAGACGACGGCGCGGCGGCTCGCCTTCGTGGTGCCGCTGGTCGTGACCATGCTGCGCACGTCCCCAACCGGACAATGGCGTGACGACTTGCCCGTCGTGCGCGCGCTCGGGCTGGTGCCCAGCGGCACGGAAGGCTTGATCTCGACCGCGCTCACGCAACTGCTGGCGCTGATGCCGCTCGGCGGGCGGCTGTTGCGTGCCGGTTGGGTCAGCGCGCTCGGGCTGGCGGTGGCCGCCGCGGTCGCCTACCGACTCATTCAGCGCGCGCTCACGCTTTCCCTGCCGACGCCGCACCTTTCGCCCCTGCTCGCGCTAGCCGCCACCATGACCGCCGTGCTGGCGCCGAGCTGGCAACTCGAAGGCACGTTGGCCGGTGGCATCACGCTCGGCGTCGCATTGGCGCTGACCGCAATCTGGGTCGCAGTCGGCGTCCAGACACGCTGGAGCACGCTGGCGCTCGGGGCGTTGATGGCCAGCACGGCCGTCGAATCGCACGCCGCGGCGCTGGCGCTCGGTGTTGCGCTTTTGTCGCGGCTGTTGCTGGTGCGGCGCTGGCCGAAACCGCACGTGGCGATCGAGCTGTTGCTCGGCCTGGCCGCACCGCTCGTGCCGTGGGCTTTGTTCCTCGTGCTGCGGCCGATGTCGCCGAACGTCGATCTGGATCTTTCGGGTGGCATCGGCACCTCGAGCTTGATGTCGGTCGACGCCGCGGCCGAGCGCACGACGGCGCTTTCGGCATGGCTCGGCGACGCCGGGCTGTTGCCGTGTCTGCTCGGGCTTTTCGGCTTGGTTTTGGCGGTGTTCCGCAAGTCGGTCCGCGCGTTCGGTGCACCGTTCGCCGCGCTGTTCGCCGTCGACCTGGGCTTCCCGTCGAGCCGGATTGGCATCCTGGCCAGCGATACGCTCGCCCCGGTACGGCTGCTGTCGCTGATCGCCATCGCCGGGGCCTCCGCGCTGGCCGTGCAAGCGGCGGCGACGTACATGCGCCGCGCGCGCGTGCCGTTCGCCGAGCCGGCCAGCGCGCTGTTGGTCGTGTTCCACTTTACGCTGGCGTTCGCGGCCGTCGAAGACTCCGCTTACGCGGCCGATCGCCGTGACCAAGTCGCGGCAGATTCGTGGACCGACGAAGCGCTCGACGCTTTGCCACCGTCGTCGCTGTTACTGGTGCGCTCGGAGGCGCTGGCCTATCGACTGTGGGCCGCGCAAATCGCCCGCGGCGCGCGCACCGATCTGGTGGTGATCCCAGAGCCGCTGCTCGAGCGCGGCAACGTCGCACAGCTGCTGCTACGCCAAGAGCCAGCGCTGGCGCCACTGGTGCGCGAAATGGCGCTGTCGGGCGCACCAACCGAGTTCTCGCTCTCCAGCCTGTCCGACGCGCGCCCGCTGTTCGTCGAAATCGACGCGCGCTGGCCCAAACGCCTGCGCGACCACCTGGCGCCGCGCGCGTTCTTCCTGCGCTTTTCCGCCCACCCGCTCGGCCGCTCCGACCGTGCGCAATCCTTGAAGGAGAACGACGACGGTTGGCAACGCGCGCTCTCGGTCGCCACCAAACCGGGTGCCCGCGACGCCGCCACGCTGGCCGTGATGCAAAGCGAGCTGCGCGACCGCGCCCAGCTGCTGGTCGACGCCGGCGACCGCGACGCCGCCGAGCTGGCGGTGCAATCGCTGTTCGCCATCGACCCGCACGACAGCCTGGCCGCCACCTTGACTGCACGCCTGACGGCTGCGCGCGACCGTACCCCAGCCAGCACCGCGACGCGCTGATGGCACTCTCGCGCCGGCGCTACGCTCGACTTCTCGGCCTCGCAGCGCTGCTCTTTTACTGCGGTTTGTTGCTCGCCTCGTCGATTCCGACGAGCCTCGTACCGGGTAGTCGCGCGCTGTATCTGTTGGCGCGGGGCAGCGGCTTCATGCTGCATTTGGTCGGGGTCACGCCCGGCGTCGAGGTGTTTCGCGGAGCTGTGGCGTCGCGCGCCATCCCCAAGATGAGCTGTTTTCGGGTCGTCGGCGAAGGCGCCACCAACATCATCCTTTACGACGACTTGTCGCGCTGTCGCGAGCGCCGCATCGACGTCGTTCGCGACCCTTTTCGGATCTTCCAGATGTCTAGCCTGTCGGCCGCTTTCGTGACGCTGAACCAGAACGGCTCGAATGACCTGACTCGGGACCCCGTGCGCGCGCTGTTCTTGTTCAGCGACTACTACTGCCACACCACCGACGCCGAGCGCGCTCAAGTGCGAAGCGTTCGCATCGACACCGTGTACGTCGGGACCAACCTCGACGACGGAACCACGGGGGAGATAAAAATGGCCGGGCAACGCCGCTGCAATCGACCAACCTGGAAGATTCGCTGAGTACCGATGGCCGCGATCGAGCGCTTTTTCTTCGAACCGCTGCGCTTTCGCGGCCTGTTCGTGATGCGAGCAGCGTTCGGGCTGATCGCGGTTTGCTACTACTTGCGGCTCCTGCCCTACGTTCAGCCTCTGTTCGGCCCAGCCGGCATCAATGGTCACGACACCGCCCAACGCTGGCCCGGCTTCCCGATGGCCGTAACGGAGAATCTCGAGCACTTCGCGCTGCTCGGCGACGTGACATCGCCCTCGCTGGTCTGGTTATTGTACGGGCTGCTGCTGCTGGCGGCAGCGCTGTTCTCGCTCGGCTTATTCACGCGCGTAGCCGGCGCGGCGTTGCTCGTGCTGCACGCAATTTTCGCCAGTCACCAGCCCGAGCTCACGGGCGGCTGGTGCAAGCTCTATCCGGTGCTCACGCTGTATTTGACGTTGGCGCCATCGGGCGCAGCGTGGTCATTGGATGCTTGGCGCAGGCGACGCCGCGACCCGGCGCACCGACCGTCGAGCATGTTTTCCCCGTGGCCGCTGCGCCTACTACAGGTGCACGTGATCGCAATGTACGCCACGGCCGGCTGGCCACGCTTGGTCAATCAAGCTTGGCTGCGCGGCGAGACGGTACTTCATGCTGCCGCCGACACGCGTTATGGCCGTTGGGATCTGAATTGGCACGCCCTACATCCCGTGCTCAGCCTGGCCACCTACTGCGCGCTCGTGCTCGAGCCTGCCGCGACGCTGCTTTTGCCTTGGCGTGTCACGCGCCGCTGGTGTGCGTTGGCGCTGATTGCGCTCCACTTGGGCATCGAGCTCGTCGCCGACGTGGGCATGTGGGGCTTCATGATGATCGCCGCCGTCTGCGCATTTCTGCCCGATCACTGGTTTCGCTCGCTCCCCGGCCTGCAAGACCCCCACTTCTCCAACGACTCGAGCCACTGAGAAGCGTGAACCGCCTCCTCGTCGTCGCCCCTGTTTCGCCCTGGCCCGCGGGCGCACCCGACCGGTTGCGAAGTCCAAATCAGGGTTACCAATGTAACCAAATTTCGCCAATGATTTCGCAGCGGCGCGAGCGCCAGCTGACGCTCTTTCACCCGTAAGCACTCCAGTCGTAGCGCGTGGAATGCTTACGATTCGGAGGAGGCTCCGCACTGCCCCCCGGCCCGCCCCGTGTGGCCATTTTCTCGGCAATTTCGCGGGTGCCACGCCGGGAAACTCCTTACAAAGGTAACCCCGATTCTCGAGTCCAACCCGTTCTCGGCCCACCCCAATTTCTGGAGCGTGCCGAACCAAATGCTCATTCGACGCAACCGAAACCGAAGGCGGCCGACAAGACGCTATGAATCAAGGTCGTCGGGCACACGCGGAAGTAGCGGACCCCAAGTCGGGCGCATTCGGCTCCAAGAGCGCAGCGGCGCGCAGGCTTTGGCGCGAGGCACGGCTGTTTCAGGAGCAGGCGCAAGCACTGCTCGCGGACGAAATGGTGCCTTTCGTCGAGTGGTTGCTGCTCGAGACCCTGCGGGAGTTGAGCGAAGAAGAGCGTGGTCCCGTCAGCCAGGTTAGGGTCGCGAAGCGAACCGGGTTGAGCGAAAGGGTTGTCTCGTATTGGATGGCGGCGATGACTGAGTTCGGCGTCGTCGATCGCGGACCCGACATGGACGGCCGTATGTGGCGGGTTCTTTTGACTGACTTGGGAAAGCGGACGTTGCAGGCTTGTAACGAGCGGCTGGAAGAGGCGGGGCTTACTGGGTAAGGTGCGCGAATGATGCAGCGTGCGCTCGTGCTTGGGGGGATTTGGCTGGTCGCTTGTGGGCCGAAGGCGGAGCCGGCGAAAACGGTTGAACCGATGCCGGGCGCGTCGGCGTCGCCTCCCGCCGCTAGCGCCGAACCAGCATCGGTCCCGGAGGCGGCGCCGGTTGAGCCGGCGGCATCGCCCGTACCCCCGCCTGCGCCGAGCGCACCCTCGATTCACGACGTGTGCTTCGCGATGTGCGACAAAGTGAAGGCGAAGTGTCCCAAAAACTCGTTCGAGGCGTGCCGAGTCAATTGCTCGAAGTACGAGTCGCCGGCCGACGGCTGTGAAGGGGTCGTGCGTGACGCGCTGATCTGCGCGCGTGACGCCGCTGATCTGGTCTGCGCCAACGTCGCTCCCGAAAGCTGCGCCAAGCCGTTTCGGCAGATCACGGCCTGCGCCTCGGGTCACAAGCCAGAAACGGTCGCGGCACCCAGCGCTGCCGCGCTGCCACCTGGATTTTCAGTCTACGAAAACCCGCAAGAAGGTGTGCACGCGCCCATGCCGCAAGGCGTGGCGGCCGGCGAAGGCAACGCAATTGCCAGCGTGAAGCATGCCGACGGCGCGGTGTATTCAATCCGCAAGTTGCCGCGCCCCGAAGGCAAACTGAACGAAAAGGTCTTCCTGAAGATCGGGCTTAACCTGTTCGGTCGCTGCAGCGACAAGATGAAGATGCAGGGCATGGTCGACAAGCCCGGTCGCACCTCGATCAACTACACGACCAAGTGCCCCGACGGCAGCGAAGAACAAGGCTTGTTCTGGGCCACCGACAAGGCGCTGTTCGTCGCCAGCGTGAAGGGCCCAGCCGGCAAGCTGGGCCCCGCCGAAGTGTTCCTCTACGGCTTCGAAGCGAAATAGACCGCGTTACGGGCCGTCTTTGCAGCAGCGGAAGCCGAGGCTGGGTAGCACCGCGTTGGTGCTGATCACGTCCAAGTCGAACTTGCACGTGAGACCGTTGTTCGGCGTCAGGAAGGAGCCGCCCTGCAAGGCCATGATGTTGTACGCCGGCACGCCGGTCGTTGCGCCCGTTACCTTGTCGCTCCACTCGGCAACGTTGCCGGACAGATCGTAAACGCCGTCGCTGGAGACGCAGCTCGGGAACGAGCCGGTCGGGGCGGCGGCGCTGCCAGGCGCGTCGATGCCGTTACAATTCGTGCCGATGTAGCTGTTGCCGTAGGGATACGTCTTGTTGCTGGCGCCGGTGCACGCCGCCTCGAGCTCGGTGATGTGACACAGGCGTTTGCCGCTGGCTGCGCAGGCGCCCTTGGCTTCGTCGAACGTCGCGCCGGTCCACGGCAAGCGATTCGGGATTCCACACAGATGCGACTCGTCGGTGCCGACCGAGTTGGCCGTCGCATCCGGGCGCGAGGCCTCGTAGGTGTCGATGTAAAAGTCGAACGTGCTGCGCTTGACGTGAATCATCTGATCCGTGCCCTCGTCGACCTGCCCGTCGCAGTTGTCGTCGAGGCCGTTACACGTCTCCGCCGAGGCCATTGGCGGATCGGGGGGCAGCGTCGTGTTGCAGTGCGTCTTGGTCGTATCGAGCGGATCGCACTGGATTTTGCCGTAATCGAGGCACACGCCGAACGCACCGTCGTTGCAGGTCTTGCCGAGGTCGAGGAAGGCTTCGTCTTTCTGCCCGTCGCAGTTGCCGTCGATGCCATCGCACAGACCCTCGGTGATGGCGACCTTGCCCACCACCGTTTCGACACCGATCGGGTAATCGCACAGCCAACCGCCGGCATTCGAGTCGCAGTGCAAGGCCACGTTGTCGCACAGCGTGCCGGCCTTTTGCTTGCAGAAGCTGTTGACGCCGGCCGCCGCGCCGCTGGCCGGCTTGGTCGCCAAAACTGCGACCGGATCGTCGATCACGCCATTGCAGTCGTCGTCCTTGCCGTTGCACGACTCGGTCCGCACCGGCCGCACCGGACACAGCTCGCAGCCCGGCAAATTCGGTTGGAGATCACCGTAGTCGGTGTCGCAGGCGTCGATCTTGCACTGCTTGTTTTCGCACTTTGCCAGCGCGTGCGGCAGCGTGCCGACACACGAGGTGTTGCAGTCGCCGCAGTGCTGCGGATCGCTATCGAAGTTGAAGTCCTCGTCGGGCGTGCCGTCGCAGTTGTTGTCGAGGCCGTCGCAAATGTCGGCCGTCGGGGTCACGCCCGGTACGCACACCAGGATGCTGCCGATGCATTGCGTCTTGCCGAACGTACAAATGCCAAGACAGTCTTTGGTCGGGCAAAAGTCGCTGCACGGCGCGTCAGCGTCGGCGCTGACCTCGTTGATTTGGCCGTTGCAGTTTTGGTCGATATCGTCGCAAATCTCGACGCCGCAGCCGTCTCCGGCCGGCGCCGTCGCCGGATCACAGTCGTTGCCGTGCTTGTCTTTGAGGTGACACGGGTATTCGCAGCCCGTCGAATCGAGATTGTCGACCGAGAACCAGCCGTCCTCGCACTTGTCGATCTCGCACGCGCCGTCAGTGCATTTGGACGTGGCGTGCAGCAGGTCGCAGGCGTTGTTGCACACGCCGCAGTTTTCGACGTCCGTTTGGAGGTCGAAGCTTTCGTCCTTCTTGCCGTCGCAGTTGTCGTCCTCGCCGTTGCAGACCTCGTCGGCCATCGGGTCACCGTCGCAAACTAGCTCACAGCCGTCGGTGGGATCGCCGTTCTGGTCGTAGCGGTTGGCTTGGCATTTCTCGATCTCGCACCTGCCTTTGACGCAGGTCGAGTCCGCGCCGGTGATGATGCAATGCTTGCCGCATTCGCCACAGTTATTGGCGTCGGTCTGAAGGTCAGCGGTATCGCACTCGGTGCCGGCGTCTTCGAGCGCGGCGCTGCCACCGGTGTTCTTCTTGCCAGCCGTCGTTCCGGTGTCGTCACCACCAAAGCCGATCATCAGCGTTCCGGCGTTGCCGCCAGTCCCTGACCCGGCGCTGCCACCGTTGGTGATTGCCTGATCTTTGCAGTCCTGGAAGCAGGCCGCCTCTGTGGTGCAACCCTGAGTGCCCGCAGCCACGCCGGCTAGCAGCAAACCGGGGCCGAAAAGGCCGGACCAGAAACGCGCGCGCATCAGGCCGCCCTCCGCTGACTGCCACGACGCCGTCTACTGACGATCGCGCCGAGCAGCAACAGCGACGCGGCCAACGCTGCATCGCCACCGCGCGACGGCGTCGTGCGACACGCGCAACCACCGCCGCCAGTCACGAGACCGAAGACCCCGCGGCCAGCTTCGTTGCTGGTAGCACCGCTGCCGGTCTTACCACCCGAGCTGGAGCCGCCATTGCCATTCTCGCCGCCGCTCGACTCGTCGCCGGTACCGTTGCCGGCCAGGCCATTGCTGTCGCCGCCCTCGGCGCCGGTTGCGCCGGCTTGGCTCGTGTCGCCGGCATTACCCGCACCCGCCGCAGAATTGCCCTCACCGCCGGCACCCTGACCATCGGGCGTGCACTTGTTGTTGCGACAGTGCGAGTCTTCAGGGCACTTCGCGTCGTCACAGCTCTGCGGAACGCAGTACTTCTTGCCGTCGTACGCTCTGCAGTCGAAGCCGCCGGGGCACGGGAACTCACCGCCGTGACACGGCTCGTCGCATTGACCGTCGATGCAGGCGTTGCCGCCAGGGCAGGCGGACAACGTATCGGCGATGCCGTCGCAATCGGTGTCCTTGAGGTCGCACACCTCTTTAACGGGGTGTATGGCACCGACGCAATCGATGGTGCCCTGTGCAGTGCAGACGGTATGGCCCGGCATACACGGCAGGTGATTGTTCGGCTCCACCAGCGCGTCGCAGGTCTTACCGACCCGGTCGTCGTTCTTGTTCACGTCATCGAACTCGTCGACGCTGCCGTCGCAGTCGTTGTCCTTGCCGTCGCAGATCTCGAGATCTTGCGCGCCGTTCGGCACGCATACGGGCGCCTTCTTGTCGGCGTCGCACGCCAGCTTGCCCGGGCAACCGCCGAGCGTGGTGCAATTGCTGCCCAGCGTCTTGATGTCGTCGACCGTGCCGTTGCAGTCGTTGTCGATACCGTCGCAAGCCTCTTCGCCCGGCACGCCGGCGTTGACGCAGCTCACGGTCGGACCGACGCAGGCGAACGTGCCCTTGTTGCACTGACCGGTGCCGCACAAGGCCGGCGCTTTGACCTTGGGATCGCAGCACTCGACGCCCACGACCTTGCCGCCGTCGTTCACGTCATCGATGACGTTGTTGCAGTTGTTGTCCTTACCGTCACACACCTCGACGGTCGGCACCTTTTGGCCGGCGCACGAGCTGGCCTTCATGCCGTTGCCCCAGTCGGCAACGCCGCTGTTCAGCGCGGCCGTGCACTTCCAGGTGCCGGTTCGGCACTCGCCGTATTGGTAGCTGTTCGGATCGGCGTTGAACGCATTTCCGGTCACCACGTAACAAGACTGGCTTTGACCGTCGACCAGGTTGTCGCAGTCGTTGTCCAAGCCATCGCACACTTCGGTGAACGGCCCCGTGGCACCCTGGCACTGCAGCTCATGATTGACGCAAACCGTCAGGCCGTGATTGCACTCTCCGGCGTCCGAGCCGCACGGCTGGTTGTCGTCGACCAGGTCAGCCACCTCGTCGACCTGCGTGTCGCAGTCATTGTCGAGGCCATCGCAAATCTCCGGCTGGGCCACGCACGGCTCGCAATTCAGAGGGTTCTGTGCGGTGCTTTCGTCGATCAGGCCGTTGCAGTTATCGTCGATGCCGTTGCATGTCTCTTTGCCGCTGGCCCCGCCCGGCATGTCGATGTTGCAGAAGCTGCCGGTGCCGTCGGCTTTGCAGATGAAGTGGCCGGTGCCCTTGCAGACGCCGTCTTGGCCATCGTCACAAGCCAGACCGGGCCCGCTCGGCGGTTGCGTCTCCGGGAAGTCTTCGTCGATCAACCCGTCACAGTCGTCGTCCTTGCCGTTGCACTTCTCGAACACGAAGCTGCCCGAGATAATCGTGGCCATCGCGTTGGCCAGCTCGGCGCGGCTGCTCACGAAGTAGGCCGACGTGGTGCCGCCCGCCACGGCAATCGCGTTCAGCTGTGCGGTCTCGGTCGGTAGGGTCGAGAAGCCGATCACGTAGGTCTTGACCGAAATTTGCGTCGGCGCGCCCATGATCGTCTTGGTGATGCCGGCGTTCAGTGCGGCCGCAGCGGCGACCGGGTCACCCTGACAGCTCTCAGCGCCGTCGGTCAGCAAGATCACGTTGTATTTGCGGCACGGCACGGCGTTGTCGCAGGCGATGCGCGGCGCCAAGAAGTCCTTGGTTGCTTCCAGTGAGCTCGCCAACGGCGTCGGGCCGGTGGCACGCAGCTCGCAGTCGCCACCGGTGCAGGCCACGCCGCTCTGGAAGTTGGTCTCCTTGTTGTCGAGCCAGCTCAGGTAGTTGCTGAGCGGCTGGGAAAAGTCGACCAAGTACTGTGCGCCGCGCTTGGGCGGGCCGCAGCTACCGGAGTAGTTGATGCAGTCAGCGCTCGGAGTCTGCCAGCCGATGTTGATGTTGGTGTTGAGCGCCGACAACGAGTCGTCCACGCTGGCGCCTGCGCCGTACAGCTTGCTCGGAACGCATTGGCCGTCCGGATAGTAATAAGGATAGGCGGGGGCGGTGTTGTCGTGCGACTGGAGTGGGTTGTTGGTGCGCGGGTCGTCGTAGCTGCAGCAGCTCTGCGCGCACTCGAACCAGTTCGCGGTCTGACAGCTACGGTTCAATCCGCTGTCTTGGTAGTAGCGCGCCAGGGCGTAGTCGCTCTCGGGGAAAGCGGCCAACACGTCGGACAGCGCGCCCTTGGCGTTGTACAGGCGCGTCTCGGTGCCGTTGACGCCGGGAAAATCGACCGAGCCGTCACCAAAGCGGGGCTCGCCGTCGTTGTCGAGCAACATCGAGCCGGACGTGTCGACCACCACCGCGAAGCGCGGGCGCGTGTCGGTTACGGCGCCGTTACACGAGGTGACGGTCGGGCAATTGCCCGGCTTGCCGGCGGTGCAGGCGGCAATCGTCGAGCCGTCGGGGCAGGTGATGTTACCCAGGCCTTCATCGGTTTGGCCGTCGAAGTTGTTGTCCTTGCCGTCGCAAATCTCGCCGACGTACGCGGCGTCAATCTGCAGCTCACCAGCCCCGGCGCCAGCTTCACCCGCGCAAATCGGACAGATGCCGCCGTTGCCGCCGCGCACGTCGAAGATCGAACGCGGGTCGATGTTGTTCACGCGCGACTGGACGTTGATGATGCCGCCGCCGCCGCCGCCCGCGCAGTCGTCGCAGGTGCCGTTGTTCTGGCTACCTTTGCATTCGTCTTCGTTCTCGCCGTAGTCGAGGTAGTCGCAAATCTGCTGGTTGTTCGGGACGCAACGCTTGCCGACCTTGCCCGTCGCGTCCGTGCCACCCAAGTCCAAGCACAGGCAGCCGGCGGCCGAGCTACACTCGGTCGGACTCTGCGTATCGCAACCGGCGTCGTTGGTGCAGGTGTTCCAGGTCTGCGGATCGGTGGCGCTGGGAATGCACACCCAGCCCAAGTCGCCACCCAATTGGCGGCGCACGTAGCCCGTGTCGCAGAAAGGCGCCGACACGCGTGACGGCGTGCAGTTCGCTGGGTCGCAGCGCTTGTATTGGTTACCGGACGCTGGCTCGGTGAAGGTACGGCACAGCTGCCCGGCACCGCACTCGCCGTTTCCAGTGCACACCAAAGCTTTGGGCTGCGAGTCGCCACCGCGCCCGCCGCGTGCCGAAATGCGCGCCGTCTGGCCAACGTTGACGGTGTCACCGATGATCAGAATCGTGCCGCCAGCGCCGCCGCCGGCCGAGTCATTGCCCGAGGCACAGCCGCGTTTACCATCGGTGGTGACACGCCCGTTGATCGTCACGCTACTGCCAGCCCCGCCGGCGAACAGCACGATGCGACCACCGCCGCTACCAGCGCGGTTGTTCGCGTCATAGCCATCACGGCAGCCTTTATCGCCGCCAGCGGCGCCGAACTCGGGGTCGAGAATGTGATGCCAGTACGACTGGCCCGCCACGCTGGGCAGCTCGTCGCCGAAGACGTCGGCATTGCTAGCCGTGATGCCGTAGCACTGCAGACCGGCGGTTACCGGATCCTGATCAGCATCGTCGACGCAAGCGCCCGCAACTTTGGAGCTACAGTCTTCTTCCCATTCTTGTGGGAACTGACAGGTGTTGGCGTCACCGTAGACGAAACAATCTTTCGTGCCTTTGCCGCCGCGACCAAAGTGCGCGCCGCCGCCGCCCGAGTCGCGCACCGAGCAACCACCTTTGCCACCGGCCGCAGCCGTCGGCCCCGGACCGTCGTCGCATTCAACCGCTTGATACCCGCGTCCGCGCGCGGTGATGCGCGACGTCGCGTCGATCGAGATGTTGCCGGTCGCCTTCAGCACCAGGTTGCCGAGCGTCGCCTTGTTGGCGGCATTGTTGTCGAAGGCCGTGACTTCGATCACGGCGTTGTTGGTCAGCGTGATGTTGCCGTAGGTGTGCGGGCCGCTGAGGCTGCAGCCACGACCACCGTTGATCGGCGCGCCGCCAGCGCCCGCGCAATCGTTGGTAGTCTTGCTACCGTCGATGGTCAGGTCCGCCGCGAGCGCCTTGCCCGCACCCAACGCCACGCCGAGCCCGATAAGGCACGACAAACCCAACCGAACCAAAGGTGAAGTCATGGTCAACCTACAAGAATAGAACTAACGCTCGGGAGCTGTCCACGCGTCTCTCCGGCGCGCCGCTTGTGCGCAGACTCAGTCGCTCCTGAACGCCCCTACGGCGCAGATCAGGCGCGCATTAGTGCGCGGAGCCGCAGTTTGGCTTCCGCGGCTCCGTTGAATTGGGTGCTTTGCGCGCGCTCCTGGAGCTCGGTCTCGGAGCGCGCCCTGCGAATCGCGCCCTACTGGCGTCGGTCTCGAATCGCGCCCTACTGGCGTCGGTCTCGAATCGCGCCCTACTGGCGTCGGTCTCG
>FSUE01000364.1_pt1 | contig 16278 bp, 11 predicted proteins | sample 1637031 | NCBI WGS metagenome assembly FSUE01 (sample SAMEA3914819, study PRJEB12502) | metagenome | biome: forest; material: soil | place: Canada | collected 2010-06-26 | depth 0.3 m | reverse complement strand
CCCCCCGCCACTCTTGCCGACGCTGCTTGGCTTGGGCGGCTACGTGCTGCTCGGCACGGCAGGCGTGTTCTGGCCGGAGCGCGGCATGTACGGCCGCGTGCTGTGGCGCGGCCCTAACCGCCCCGAAGTCGCGCTCACCTTCGATGACGGTCCGAGCCCGAAGACGACGCCGCGCGTGCTGGCCGAGCTTGCGCGCTTGGGCACGGTGGCGACGTTCTTCGTCGTCGGGCGTAAGGCGCAGGCACATCCGGAGCTGGTGCGTGAAATCGTCGCAGCCGGGCACGAAATAGGGCTGCACGGCTTCGAGCACGACCGTTTGTTCTCGCTGCGCAGTCCGACGCGCGTCGCCGACGACATTCGGCGCACGCAAGACGTGCTCGAAGCGGCCGGTGCTCCCCGGCCTCGGCTGTTCCGCCCACCGATCGGCTTCGTTTCGCACTTCACCGTGCACGGTGCCCACAAAGCCGGCGTCACGCTGGTCGGCTGCAGCGCGCGCGCGCTCGACGGCTTCGCCAGCGCCTTGCCGGACAAGGTCGCGACCCGACTCACGCGCGCGCTCGAACCGGGAGCGATCTTGGCGATGCACGACGCGGCCGAGCGCGACGACTACGTTCCGGCATCGCTGGCGGCATTGCCGCAGGTCTTGTCGGCGCTCGGCGAGCGCCAGCTGCGAGCCGTCACGCTGGCTAGCTGGGCATCGACTTAGCCCAAACCGGGCGCGCCGAGCACGAAGTTTTGCGCGTAGCCGCGGGTGCGGTTTTCGATCGCGATCGTGACGGTGCCGTCGGCGCCGTAGCGGTAACGCTCGACGATTTCCTCTTCCCACAGCTCGGGGCGGCGCTCGGCGGCGGCCGCGGCCAAGTCCGAGACGCCGCGCAGCGCCGGGTCGTACGGGAAATAGATATCACCCCAAGGTGTTAAGTCACCGCCAGGCTGACCCGCGTCGGACAGCTCGCTGCACTCCAAGAACCGCAAGTGACCGACCGCATGCTGCGGGCGGTAACAACGCTCGATCACGAACGCATCGCCGTCGGGCAGCTCGCCCTTGCGCAAGATCGGATCGAAGACTTTGTCGCGGCCGGCGTCGCCTTCGCGCCACACGCCAAAGTGGCGCGTCACGGCTTCGCGCACGAACAGCTCGGCCTCCGGATCGGCGGCGATCGCCAAGCCAATCGCCGTCGCGGCGTGCGGTTGCGGCGCCAGCTGCACCTTGCGCTTGTAGCGCTCGCGCAGCGCGCGCGTCACGGCCGGGAACGCCGTCGCGCCACCGACCAAATAGACGGCGCCCAGCTCGCGCGGATTTTCGGGGTCGATGCCGAAGCCGGTCAAGCTGGCGAAAACGCGATCGAGCATGGTGATGGTCCGAGCGACCAGCGCCTCTGTTTCGGCGTAAATCTCGGTCAAATCCAGCAGCGGATCTTCGGCCCCCGCGATCACGTGCGACAGCTCGATCAACATGCGCCGGCTGCTCGGGCCGAGCGCTTCTTTGGCAACCCGACACACCTCGAGCAAACGCGTTCGCTCCAGCGGCGTCAGGCCGGTTTCGTCGATGCCAATTTGGCGCAGCGCGACGCGTAGAATCGCCGCGTCGAAGTCGTCACCACCCAGCTCCGAGATGCCTTCGCTCGTGATCAGCTCGAAGCGCCGGTCTTGCAGCGACACTGCCGAAGTGTCGAAAGTGCCGCCACCCAAGTCGTAGACCACCACGTAGCGCTTGGGGCTGCGCTTGCCGACCGCGCCCAGGTTGCGATGCGCAAATTCGATCGCGGCCGCGGTCGGCTCGTTCACCATGCCGAGCACTTTGAAGCCAGCGCGCCGGAACGCGTCGAGCGTCAAATAGCGTTGCCGCGTGCTGGCGTTGGCCGGCACCGCCACCATCGCTTCGAGCGGCTCGTCGGGCGCGACGTCGAGGTTGCTGTGCTCGTAGATGCGCCGCTTCAGCTCTTCCAAGTAGCGCGTCGTGAGCTCGAGCGCGGACACCGAGCCGAGCGCGCCGAGCGGCTCATCGGGCGACACGCGACTGACGGCGCGCTTGATCGAGCGCAACGCGCCGCCCACGTCTGCGCCGAGCTCCGCGTCCCAGCCGAGCGTGAGCTCGTCGCCGCGCCGCGCGGCAATTCCCGGCACGTAATCGCAGTAGCCCGTGCCGCTGTCGAACGAGACCACCGGGTAACGCCCATCGACCGCCGCCGCAACGACCGTGCGCGTGGTGCCGAAATCGATACCGAGCCGCATGACCCGACCGAGTGTCGTAGCTTTTCGGCAAATGGCCAAGAGTCGTGGCCGCTCGGCGCCGCAACACCTTGAATTCAGGGTAGGCCCGGTTCTAGCTGCCCAGCTGGGCAGCCCTAGCTGGGCCTCTATCCAACCAACCTGGCTCGAAATTTTCGCGGGCGTTCACGCTGCGGAAACACCTACGCGCGTCCGTGGCGAGCGCCTCGAGACCAAAGCGCATGGCGCATTTCGGTCGCGAGCTGCGCCGCTTCTGCCGGACTCGGCAAGCCGGCGATGCTCGCGAAGGAGACTTCGGGTTCGTTCGCCAGCGCGTCGATCAGCTCGGCAGCGGCGGTTTGTTTGGCTTGCGCGACATGGCGCTTCGCGGTCGCATCGAGCCGGGTTTCGAGCCAGCGTCCCACCTGCCACGAGAGCGCGGCGTGGCGAGTTTCATCGCGGGCAATCCGCAGCATGGCGGCGCGCACCACCGGGTCGGTCGCGAGCTTGGCTTGGCGGGTGGCGAGCAGCGCGCCGTAGGTCTCGCGCACGCAGCCTTCGACCGCGTTTTCGAGCGCCATCGCTGCCAGCGAACGCGGTTTGGCGGGCTGGATTGACGGCACGCGCGGTGCGGCGCCGAAGCGGCGGGCCAACGCACCGGTGGCGCGCGTGTGGCGAATTTCATCGCGCGCCGCGCGCGCCGCTGCGCGCACCAGCTTCTTCGGTGCACCGCTCGCGCGCAGCTCGTCGCGCAAGATGCGGAACGCCGTGACCGACGCGGCTTCTAGGTGCGCGATCTCGGCAAAGTAGCTGCCGGCAGCGCGCGTATCACAAGTCGACGACGCGTCGAGCCCTGCGGGACGGCGCCCCACGGCGCAGCCCGGCTGGCACTGCACCGTGACGGTGGTGGCATCGAGCGCCGCTACCGAGCAGCTGGGGCCGAACGTCGTGCCGCAGATCATTTTGCACGTGTCGATCGGGAGCGGCATGTTGAGCGTCGCATCGGCCTCGCTGATGCACGATCGCGGGACCGGAACCTGCGCCGGAGCGCAATTGACCTGCGGGTTGCCCTGGCACTTGTTGGGGCCGCCGCCGGCGCCAGCCGTGGTGACGCTGCCACCGGCGCCAGCCGTGACGGCGCCGCCGGCACCAGCCAGCGTGATGCCGCCGCCCGTGCCAACGACCACGCTGCCGCCGGCGCCGGCGCCCGCGCTGGAGCCACCGCTACCACCGCCTGCGTGCGACGTTCCGGCGCCGCCCGTGTCTTTGCCGCCCTGCGCCGTCGTCCCGCCGCTCCCGTCCCAGTCCACCGTCGAGGCGCCGCCACAGGCCGCGCCGAAGACCGCCAACGGCAGCGGGGCAGAGAGCAAAACCAGGCGGCGCAACAGTCGTCCAAGTTGATGTTCGTTCACGGGGACCTCCAAGTGGGTCGCTCGACCCGAGCCCGTGCTCAAAGCATCGAACGTGCCGAGCTCGCCCCACCCGGCGCGAGGCCAAACATGCCGTGAAAACTGCCACTCTGCACCACGGGGCGCTTTGCGCTGCTGGCTCAGGTTGAGCCAACCGGCAGACGCTCGTGTCGTGATTGGGCTCGCCAAAGCCGCGCGCTGCCGCGGATTTCGCAGCGTTTTCGCCAGCGCCTTAGACGATTTTGCAACATCCGCTCATTCGAGCGCGCAGCGAGCATAGCCTTCGTTGGGCAGCTCCTGGCAGGTCGCGCCGTTGAACGCCGAGCAGTCGGTGGTGATGCGCGCGCCAAGCACGCACGCGACGCCGATGCTCTTGCCCTGACACCACGAGCGATACAGCGGATCTTGCGTCGGGCAATCCGGATCGGGATCCGGGGCGAAGCAACCGGGAAAACCGTTGTAGATGCGGCAGGTACCGTTCGGCACGCGCGTAGCGCAGTTGATCCGTTCGAGCTCCAGGCCCGCGGTGCAGTTGATGGCGATCGAGCCGTCGCAATGGCTGCTCTCGCACATGTTGGGCAACGCACACATGCTACGACCGTCGGCCTGGACACAGAATCGGCCATGTCGCGCGCAATCTTCTCGCACTTCGAAATCGCCGTAACAGTTGACGGCCATGCCGCTGCACGAGCTAGCCGTGCACGCACCGGCGTTGCAGGTCGGTATGGTACGAACGTCGTCGCCGCCGACTTCAGCCTCCGAGCACGCGCCGTTGCCGGCTGCGTCGTTGCCGCAGTCCAGCTCGCGGGTGGCCGTGCGACCATCGGCAAAAGAATCGCAAAAATGCGCGACGGAACCTAGGCAGTGGTCCGGGCCGTCGCAAGTCCCGGGCTCGGCCCCCGTGCAGCGAATCACCTCGTCACAATCAGTCGCTTGGGCGATGCAACTCCGTTGGATACCGAGCGGTTCCTCGTAACCTGCCAGCATCAGGTCCACGGTGTTGATCAGATCGTAGCCCAGGCAAGCGCTAGCCTTGCTGCGCACGGCGCCTTCATCGGCGTCGGCCGACGGCTCGACGCGGTCCGTCCGGGTGCTCTTGCCCGCACACGCAGCAACCAGCAGCAGGCCGAGCGGCAGCAGCCCGCGCAGCTTCACGCCGCGGCGCCGCTCATCCGCGGGCTCCAGACCGTGACCCGATTTCGTCCACCACGCTTGGAGGCGTACAAGGCTTCGTCGGTGGCCTTGAACAGCTGCTCCCACGAGCCGCCCCCGACCGGAAAAGGCGCGACGCCGATCGAGCAGGTGACCTGCAGGCTGCCGAGCTCGCTGTGGAATTTCACGGCTTGAAGCTCGCTGCGGATGCGCTCGGCCAGCAGCTGTGCGCCGCCTTCGTCGGTTTCTTCGCACACGATCACGAACTCCTCGCCGCCAAAGCGACCGACCGCGTCGGTGTCGCGCTTGACGCGCTTCAACACGTCCGCAAAACCCTTGATCACGACGTCGCCCACGTCATGGCCGTAGGTGTCGTTGACCTTCTTGAAGTGATCGATGTCGCACACCAACAGGCTGAGCGGCTTTTGAAAGCGCTTGGCGCTCTTCAGCTTCTGCCCGCCAATTTCGGTCACGGCGCGTTTGTTGTACAGGCCGGTCAAGCCATCGAGCGTCGCCATCTCTTCCAGGCGCGCCAGCATGCGCGCGTTGGCCAGCGACACCGCGACGTGGCTGGCCAAAACCTCGAGCGTCGGGCGCACCGAGTCACCGAACGCGCCCTTGCGGCGCGAGCCGAGCACCAGCGTACCGAGCGCGCGTTCGTGCACCAGCAGCGGCAAAACCAGCAACGACGGCATGTCCGGCGGCACCAAGCGGCGCGTGAACACCACTTGCCGCGAAGGATCGTAGTCGCCGCGGTAGGGTAGGGCGTGGCGATTGGCGACGACCATCGAAACCAAGCCGGAGTTGTGCTTGAAGCGCTGACCGACCAGCTCGTTCGAGTTTTCGCCGCTGACCGCGCAGATCTCGTGCTCGCTGGTGGCGCGGTCGAACAGCGTCACGACCGCAAAGTCGAACGCCGCGAACTCGCGCGCGCCGTTGACGCCGGCTTCGATCACCTGGGCTTCGGTGGTGGCTGCCGAAAGCGCGTTGGCGGCGCGGTACAGCTTGCCTTGCTCGACCTTGGCGCGCTCCAGCTGCACGAACACGCGCTCGTTCTCGATCGCGCGCAAAATGTAGCGCGAGGCGTTGGCCAGCGTGGCTTGCTCTTCGTCGCTGAACGGCTCGCGCGATTCGCGATCGACGACCAACAGGCCGCGCGCTTGGCCGTGATCCAGAAGCGGCGTGCAGCAAACGCTGCCGATCGCCGGCTTTCGCGAGTAATACGGCACGTGCTGGCCCGATTTCGGCCCGGCCAGCGACAGCTGCTCGAGCTTGGACATCACGGCACCAAAGATGCCGTCACGCACGCCGAACGGTCCGGGCGCGATCGCGTCCTCGCTGGTCGAAAGCTCTTGAATGTGTAGGTTCTGGCCCGCAGCGTCGGTTCCCAGCAGCACCGCGGTGCGCAGGCCGAGCGTGCGCCGCAAGAGCGAGAGCGCAAACTCGACGGCTTGATGGATCTCGTCCACGCCTGAGCGCAGCAGTCGTTCTTCATCGCCCTTGGCGGAAGTTTGAACGCGCTCTTGAGCGCTGGCCGGCGCGCCGATCAGCCGATACGAGCGCGCCGCCTCCTTCATCTTTTTGAGCTCGGTCTCGATGCGCTGCCGCGACACGCGCCGGATGCGGGCGATCTCGGCGCGGAACACCAACATGTTCAAAAACGCGAACACGCCGAGCAAGGTCGCGTGCTCGACCAAGCTGCCGCGACCGCGAAATGCAATGAACGTCAGCGCCGACTCGAGCAGCACCGTAAACGCGACGACCGACACCGTGGCCGCCGGCCGCGCGAAGCTCGCCGTCAACATCACCAGCGCGTACAGCACCGGGTAGGTCGCCCCGGCCAGGCCGCCCTGAGCGCGCAGCACGAGCGCGTAGGCCAAGACCACCAGGTGCGTGAACAGCTCCAGGTCGAGCCGGGTCGTCTCTTCGACGACCGCGCGCCGGCGCCGCTGCCAGACGCGATAGCCGAGCGAGGCCAGGAACAGCACGCCCACTCCATAAAGGAGGCTGTCGTCCAGGCGTTCGGTCTCGGCGTAGACCACGAACGCCGCAAAACCGACGGCCAGAAGCGTGCCGGCGGTCCGGGCGATCAGCTGTTGAGTCGCAAGCGCGAGGCGGACGAGCGGGTCCATCCAGAGTCCTCGGGCGTATCAGCTGACGGTCGACTCGGCCCAGTTTCTGGTTCTCCCACGTGCCCGTAAACCTGCCCGTGCCCGTGCCCGACGGTCCGTACGACTCCTTGAATAGGTAGGCCCTGCCTGCGCGCGCAATGCGCGAGCCCGGAGGGGCTGCGCGCGGCGCGCGCGGGCCAAGCCCGCGCCAGGAACCTGGGCCTACCCAGCGGAACCGACCGGATGCGTCGGGATTTTCGGGCACCGGGCACGGGCACGGGCACGTTCACGGGGGCAGTAATTCGGGGGCGCTGTTGGTACGCTGAGCGAAGTGCGCGGCGGGCTCCGGCTCCAAATCCTGCTCCTTCTGGGCGGCCTGCTGCTGTTGGCGTTCATTCCGCTGTTTTTCGCAGTCGCGACTTACACCAGCGTGACCCTGCAGCAGCTGCGCGTCGGCCACGCCCGGGCGCTGGGCCGTGCGATCTCCGCCCACGTGGCCGAGGCGCGCAGCAGCCGCAGCGGCGAGGACCTGATGAGCCTGCTGCGCGCCGAGATCGGCACCGAGGGCGTCGAGGCGATCGGCGTTTATCGAACCACGGGCGAACGCCTGGCCGCAACTGGCGACCCGGCGGCGGTGAACGACCTGCCGCGGGCCGGAGTCGCCAACCGCGAGGCGCTGAACGAGGTCAGCGGCAAGACGTCGGTGCTCACGGTCACGGTGCCGAGCCAGGTCGGGCCAGTCGTCGCCGTGCTGCGCATCGATGATCAGTCGGCGCGCGCGGCGCCGCTCGTGCGTTTGGTCGGCCTGTACACGGCGCTGGTTGCGCTGGCGCTGCTGGTGATCGCCTACTTTGCGTTGACGCGGCTGATTGTGCGACCGCTCGACGCGCTAGCGCGCGCCGCCGAGCGCGTGGCCGGCGGCGCGCGGCGGCTGGCGGTACCCAAGACGTCGGTGCGCGAGCTCGCCGAGCTCGGCTCGAGCCTGGGCATCATGACCGAGCGCTTGCTCCAGGAAGAGGACAAGCTCCGCACCAAGATCGACGAGGTGGAGCGCGCCACGCTGCGGCTGAAGGAGGCGCAAGATCGACTGGTGCGCAGCGAACGCCTGGCCTCGGTCGGGCGCCTGGCGGCGGGCCTAGCGCACGAAATCGGCAACCCGATCTCGGCGCTGATGGGGCTGGAGGATTTGGTGCTGGCCGGCGGGCTTTCGCCCGAAGAAGAGCACGATTTTTTGGTGCGTATGCGCAAAGAAACCGAGCGCATTCATCGCATCTTGCGAGATTTGCTGCAGTTCGCGCGACCCGCCGCGCAGCCGCTGACCGGTGAAGAAGAGCCGGAGCCCGGCGATGTCGACACCGCGGCGCGCGACACCGCAGCCTTGGTCGCGCCGCAGCGCAACCTGCAAGAGGTATCACTGAAGCTCGACGTCGCCGTCGGGCTGCCGGCCGTGACGTTAGGTCACGAACAGCTGATGCAGGTGATCCTGAACCTGGTCATGAACGCCGCCGACGCGGTCGGAGCCGGCGGCAACATTCGGATCGCTGCCGCACGCAGCGGCGACACCGTGCGGCTGTTGGTCGAAGACGACGGGCCGGGCGTCGATTCGCGCGTGCGCGCGCAGCTGTTCGAGCCGTTCGTCACCACCAAAGACGTCGGCAAGGGCACCGGCCTCGGACTCGCCGTGTGCCGCGGCTTGGTCGAAGCTGCCGGCGGTAACATCACGCTCGACACCGATTATGCGCGCGGAGCGCGCTTCATCGTCGAGCTGCCGATTCGCGGTTAGCGCCCGACCCAACGGCTGCGACCAGGCGCGCTCAGTAGAAGCCGCCCCAGGCCGGCGTTTGGTTGCAGTCGGCGCCGCCCTGCGCCGTCAGCGTTTCGCAGCCGTCGCTGGGCGAGTTGTTGCAGTCGGTGTAGCCGGGCTGGCAGTTGTAGATGCAGTAGATGTCGCAATCGCCGTAGTTCAAGGTCGCGTGCGGGCGGTTCACGGTGCACTTGTAGGCGTACTCGTCGGTCGGATCGCCCGGGTTCTTGAACGATGCGATGCACTCGGCCTGCGCGCACGAATTGGCCAACGTGCTGCACCCGCTGTTGTTGGTGAAGTTGCAGGTGTTGCCGCAGGTACCGCAATCTTTGACGGTCGCGCCACTCGACGTGCCAACGATCAGGTTGACCTCACAGCCGTTACCGTCGTTGCCGTCACAGTTGCCGTAGTTCTGCTTGCAAGCGTACGTGCATTGGTGCGCTGCGGTACACGAGCGGCCCATGTTGGTGCGATCGGGACAGTCGTTCACCGAGCAGCAGCCTTTGGTGCACGTGCCGCCGCAAGGTCCGTTGAAACCGGCCTGGCAGGTCGTGGTCGAGCAGGTTCCGCTCACGCACGCGAAGTTGTTGCCGCACTCCGCGTCGTTGCAGCAGCCGCCAAGCGGCGCGCAGACGTTGTTGGCGCACAGCTTTTGCCCGGCGCACGGCGCCACACACGAAGCGCCGTTGCCCTGGCAGAGCTTGCCGCTGGCGCACGACTCGGTCGTGTCCCAAGCGCCCTGGTTGTTGCAGGTTTGACGCCGCTCGGGCCCGGTCACGCAGCGCGTTGCACCCGGCACGCAGGAGCCAGTGCACGAACCGCCAACGCACGCGGCTTGGCAGGTCGAAACGACGTAGTTGCCCTGGGTCGAACAGTCGCGGACCTGCGTCGGGCTAGGGCAATCGGAGGGCTTGGCGGCATGGCAGGCGCCCCACTGCCGCGTGGCGGGGCTGCAGTCGCGGCTGCCGCAGTCACCGCAGTTTTCGCTGGCAGTGCCGACGCACGCGCAGCCTTCGTTGGGCACGCCGTTGCAGTTGTCGTCACTGCCGGTGGTCGCGCAGCTATCCAAGGCTAGCGCCGTGATCTCACCCTGACACGGCCCCCAGGTTTGAGCCGCACAGGTTTGCTGACCCACCTTGCACGCGCCGACGTCGGTGCCGCAACTGCGTTTGGTGCCGTTGACGCAGGTGCAGCCGTGATTGGGCTCACCGTCACAGTCGTCGTCGTTGCCAGCGACGTCACACGTATCTTTGAGCTTCGGACCCACCGCGCCCAGGCACGGTCCCCATTTCAGATCATTGTCGCAGAAGCGCTGGCCGATGTGACAGCTGCCCTTCGCCACCGTCGGTATGCTGCCGGCCAGCGCGGTGCCGTCTTCGAGCGCCCAGCAGTTCTCTTGTTCGCCGCTGTGGCACTCGCCAACCGGCTCGCCAGCGCCGCCAGCACCGCCAGCGCCGCCAGCGCTGTCGCCGGCAGCTTCGTGCGGCGCGCCGCCGCCGGTTAGACCGGAACCGCCGTTGACAACCGGCGTAGCGCCGGCCTGCTGCGTGGCGCTGCCACCAGCCGAAATGCCGCCACCCCCGGAGCCGCCTGCCCCCGACCCGCCAACCGAATCGGTGAAATTGTGAACGTTGGAGCTACAGGCGTTGGCCAGAAGCGTGAGCAGCAGCCCACCTGTGATCGCGATCTTGAGGGGTTTCAAACAGGGCTCTTCGCTGACGCCGAAAGTGGGGCGCCACACCGACAACCCGGATGCCGGCCAGCTTGCGCAGACTATTTTTGAAAATGCGACCAGGCAGAGTGGCGCCGAGCGCCCGCGCTCTGGCGCTCATTTCGCCGGCCGACCCGAGACGGTGTACTGAAAATGGTGCGGCGCCGCTTCATAAAGCGGCATGGCGCGAAAGCGCCCGGACGCACCGGCGGCGAGCGCTTCGCCGTCCACGTTGGTCGACTCCAAACCGATCAGGTGATTTTTCGCGTCGAACGCCAGCACGTGGATGTTGACGAAGCGGGCAGCGGCAGCGCGGACAAACGATGAGCTGGGTAGCCAGGCGCCACCGAGACTAGACCGCGTCGGCCGTCACGAAAAGAGCGAGCGCCAGAACAGCGCAATACCGCCGACCGAGACGAGCAGCACCGCCGCCGAAACCAGCGCCGCGCGCTGACGCGAAGCACCGCGGCGCTCGAGCGTCATGGGTTCGACTCCTCCAAACAATGGCGTCGAATGTAGCGACGCAATCCGGAGTCGAGCTGCTCGTCGTAGTAACGCTGAGCCGCGGCGCGAGTTTCCGGGCCGGGCCGTTCGAGACAGTCGGCGATCAGCGCGTAGCCGTCGGCCAGCACGTGCGCGTCCTCGGGATATTCGTCGCGGTATTGTTGCAGCAGCGACCGCAACCCCGGGGCGTCGTTCACGTCCATGGCGCCGTTCAGGTCGCCAATCAGCGCGTTCTCAAGAAAGATGCGCTGATGCTCGGGCGTGAGCGGGTGCGGCAGCATGCCCTGGGCGTTCACCTCGGCCGACCCTGCAGGCCTGATCGGCACGCCGGCGTAGAAGCTTGCTGGTTCCGTTTCGGAGTGAGGCGGCGACACCACCGGGAGCGTCGGCTCTGCAGGGCTGGCCGCCAGCTGCGGTCCAGGCAGCTCTGGCGGCGCTGCCGCTGGACGCAGCGCCCACCAAGCGAGCGTGGCGACAGCCAGCAGCGCCGCCAAGCCAGCGCCCCGGCGGCGATTGAGCGCGGGCTCGGCTTCGCTCACGGCTTGGTGACCGTCCAGGTTACGGACTGAGTCGAGCGCGGCCACGACGTAGCGTGGCAATAGTTGCCTTTGACCGAGGCCGGACACATGCCGGTGCGGAGCTTGACCAAGTCGGTCGTGGCGTTGTCGTAAGCTTTGGCGGTGATCATGTGCGTACCTGCCGTCAGGGCCGCGGTGGAGAAGCTGGGTCCACCGTTGACGGTGGTCGCGCCGTCGACCGTCCAGTCGACGTTGATCACCGCCGGATCGATCACGTTGACCTTCAACGTCGTCGGGTTGCTGACCGCGCCCGCCGGCGGCTCGGTCGAGTCAATCGGCGTCACGGCCCGCCAGATACTGAAGATCATCTGCTCACGCGAGACGGAGTTGAAGCTGGTGTCGACGGTCTCGCCGAACAGGCTGTTCATCATCGAGTTGCAAGACGGTCGGTATTGACCGGTGCCGAGGTAGCGACTCCCCTGCCAGGTGCCCTGCACGCCGGTCGCGCCCATGTCTGGCACTTTCAGGCCCTTTTGCGTCGTGCCCAGCCACTGGTCCCATTTGCCATCGGTCGTCGTGCAGTTGCCGGCCGAGTTCACCTCGGACTCGGCCGTGCCACTCGCGCCGCAGCTCGCCTTCTGGCCCTGGCAGCCAGTTTGGCTGCCGTACTCGTCGGCAAGCTGGTGGAAGCCGTGGCCACCCTCGTGCAACGCGGCGCCCGGTGCGTCTTTGCCGCCGCCGGACCACAGCATCAAGTAGCTGCCGGTGTTCTCCCACTTGTCTTGGTTGAGGACGACCGCCTTCCAATCCACTTCGAACGTCGCCGGTACCTTGGCCTTGATGTACGCGTTGACCTTCGTTTCGTTGACCTTGGCCAGGCGATCGCCGCCGTTGCCGCCGTCGAACGCCGTCGCGCCGTTGCCGATGCCGTCGGTGGCGCTGACCGCCTTCATCACGCAAATGTTCACGAAGTTGCGGTAGCGACCGTACGGCTCACCGCTCTCGGTTTCGAAACGCCGCTTGAGCGCGGCCTGAATGTGCGTCTTCAACGTCGTCTCGGCGGTCGCGGCGGTGTAGCCGTCGGCCAGGATCAGGTAGTTGACGCGATTCTTCGGGTTGCCATGGCTTTCGACCGCCCAACCCTCCGCCCCGCAGTCGAGCGGCGGCACGGCGGGGCCGCCACCGACGCCGCCGGCCGTGAACGAGCCACCGCTGCCGGCGCCGGCACCGGCCGAAGCGCCACCCGTGGTGGCCGCCTGACCCGCGGCGCCCGCAGTCGTTGGGCTATTGCCCGCCGTGCTGGGACCGGTTCCAGCTGTGGCGTTCGCGCCGCCCCCGCTCGAGTTGCCGGCGGTCGGGACGCTCGTCGAGCTTCCCGCCTGACCGGGATGGCTGCTGCTGCCCGCAGCCGCTGCGTCGGGATTGCCGTCCTCTGCGGCGCCGCAGGCCAAACAGGACACGAGAACTAGCGGCAGGGTTAGCTTGAAAGACATGCTCTTTTCCTCGATGGGGTGCGACGAGCTCGGGACCCGCAACCAGGCTCGCCCGGAGAACTTCAACGAACCTCGACCATCCAAAGGAGCGGTCGAGAGCGTTGTCAGTCAGGTGGTCGGTCCATCAGTCTTTCGGATCAGAAATTCTCGCGACCGAGCGACACCTCGCACCACGGCGCATGAAACCGAGGCGTTTGCTCACGGCGTGCGGCAGCTATCGCCGAGCATCGATTTCGCCCAGCCTGGCAGGTTCCGGTCGCAGCGGTCGTGCACTTCGCGGACGTGTCGGCTCGCGCCACACCGGCAAGTCGACGTCAGCGTAGGCGTTGCTCGGCGCGCTCGATCTCCTTCGCCGCCGAGGTCGAGGAAGCGCGACGCGCGCTACCCGCGCCTTAACGCTATGAGCTCATAGCGACAGTTTCAGCAGGGTCGTGAGCCAACTCGTGCCGCGGCGCTTTCGGCGCTCCACAAACAGGCCTGCGGATTGCGTGGCACGAAGCATGCTATCAGCTGCAGCAATGCGGGACTTTGGATGGGTCGTGGGGTTGATCGTTGGAGCGCTGGCGATCGCGGCTTGCAGCGACAACCCGCCGGCGGCCGCGCAGGACGAGACCGGCGGCGCTGGCGGGCAGGGCGACCCAACACCATCGGGGCGCTGCCAGGAGCACGCAGATTGCGCAAGCTTCGGCGATTGCTCCACCAATCTCGCGGAGCTCCAAAGCAGGTGCGACTCCGAAGACCTCACTCGATACGCCACGAGGTGTGGCGGCACCTACGTCGAAAGCGACGAAGGCGTCACGTCGTCGAGTTGGCTCTTCGACGCGCAAGGCAAGTTGATCGGCGGTGCGTTCGAAGGCGAGCGCAACTGCAGCAGCTGGGGTCCCGCCAATTGCCCGTCCGTCGGCAAAGGCACGCCGTTGTGTGGTCCCCCAGGCGGCAAGTGCGTCGCTCACGACACCTGCTCAATCTGGGGCGCCAATTTCGACTGCCCCGCAACGCTCGACGACGTCGAGGCAACCTGCGATTTCGCTGAGATCATCATCGAGCGCTACGCCTCCGACTGCGGCGGCACCTACGTCAACGCCACCAACTACGGCCAACAATCCGAGTGGACCTTCGACGCCGACGGCAAGCTGATCGGCGCAGCTTCGATCGGCGACGTCGGTGACTGCGACTACTGGGGCACGCGCTGCCACCCCGTCGGCAACCCCCAAGCGCTCTGCACCACCGGCGGGTCCGGCGGCGCCGGCTCTGAAGGCGGGTCCGCAGGCGCAGGCGGCGCCGCTGGCGTGAACCCCTGAGCGAGGTTGCCCACCGTGACCCGGTAGGATTGCTATCCTACCCGTGCTAAAGTCGGCGCATGGCCGCGACGGAGAAGATCAGCGTCACGATTGGGAAGACGGAGCTCAGCCATGCAAAGCGCTTGGCAGATCGCTTGGGGGTGAGCCTCTCCGGCTTCCTCACGGACGCCCTGAAAGAACGCATCCGAGAGCAGGCTCGCCGCGAAGCAGCCCAAGAAGTACTTCGGACGTTTGCGCCCGAGGATCACGCGTCACCGGAGGAAGCCAGCGCGCTCCTGAAACAATGGTCCGCACCTCGCGTCAGAGCGAGCAAGCCAAGCCGCCCACGCAAGGCGTCCCCCAAACGCCAGCGCAAATCTCGCTGAAAGGGCGGATGGGACTCACCTTCGATACCGGCGCCCTGATCGGCCTGGAGCGGTCCCGGCATCTCATGCGCAAGGTGTACGACGTCGCGGTGAGCTACGATGTGCGCATCACCGTGCCGTCAGTAGTGGTGGCCGAGTGGTGGCGCGCTGGCGAGAAGGAAAAGGAACGCGCGCGGATTCTCCGGTCCGTCGTCGTCGACCCGATCAGCGATTTCGTCGCCCGGCTTGCCGGCGTCGCGCTGACCCTGACTCCCGACGCTCAGACCATCGACGCGCTGGTGATGGCTTCCGCCGCTCAACGCCCGAACGAAATCGTCTACACCTCGGACCCCAAAGACCTGCAAATGCTGCGCGACTGCGTGCCACAGTTCAAAGCCGTCCGCATCCAGCGAGTCTAGGGTTGCCCACCCCCGTCCGTGCTCGGCCTGCGGCCTGCGCGCGGCCGACCCTCCCAAAGCTGTGCTCGCCTGCGGCTGCGCGCAGCAGGGAGGGTAGTCACCGCGCGAAGCCCTTCAGCCTCGCGTCATCTTCGAGAGCATCGCCAGAATCCGATGCAGCAGCCGCATCGCGCTGTCCGCTTCACCCGCGCGCACAATCCGCCACGCCACGGCGAGCCTCAACGCATTGCGCGTTTCTCCCGCGCTGCCCGCCGCCGCGCGCAACGGCGGTCGAGGCTGCGAGCGCTGCGCGAGCACGGGCGCAGCCCGCTTGGCCTCGACGGCCGCGAGCACACTGGTACCCTGAGATTCACCCGAGCAAGCCAAGCCGTAATTGCTCGAAAGTTCGAGACAGGTGGACCGGCTGCGCCGGGGATCGTGGACCGGCTGCGCCGGGAAGCCGCCGAAGGCGGATCACCAGCCAAGGGCTGGATCACCGGCCAAAGGCCGGGACCCGCCCCAAGGCGGATCACCAGCCAAAGGCTGGACACCGGCCAAAGGCCGGGACCCGCCGAAGGCGGATCACCAGCCAAAGGCTGGACACCGGCCGAAGGCCGGATCACCGCCGAAGGCGGATCACCAGCCGAAGGCTGGTCCACCCTCCCGCGCCTGCCGAAGGCGGCGCGTCCACGATCACGCTCACCGGAAACCTGGCTCCGCCACAGCAGCTTCTGCAATCAAGCTGCGAAGCTGCAGCCCCTACTTCATCGGTGCGAGGATCAAGCAGCCCAAGGGCGGCAGCTGCAGCTTGATCGAGTTTTGGCGGCCGTGGGCGGGGATTGGATCGGTTTCGACCACGGTCGTGGTGTGGTACTCGCTGCCGCCGAAGCGCAGATCGTCGCTCGAAAGCTTTTCGACGTAGCGGCCGGAGGTCGGCACGCCAATCCGGTAGTTGTCGCGCGGCACCGGCGTGAAGTTGAGGACGACGATCACGTAGTCAGCGCCGTCTTTGCGCAAGAACGACAACACCGTGTTTTCGCGGTCGGTGCAGTCGACCCACTCGAAGCCTTCGCCGGTTGGGTCGCCGCGCCACAACGACGGCGTTGCCTTGTACAACTTGGCGAGCTCGGCGATGAAATCTTGTAAGCCCTTGCGCTGCGGGTGATCGGCGATGTGCCAATCCAAGCTGGCGTCGTGGTTCCACTCGTTGTGTTGGGCGAACTCGGTGCCCATGAACATCAGCTGCTTGCCGGGGCGCGTGAACTGATACGCGATCAAAAGCCGCAAATTGGCGAGCTTTTGCCAGAAATCGCCGGGCATTT
>FSUE01000516.1_pt1 | contig 16336 bp, 11 predicted proteins | sample 1637031 | NCBI WGS metagenome assembly FSUE01 (sample SAMEA3914819, study PRJEB12502) | metagenome | biome: forest; material: soil | place: Canada | collected 2010-06-26 | depth 0.3 m | reverse complement strand
CGGAGCCCAAGCCTTGTCTATCGAGCGCGAGAAGATTCTCCAGGCCGCCCAGAAGTACATCGAGAAGAAGAAGTACGACCGGGCGATCGTGGAATACCAGAGGATCGTTCAGGAGGATCCGAACGACGCTCGCACGCTATTGAAGATTGGCGACCTTCAAGCGCGGCTGTCGGCCTACCCCGAGGCGATCGCGACCTACGATCGGGTGGGTCAGTTCTACGCCGCCCAGGGCTTCGCGCTCAAGGCGATCGCCGTCTACAAGCAGATCCGCGAGCTGATCAAAAAGCACGCGCCCGACCTGGCCGATCGCTACGGGCACATCGTGCCCAAGTTGGCCGATATCTACACCCAACTCGGTCTGACCAGCGACGCGCTGGCCGCCTGGGACGAAGTCGCGACCCGCCTGCAGCGCGCCGGCCGCGATCGCGACGCGATCGAAGTGTTCCGCAAGATGGTCGAGCTGGACGCGGGCAACCCCCTGCCCCACCTGCGCCTGGCCGAGGCCTGCTGTCGCGTCCAATCGCTGGACGAAGCCATCGAGTCGTTCTGGACCGCGGCCGAGCTACTGCTGAACCTGGAGCGGTCGGACGACGCGCTGAAGGTGATCGAGCGGATCCTACATTTCCGAGGCGATGCGCGCTTCGCCCGCGTGGCAGCCGAGCTCTACCTCGGGCGCGCCACGCGCGAAGACGGCATGCAGGCGCTGGCCAAGCTGCAGATCTGCTTCCAAGCGGATCCGAAGGACCTCGAGACGCTGGGCTTGCTCGCCCAAGCCTTCACGCTGATCGGTCAAGAGGCGAAGGCGGTCGAAGTCTACAAAGAGATGGCGCGGCTTGCGCGCGAGCAAAACAAGACCGATCTGTACAGCCAGCTGCTCGGCCATTTGCGCCAGGTCGCGCCCAGCGACGATCAGGTTGCGGCCTTCGACAGCGTGATGCCGGCGGCGCATTCCGTGCGGCCGATCGAGTCGTCGCACGCCTCGCTGTCCGACTCGGACGTCGAGCTGCTCGAAGACTCGCAGAACTTCGACGTCGCCGCGGCGCCGCAAGTCAAGTTGCCGACCCCGCGTCCGCACATGGCCAGCGCGCCCGACGTGGTGGTGGTGGACGAGCAACAAGAGGTCGCCGAGGAGCTGAACGACCCGAGCTCGTTCGATGCCCGCGGCCACGCGCGCAAAGCGATCGTCGACGCCGAGTCGTTCCGCAAGCTGCGGCTGTACCCCAAGGCGATCGAAGCCCTGCACATTGCCCTCGAGATCGACCCGCGCTCGCTGGAAATCCGCGAGAAGTTGCGCGAGCTGCTGCTCGAAGCCGGCGAGCGCGAAGCGGCGCAGCAAGAGAGCATCAACGTCGCTCAGCTGTACTTCGAGATTGGCAACGTCGGGCAAGCCGAGCTGCTGTTGGCACAGGTGCTCGAGGTCGATCCCGAGAACCACGACGCGCTGTTGCTTTGGGAGCAGCTGGCCAGCGGCTCGAACCCGTACACCGAAGAAGTCGACGACGGCCGCACGCGCGTGCGCAGCGGGCACGAAATGCTGCCCGGCTCGCAGCCGGATGGCTTCGATCCGAACGAGCCGCTGCCGTCCTACGACCTCGAAGAAGCGTCGGTCGAGCAAGCCATGCACAGCGAGCCCGGGCGCAGCTTGGGCAACAAGCGCTCGCTGGCAGCGATGGACGATCCGTTCGGTAGCCCTGGCGGCGCCGACGAGCCGCTGCCGAGCTTTCCGCTCGGCTCGCAGCCGGATGACGAGCTGGGCGTCGGCGAGGCAACCACCGACATCACCGAGCTTGCTACGTACGAAGGCGACGAAGACGAGCAAGAGATCTCGATCGTCGAAGACTTCATTCCGCCACCGGGACCAGTAGCTGCCGCCGAGCCGAGCTACGAAGGCCTGGAGGACGTGCTCGACGAGGCCGAGTTCTTCGCCGCGCGCGGCCTGTACGAAGACGCCAAAAACATTTTGGTCGAGCAGCTGGGGCGCACGCCCCATCACAAGTTGGTGCTCGAGCGGTTGAGCGAAATCGACGCGCAGCTGGCCAGCTCGGGCGAGAGCCAGACCAAAGAGCGCTCGCAGCTCAGCGACCACGGCAACGGCCAGGGCTACGACGTCGCGCAATCACTCGAAGCGCTCGACGCGATCGAGGCCGCGCCGGACAGCTTCGCGGCCGAAAGCGCGCGCCAGTCGCTGTCGTCGACGCAGGACATCGACGTCGACCAGGTGTTCGAGAAGTTCAAGGCCGGCGTCAAGGCGCAGGTCGCCGACAACGACAGCGCAACGCACTACGACTTGGGCGTGGCGTACAAGGAAATGGGGCTGTTGCCCGACGCCGTCGGCGAATTCGAAACCGCCGGCCGTGATGGCGCGCGCGAGTGCATGTGCTTCGCGATGATCGGCATGATCTACCTCGAGCAAAACCAGCTCGACCGCGCCGCCGAAGCCTACGTGCGCGCGCTATCGGCCACGCAGAAGACGGTCGAGCAAGAGATGAGCCTCTACTACGACCTCGGTAACGTGTACGAGATGAAGGGCAAGAACCAAGACGCCCTGTACTACTTCCAAAAGATCGCTCGCCGCGACCCCGGCTACCGCGACGTGACCGATCGCATCCAGCACCTCTCCCCCGCGCCGGTCGGCGTCGCGCAACACAACCAACGCGCCGCCAACGACGACGAATTCGACCGCGTCTTCGACGATCTCTTCCACTCGAAGTAGTTTTGCCCGGCGCTCGGAGCCAGGTCGCTCGAGCTATGCCGCCGTCGAGCAGAGCGCTAGGATGGACGACATGAGCACAGAGAGTGGCCAGCTTGCAGGCCCGATCGAGTACCGCCGCGGCAACGAGCTCGACCTCGATGCGGTCATCGAGTTGTATCGGGTCTCCACCTTGGGTGCCCGCCGCCCCGTCGCCGACCGCGCGCGCATGAAACAAATGCTCGAATTGGCCAACTTGGTGGTCACCGCCTGGGACGGCGCGAAGCTCGTCGGAATCTCACGCGCCCTGAGTGACTTTACGTTCTGTACCTACCTCTCGGATCTTGCGGTGGATGTGCAGTACCAAGGGTCTGGCATCGGTAAGGAGTTGATTCGTCAAACCCAGCAAGCGGGTGGCCTTGCAACCATCTACCTTTTCGCCGCGCCTGCGGCCGTCGACTACTATCCTCACGTGGGCATGGAGAGCGGTAGCGGCTGGCTCCTGAAGCACGGACAAACCCTGGCCTGAGTCATGAACCCCAAGCCTGCGTGGTTTCGACCGGTCCTGTCCATCCGGGGATGCGTTTCTATCCTCTCCGTAGCCTTCTTTGCGTTCGCCGCGCACCACTGCCACCGCGGCTATCAACAGTGTCGCCCCGCTCGTTTACGTGCGACTGCCGAAGAAGCCAGCCGAGCGAAGCTGCTATTTCCGAGCTTGACCGAGCTCGTGGTGCAGAGTGCCGATAATCTCGGATTGAAGGCCTGGTACGTCGCACCCCGAAACGGCGCTTGTATCGTGCTCGTGCCCGGCCTGGGCGGTAATCGAGCAAGCATGTTGGACGAGGCGGAGGTCTTCGCACGTCACGGGTACGGAGCATTGCTGCTGGAGCCGCGCGCCCACGGTGACAGCGGTGGTTCCACGGCGACGTGGGGTACCTTGGAGGCGGATGACGTGATCAGAGCCGTCAAGCTCGCCTATGCGCAAACTGGCGTGACGAGCGTCGGTGCCCTAGGCTTTTCGGTGGGTGCCTCTGCGGTCGCGCTGGCCGCCGCAAGAGACCCGAGCATTCGAGCCGTCGTTCTCTACGCGACCTGGACCTCGCTACGCGAGGAAATCCTCCACAAAACCCCGCATCATTGGCGACTTTCGGCCCTCTTCACCGCGTGGGGCTACGAGCTTGCCGGAGCGCACCTGGACTCGATCGTACCCGAACGCGAGCTAAAGCGCGTCAGTCCACGGCCGATCCTCTTACTATCAGGCGGCCGCGATGAGGACACCCCACCTGCAATCATGGATCGCGTCTTGGCCGCTTGTGGTAGCCCGAGCGAGCTGTGGCGCCTCCCGTCCGTCGGGCATGGTGGCTACCTGCAGGCAGGACCTGACGAATACGAGCGCCGAGTGGTTGGCTTCTGGGACAGAGCGTTCGCAAAAGCTACTACGCCGTGAGCTCAATCGAGCCGATCAAAAGCAACGGGCCGCGCAACATCTACGATCTGCCCGGCCTCAGCTCGTGATTGGCTTGCCCGAACCGCAATGCTAGGGTGACCGCGTCTCTATCGCGATCGGATGTTGCATGACGGACGCACAAACGGCATTCAGGGATCAGCTACTCGAGGCGGGGCTGCTCATTTCGATGGGCGTTGAGGGCTTGCTCGGGAAAAGTGGTGAGTTCGAGGGCATCGTCGAAGCGCTCGATCGTTTCATCACCCGCGTAGGTGGCGGTGACGGCGCAGAGGTGATGCGTTTCCCTCCCGGTATTTCCCGCCAAGTCTTCGAGGAGAGCGAGTACCTCAAATCATTTCCTCAACTCGCCGGTACGGTGCACAGCTTTGCTGGCAACGACCGCGAGCACGCGGCGTTGCTCGCGAGCCTCGAGAACAAGGCCGACTGGACTTCCGGGCAGAAGGCGACGGACGTCGTCCTGACCCCGGCGGCCTGCTATCCGGTTTATCCGACCCTGGCCCGACGCGGGGCCCTACCCACCGGCGGCGCTCTGATCGACGTCTTCAGTTACTGCTTCCGGCACGAGCCATCGGTCGATCCAGCGCGCATGCAGCTCTTCCGGATGCGCGAATACATTCGCGTCGGCAGCCCAGAGCAGGTTCAAGAATTCCGCAGCAGCTGGATGAAACGCGGCGAGACCATGATGTCGGATCTGCTCCTGCCAGTGACGCTCGACGTCGCGAACGATCCGTTCTTCGGTCGCCCTGGGCGCATGCTCGCCGCCAACCAGCGTGAGCAGGCGCTGAAGTTCGAGCTGCTGATCCCCATCACCAGCCAAGAATCGCCCACGGCTTGCTTGTCGTTCAATTATCACAAGGACAAGTTCGCGTTGAACTGGAAGCTCCAACAGGCAAGTGAAGAGCTGGCGCATACGGCTTGCGTCGGTTTCGGGATGGAGCGCATGGCACTGGCGCTGCTGAAGCACCACGGGCTGTCAACGAGCCAATGGCCCAGCGCAGTCCGCGCTAAGCTGTGGCCCGAGACGAAGAGCACCACCTAGCCTCGAGCCGAAACGATGCGCACGGAGCTCTGAGTGTTGAGCGGACGAACAACACCACGCGGCGCCTTGGCATGCGCCGCGTCTTCCGGGGTGAGGGTGACCCATTTCTCTGCACCGGGTGCCATGTGGAAGTAGGAGTCATCCGCAACGTACCCGGGCACTTCCACGGCCACCGCCTGAGCAAAACGCTGCGTCGTTAGCTGCAACCTGTGGCGATCGTCTTGGCTGTGCAAGGTGACGCTCAGCCCCACGTCATCGACCCGCGGCAAGGCGAGTCCGGTCGGAAAAAAGCAGGTCTCACTCACGACTTGGTTCGTTTGCGCGTCGATCAGGCGCGCAACGGCGACGTCGTAGGCGGGCAGCCCGAAGCGATAGGCGTGGGTCAAATCGATGAAGTGGTCGAACAAGGTGGACGCTTCGACGCGCACGTTGCCGTGAGGACCAACGCTCAACTCTGACGCACCCTGTGCCACTTTGACGTTGCCCCCGCGCCACAACGTAAGCTCGAGGGTTGCACTGAGCGGACTCGCAGGGGTATTGACCACCTCCAAACAGAGCCCGTTGACGCCCTCATCAGATGCGAGAATGGCTCGCGCTTGAAGCGCCCGCTTGACGTAATAGTACGCCGCCTTGGGGCGGCCGTGCGCGTCAACTAGCCCCCAACCCGCGCCTGGCCAAAGATCTCGAAAGAGCCAAATCAGGGCACCGCAACAGGTCGATGCCCCACGCCGCCACTCGCACAGCGTTTGATGCATGACCTCACCAGAAGCGACTCGGGCCAAGGCCAACGCGCGGTCCGGACTTTGGTAGCGCAGAAGCATCGGATCGACCTGGAACAAGCTGCGAACGTAATGGTCACGCACGTCGTCGAAGTCCCAGCCAGCACCGTTGTCGCGCGGCACACGCTGCTTCCAGCGCGGCTCATGAAAGGGGGCGCGGACGTCACCCAACAGCGAGTCCAGCGTGGTTTGCTCGGGCACATTCGCGAACGCCAAGCATTCGGCGGCGAACTTCACCTCGGCGCGACGAGCATCTTCCAGCGGCCGAAGGTAGGCTCCGACGCCGTAGTAGTGAGTCACGCCAGCGCTGGCCTGAAATGGTAACGCACCGCCGGACGGGCTCGAGGGCAGATAGTGCACAGCCGGCAGGATCTCTTCGCACAGCGCGCGTAGCTCGACTTCGAACAGCGGCGGCTTCCAGTGCTCTCGCGGCAAGCCCAACATCGAAATTTGCTGGTAGACCTCACTGCCACCGCACAACACGGCCAAGCAAGCCCGAGCAGCCAGGCGCTCCAGGAGCTGCGTGCCCTCGAGGCGGACGCTGGCCGCAAATGCGGCATCATCGCTCGGGTAGTCGCAGTTGGCGAACATGAAGTCCTGCCAGACCAGGATGCCGCTGCGGTCGCACTCCGCGTAAAACGCGTCGCACTCGTAGACCATCGTGCCGCCGACGCGCAGCATATTCATGCCCGCATCGCGCGCCTGACGCACGGCGGCGACGGCAGCCTCGGGGTCGCACAGGCTGACCACGTCGGGCGGGGTCCAGCAAGCCCCGAACGCACGCAACGCAACGCCGTTGACGGACAGCGAAAATTTTCCGTCCGCAACATCGACGTCCAGCCGGCGGAAGCCAACTGGCTCAAGCTCGAGCGTCTCCACCACTCCGCCGATTACGATGTCGACGCTGACCGGATAGAGTGGCTGGTCACCGTACGGTTGTGGCCACCACAACGCAGGCTCACGCACCACCAGGCGGCCTTCGAGCACGCAGGCTGACTCCGGCCCCGAAACGCGGAGTTGCTCGTGGTGATCACCGACGCGGAGCTTTGCCGCAGAAACAGCGCCCTCGCAGCGGGACAGCGTCACCGAGAGCGACACCTCGCCTTGTTCGCCGTGGAGCTCGGCACGAAGGCTACAAGCGTCAATCGAGTAGCGCCGGTCGCGCTCGATGACCACGTCTCGCCATGGCCCCACGGGCGCGACCGCTGGCGACCAGCCCGGCATGCGGCCAAGCAGAGTGGTCCGAATCCAACGCAGCTGCTGTCGGTCCACCAGTCGCGTCCGAAAGCGCGGGCGCGGACGCTTGACGACGATCGCCGCCGCCACCGACGCGAAGCGTACGACGAGCTCGTTGTCGAACGAGAGCAGCGCCGTAATGTCCACCCGCCTGGCCACGAACATGTTGTCGGACGCGAGCAGGTGGTGCCCGTTTAGCCAAACGCTGGCCAGCGTCGCCAAACCATCGAACCGCAGCCAGCAAACCTCGCCCGCACCGGCAGGCCGAGATTGAAACCGACAGCGGTACCAGAAGTCGGGCTCGTCGAAATCCTGGTCAGCGGCCTCAAAGCTCCATTTCCCTGAAGCCCGCCTGGAGCTCGCGACGGTGCCCGGCACGAGAGCCGGTTCCCACTGCAACGCGCTCAAGTCGCGCTCCAGCGGAGCGGGCGCCGGCGCCAGCGATTCAGCGGGGGTGGCCGCAAGCTCCCAGCCCGACGTCAAGGGCTCAGCGACGCGGTTGGTTGCGGAGCGCACCGTCGTCATGCGCCGAGACGGCTCTGGAGCGACGCGACGGCAGCCTGCCAGTGCTCGGCCATTTCGTCGAAAATCGGCTTGAAGTCGGCAGGCTTGCTCGACACCATCGCCCTAGCGCCCTTCATAATCAACGCTTTGCACGACGCAGAGATGGCCTCGAAGTGCTGCGCGGCGTCGGCGTAGCCCGCCGCTAGGCGCGCATCCAGCCAGCGCAGGTGCGCCGCCGCCAGCTCGAAGCCAGAGCCGCATTGCCGAACCGTGGCGAACGCGAACGCGTGATAGGCCGGCAGGCCCCGCTCTTTCAGCAACGGAAGCTGCTCGACGAAATGACTGGCGAAGGCGAGCAGGGGGTTGGCCAGCGGCCGCTGCGCGAACCACGTCCCGAGCAGCCTCTGCGCAACTCGCGCCAGTTCTACGCTCGGCACCTTCTCGACCCGTGAAAAGCTGGCAAGCTCGGCGAATAGCGGCAGGTACGTCGGATCCGGCGCGTGGCCTAGTCTGAACGTCTGGATGAAGTCTTCGCCGTCGAGCTCGTAGTAACCGGCGTTGTGAAAGTAGCGCAGTCGCTGTGACGTGACGTCAATCGAATCAATCGCGATCGTAGTCTTGACGTGCTGCTTGCGATAGTCGGTGGCCTGGGTGTCGGGAAGCCAAAAGGCGTCGGCTTCGGTCAGTACCAACCTGCCGTGACTGGCGTGGAACAAGCCATGCTCGAGGAGCGGCTTGAACACGCTCATCTCTTGAACCTGGACGCCGTAGAGCGTGAGCAGATCGACGTGTGGCGGCTTGTAGAAGGTCCACTGTTCCCCGTCGAAGTCGAGAGCAACCGTGAAGGCCAACACCGCTTCGGGCTCGAGCCCAGCCGCGTGCAGCAACTCGATCCACAAATCGACGTAGCAGTTCTTTTCGACCCAAGCGGCGCTGTCTTGGTGCAGGACGTGCCGCTTGTACTCGGACGGCTGGAAGTTCCAAACGCCGGCCCGTTCGATCCGCTCGGTGCTCGACGAAGCGCCCATCGCGACTAGTCGTCCTTCAACACCAACAACATCGTGCCGTTGGTCGCGCAAATACGATCGTTGCTGACCATCAGAGCGGCCGACAAACCATCCCGCAAATGCTGTCCGATCGCGTATTTCGAGTCGTTCTTGTAGCCCATGATGCCGCAGATAATCAGGCAACGCTGGGTTATGTCGGCGACCGCCTCGGAGGCCGCCAGCTTCAAGTTATTCATCTTCAACGCGAACGGGATAGACGACAGGACGTCGACCCCAGAATCTGGCCTGCTCATCAAGCTCTGGCACTCGTTGGCGACGTCGTGAACGTTGGCACGCAACCTCTGAAGCTGGCTGAATGCGTCCGCCAAGCGCATTGCCGACGGCGGCGTCACGCCCGGCTTGGCACGCGCTTGCGAGCGTACGAAAGCCCGCGCCTTCGACAAGGCAGCCGTGGCAATTCCAAACCAGCAGTTGGCCCATAAGATATGCGAGAACGGCACCATCGTTTGACTCGCGATGTCACCGAACGAATCCGCCATGATTTGCTCGGCGGCACCGCTGGACTGCATCAAGAACGGCGGGCTGCAGGTTCCACGCATACCGAGCGTGTCCCAAGCGCCCCGGCATTCGAGCGTGAAGTCACCCTTCTTCACCAGAATCAGCGCTTGATCGTTGGCCGGAGCCTCCGGATTACGGCGCGCTGTCACCAGCAAGTCGTCAGCGTGTGCACCGTACGAAATCGTGCTCGCATCTTTTTGCAGCTCGAAGCGATCGGCCTTCAGCACGACCGCACACTTGCTCGAGCGCATCTCGCCGCCGATGCCAACTTCCGATGTCACCGACGCGATCAGGTTCTGGTTCTGGGCCAAAGCCTTGAGATAGGCGCTGAAGAACGGCGAGCTCGAAGCGTGACGGACCAAGCAAGCCACTTGGATCTGGTGCATCGCAAACACCATGGCGGTGGCTGAGCAGTGCTGCCCCAGAGTCTCGCAAATCTGCGCGAGCTCGGTCATGCCGCAACCCGCTCCTCCGAGGTCTCGCGGAACGAAGGCCGACAACAGACGCGCCTCCTTCAGCGCATCGACTGCTTCTTGGGGGAAGCGCGATTCTCGATCGACCGCGCCCGAGGCCGGTCCGGCCACTTTTACGGCGATGGCCTGTGCGGCGGCAACCAACGGCGACAGTGCTAAGCCATTCATCATGAACTCCTAGGCTGGAAGTAGCTCTTCGAGCGCGGCGCGAATCGCGTTGATGCTCTCGAATACGCCACGTTTGAGCATGCGGTCTGGAAACTCGACGTCGAACTTTCCCTCGAGGGCGAGCATGACGTTGACGCTCGCGTGCGAGGTCAGACCGGCCTGATACAGATCGGCTTCCTCGCCTATGGTCGCGGCATCCGTGGACAGCCGAGCGTGCTCCTTCAGTATGCTGCGAATTTCCTCGATCATGACGACTGCTTTCTTTTGGACATCGGACGCGCCTCATACCGAGGCACGCTCGGGGCCCTAGGAGTTTGCCAGACCATTATCCAACTGGGTTGGCGTCGCCATAGTTTTTGTCGCCCAGCGGGCGGATGCGGACGAAATCACCACCGCAGCGTGACGCCAGCCCAAATGAAGCCGAGCGCGCGTCGCCAGCGACCGCAAATCAGACCGTTGGCGAGCGGCCCCTGAGCACCGGCGAAGCGTACCGTAAACATGTCCGCCGAGAGCAGCACCTCGAGGCGGCCCCAAGCGGCAGCGTCGCGCGTGAGTGGAAACTGCAGCTTGTAGCTCGCCTCCTTGGCCGCAAATACCACGGGCGCCAGCGCAACTATCGGCTCGCCCAGCCCGCCGATCGCCGCAAGCTCCGCGGGGTTACAAATCCGCTGAGCGAAGGCGGCGGTCTCCAACCGGTCGGGCTCGATGTCGAGACCGATAGCGCCGACGTCTGACGCCGATGCGCCCACGGCCGCGCACAGGCCCTCGCTGTGGCTGATCGAGCCTACGACGCCACTGGGCCAGACCGGTTCACCTTCCGCCCCGCGCGCAACTGGCACCGGCTCGACGCCCAAGGCTGCGAGCACCCGGCTCGCGCAAGCGCGGCCAGCGGCGAGCTCATGCTGCCGCGAGGACGCGGCTTGTTGAAACCAGGGCTCGCGCTCGAGCCAGTTGGGGGCCACCGATTCTGCAGCATCAGCGCAGGCCGACGCCACCGGCAAGCTGAACAAGGACGCCAAGATTCGTTCGTGGGCCGGACCGATCCCCAAGCGCCCCGGCACCGCCCCAGAGATCGTTGAAAGCTCGACGCAAGGTGACGCGTTCGTCATTCTCCGTTCCTGACTCATTCAAGCTTCTCGCCTTGCAGCCTTGGGACGCCCACGCGATCAGCGCAGCTTACACAAAAGAGCGAATGGTTTCCAGGGCTCCGCCTACGTGGCAACACGCTCGCCGACCCTTTGTGCGCCGTTGGGCGTCATGCTACTTCGACGGAGAGGCACGTGACTGTTGCTCCCTCCCACAGTCCCGCCTCGACGAACCGAGCGCTTTCTCCAAAAAGCGAGAGCACACATGAACGCCTTTCAGTACCAGGAAATGCTGCCCATCACGGCGGACGAAACGCCGTTTCGACTGCTAACGAAGGATTTCGTCTCGTCCTTCGAAGCGGCCGGCGAGCGCTTCTTGCGAGTCGCGCCGGAGGCCCTAACGCTGCTCACGCGCGAAGCGATGCGCGACATCGCTCACCTGCTGCGGCCCGGGCACCTGGAGCAGCTGGCTCGCATCCTAAAAGACCCAGCCGCGTCAGCCAATGATCGCTTCGTCGCGCTGGACTTGCTCAAGAACGCCAACATCTCTGCCGGCGGCGTGCTGCCGATGTGCCAGGACACCGGCACGGCAATCGTGATGGGCAAGAAGGGTCAGTTGGTGTTCACCGGCGGCGGCGACGAGGCGGCCATCGCACGCGGCGTCTTCGACACGTATCAGACGTCGAACCTGCGGTATTCACAGCTGGCCCCGCTCGACACCTACAGAGAAAAAAACACCGGCAACAACCTGCCCGCACAGATCGAGATCTTCGCGACCGACGGCGACGCATACAAGTTCTTGTTCATGGCCAAAGGTGGCGGCTCGGCGAACAAGAGCTATCTCTACCAGGAGACGAAGGCGCTCTTGAACCCCGAGAGTCTGCTGAAATTCGTCGCTGAGAAGTTGCGCGCGCTCGGCACTGCGGCCTGCCCGCCCTACCACCTGGCGATCGTAATCGGGGGCACGTCCGCCGAGTACGCGCTCAAGGTCGCCAAGCTGGCGTCGGCTCATTACCTCGACGGCTTGCCCACGGTCGGCAACGAGCTGGGTCACGGCTTTCGCGATCTCGAGCTCGAGGCACGAGTGCTGGAAATTTCTGAACAGACCGGGATTGGCGCACAGTTCGGCGGCAAGTACTTTTGTCACGACGCGCGGGTGGTGCGGCTGCCGCGTCACGGCGCTAGCTGCCCCGTCGCGATTGCCGTCTCATGCTCGGCCGACCGCCAAGCGGTGGGCAAGATCACCAAAGACGGCGTGTTCCTGGAAGAGCTCGAGCACGACCCGGCCAAGTACCTTCCAGAAGCGACTCATGACGATTTGTCGAGCGACGTGGTCGAGGTCGACCTGCATCGGCCGCTGAGCGTGATTCGCGCCGAGCTCTCGCGTTACCCAATCAAGACGCGGCTGTCGCTGACCGGACCGTTGATCGTCGCGCGCGATATCGCGCATGCCAAGCTGAAGGAACGCATCGATGCCGGTCAGGGGCTGCCTGAGTACTTCAAAAACAACATGGTGTATTACGCGGGGCCCGCCAAGACGCCCACCGGCTATGCCTCGGGTAGCTTCGGTCCGACGACGGCCGGGCGCATGGACGCTTACGTCGATCTGTTCCAACAGCATGGCGGCAGCTTGATCATGCTAGCGAAGGGCAATCGCTCGCCGCAGGTCACGGCGGCGTGCAAGAAGCATGGCGGCTTCTATCTGGGTTCGATCGGTGGCCCCGCAGCTCGGCTGGCTCAGGACTGCATCAAGAAGGTCGAAGTGCTGGAATATCCCGAGTTGGGCATGGAAGCCGTTTGGCGGATCGAGGTCGTGGACTTTCCCGCGTTCATCGTCGTCGACGACAAGGGCAACGATTTTTTCCAGAGCCTGACCGGCAGCGTTCCGAACGGCAAGACGCCGTTGGCCGTGGTGAAGGAATGAGCCAGGCGCTCCCGCTGCTCGTCGTCTCGACCGGTTGCCCCTCGGGAATAGGTCCAGAGGTTTCGATTGCCGCGGCAGCCCGTCTGAAGGGTGCCGCCAGCGTACTATTGGGTGACGAGGTGACGCTGCGCAAGGCGGCCAGCATCGTGGGTGTGGCTCAGCGACGGCTATTGCCGTGGGATGGGCGAACGCGCGATCCCTCGCTGATTTACTTCGCGCAAGTGGGGGCGGCGCTGACAGAGCGCGACCGCTCTCCCGGTTTGCCAAAAGCGCGCGCGGGGATTGCTCAGCTCGAATATATCGAGGCTGGGTTCACACTGGTAAAGTCGTCCATCCGCGCGGCGCTCGTGACAGCCCCGGTCAGCAAGGCTGCGATCGCCCGGTCAGGCTTGGCGCGCGCACGCGGCTTCCTGGGCCACACCGAGTGGTTGCAGGAACTCGACGAGGCGAAGTCCAGCGTGATGTGCTTCGTTTCCGACAAGCTGGCGACTAGCCTCGTGACCACGCATCTGCCGATTGCGAAAGTACCGCGCGCCATCAAAGCGCCCGGCGTGACGGCGGCCACGGTTGCGCTGGCGCGACTGCTCCAGCGCCTGGGCAAGAAGCGACCGATCCTCGCCGTGACGTCGCTCAATCCGCACGCCGGCGAGAGCGAGCTGTTGGGCGCGGAAGAAGCGCGCGCGATCGCCCCCGGCGTCGAGAACGCCAAGCGCTTGCTCGGTCGCAGTGCCGTTGTCTACGGACCAATCGGCGCCGAGACAGCGTATCGCAAGGCGGCCCGAGGCGGCTTCGACGGCGTGGTCGCGATGTACCACGATCAAGCCACAATCCCGATGAAACTGCTGGCGTTCGGCGACGCAGTCAACGTGACAACCGGGTTGTCCATCGTGCGCACCAGCGTGGACCACGGGACCGCCTACGATATCGCCTGGCAAGGCCGCGCTGACGCCGGCGGTATGCGGGCAGCCATGGAGCTGGCGCGGCGCCTCGTGGTGGGGCGCAGCGCATGAACGCCGCGCTCTTCGTGAGCGCGCTGTCCACGGAGCTAGCGCTCTGCACACCCCTTGCCAGCGAATTGGGGCTCGCTGGGCCCCACGTATGGAACGTGTTGATCGTAGCGCAGCTGCGCGATGTCTTGCGCCGCTGGACGCAGGCGCGCGGTCGCGACATCGGTCTCTTGCAGTCCGGGAGGTTGTTCAAGAGCGTGCCTGGCTTCGAAGCCGACGCGCTCGACGCTGAGCGCCAAGCATTGCTCGAGGCGGTCGCACCGCGCCTGCGGTCACCAGAGCTGGTGGGAGGGCTGCCAATCGAGGCATTTGGACAGCTCTACGAATCGCTCTTGGCCGCACGGCCCGCGGACGGTGAACGCAATCTGCGCAAGCGGACCGGTAGCTACTACACACCCGAAAGTTTGACGCGAGTCGTCACGGGGCGCGCCTTCCAGGCGCTTCACGACACGCGGGGCGAGGCCAGCTGGCAGTCGCGGTCGCTACGCATCGTGGATCCGGCGCTCGGAGCCGGCGCGTTCTTGTTGCAAGCCGGGCGGGAAGTCATCGAGCGAACACGGCGAGCGCCCTTGGAAATCGTCGAGCGCGAGCTGTTCGGCGTCGATGTGAGCCCGCTCGCGGTCGCGGTGGCGGAGGCTTCGCTTTGGCTGCTGGCGGACGCGCCGAGGCTGAGCCTGGCGGCGGCTGGTAACAACCTGCGCGTCGGCGACGCGCTGTGCTCGACTGCCGCCGGCAGGGTCCTCGGCCGCAAGGGTATCGATTTCGCCAAGCTGTCGCGCGACGGGTCCGCCGATTTCGATCTAGTGCTCGGCAACCCGCCTTGGGTCGCATTCGCAGGCCGCGCGACGCAACCGCTCGCCCCGGCCACCCGCGCCTATTACCGCCAGAGCTTTCAGGCGTTTCGCGGCTTTCCGACGCTGCATGGGTTGTTCGTCGAGCTGGGCGCGCGACTTGCTCCTCGCGGTGTCGTTGCCCTGCTGATCCCGAGCCCCGTCGCGGACCTGGACGGTTACCGCCACGTGCGGCGCGTGCTGGCGGAGTCGCACGCGGTGCAGGAGCCGCTGCTCGAGCTCGGGCAGGACGCGTTCGAAAGTGTGACTCAGCCTTGCTTCGCGCTGGTCGCCGCCCCGCGCGAGTCGTCGGAACCGAAGCCCGAGCGAGCGTATGTGTTGACCGAGCGACGTCGCTCGGCGAGCGCCGCTGCCGAGGTCCAGACACCTTCGGCACTGGCGCGCTTGGCCGACTTGCCGCGCTTGCCGCAGGGCCTATTCGGCGAAATGGGCTTGCAGACCAACAGCGCGGTGACGCGCGAGCTGCTCTATCGAGGTCGCACCCCTCCGGCTGACTTCAGCTACGCCTTGCTCGAGGGACGGAACATCGCTGAATTCTCGGTGTCGCCTCCACGCCTGTTTTTGAAGCCTGACCAGGCGTTTCTAAGCGCCCAGCGCTGTCGCCTTCGAGACCCTTCCGCCTACGCGCGCGTGAAGCTCGTGGTGCGCCAAACCGCCGCGATCACGATCGCGGCCGCGCACGACGGTACCCCCTTTCGTAACTCACTGTTGGCCGGCTTCGAGCTTCCCGAATTTCCGTTCTTGCTCACGCTCGGTCTGCTCAACAGCACGCTGTACCGAGCACTGCATCTGGCCGGCCGTCGTGACGCCCGTCAAGCTACCTTTCCCCAAGTGAAGATTGCGCATCTGCGCTCGCTACCGGCCCCACCGGAGTTGGCGATCCGGGACCGCATCATCGAAGTTTCGCAGCAGGCCAGTCGCAATGGCCTCACCGCCGAGCTGCGCAGCGCGCTCGACGACGCCGTCTACGCCACGTTCGGCGTATCGAGGGCAGAGGGCCTCGAGCTGGGCGGCTTCGTGCGCAGCCTTTCGCCGAGCGCTGGCTTGACGGCACCGCTACCCTAGCCGCACGCGGCGACGGGTGACCTGTGCGCTTTCAACCTTCGCGGTCGACGATTGAAGCTAACAATTCGCCGGAGGCGCACAGGGTGCCTTCGACGGTGGCTTCGCCGCGTAGTTTCCAGACGTTGGAACGGTGGTGCAGCACTTCGACCATCAGGTCGAGCTTGTCACCGGGCGTCACGGTGTGGCGGAACTTCGCCTTATCGATGCCCAGGAAATACATCAGGCTGGCGTGGGTATCGAACGGCTCCGAGGCGTACGCCAGAATGCCGCCGATTTGCGCCAGGCATTCGATGATCAACACGCCCGGGAAGATTGGCCGCCCAGGGAAGTGCCCCTGACTCCACGGTTCGTTGTAGCTAACCATCTTGTGCCCGCGAATCGATTTCCCGGGCACAATCTCGGTCACGCGATCCACCATCACGAACGGATAGCGGTGCGGCAGGATCTCCAGAATCTTGGAGATCTGGATCTTGAGGGGTTTCTTGG
>FSUE01000934.1_pt1 | contig 16431 bp, 15 predicted proteins | sample 1637031 | NCBI WGS metagenome assembly FSUE01 (sample SAMEA3914819, study PRJEB12502) | metagenome | biome: forest; material: soil | place: Canada | collected 2010-06-26 | depth 0.3 m | reverse complement strand
GCCATTGGCAGCGCCGGCGCTGTCGTTCGCGGTACAGCCCGCAAGCGGCATGAGCGCGGCGAGGCCAACGAAAAACGCCGGCAGCCGAAGTCGAGGACTGAGCATCGCTGGTCTCCGTCTGCGCTGCTCCACGCGCGGCGCCGATCAGGAATGGGCGGGACCCGCCCGCGCCTTTCACGGAAAAATTCCGTACGGAAGCTGAGCCGTTTGTGCCTTGAGCGGGCACACGGCTCGGCGCGTCACGGACGCTCGAGCGCCGGCGGCTCCAAGCCTTTTGATGCGTCCAGCACCTCGCGCACCTTCGTCGTCAAAGCTTCCCGCGAAATTGGCTTCTGAAGATAGGCGATCTGCGCCTCGAGCACGCCGTGCCGGACGATGCTGTCGTCGGTGTAGCCGGACATACAAAGCACCTTGATGTTCGGACGTGTCTGCGCCAAACGCTTGGCCAGCTCCGGACCGCTCATCTGAGGCATGACCACATCGCTCACGAGCAGCTGGATGGTCCCGGAGTGTTTTTCGGACAGCTCGAGTGCCTCGGCTCCGTTGCGCGCCTCGAGCACGGAGTAGCCGCTCTTGCGAAGGATCCCCCGCACCACGGCGCGCACCTGATCGTCGTCCTCGACCAGCAGGATCATCTCGCAGCCACGCAAGGTCGTGGGACGTTTCGACGCACGAGCAGCGTCGATCGGCGCTTCGACGCGGGGCAGGTAGACCTTGAACGTCGTTCCCACGCCCGGCTGGCTCTGGACCCGCACGCTTCCCCCGCTGCGCTGCACGATGCCGAACACGGTCGAGAGTCCGAGCCCGGTGCCTTTGCCGACCGCCTTGGTCGTGAAGAACGGCTCGAAGATGCGCGTCAGCGTCGCGCTGTCGATACCGGTGCCAGTATCGCTGACCGCGAGCAGCACGTGCGGGCCGGGCACGACACCGAGATGCTCACGGGCATAGGCTTCATCGAGAGCGACGTTGCGAGTCTCGAGCGTGAGCGTGCCACCCGTGGGCATGGCGTCGCGCGCGTTCACGACCAAGTTCATGACCACCTGTTCGACGCTGGCAGGATCGACCCGCACTCTGCCTAGTGCCTGCTCGAGCAACCAGACGAGAGCCACGTCCGCTCCCACGACATGCTGTAGCATCTGGTCCATCTTGCCGAGCGCTTCATTCAGATCCAGGACCTTCGATTCGAGCACTTGCTGACGGCTGAACGTCAGCAGTTGTCGGGTGAGAGCGGCAGCACGTTCTCCCGCCTTTCTGATCTCCTCAATGTCGTCTCGCATGGGCTCGTCGGGCTTCATGTCTTCGAGAAGCTGCCCCGCGTAACCGAGGATGACGGAAAGCACGTTGTTGAAATCGTGAGCAACGCCGCCCGCGAGCCTGCCAACGGCCTCCATCTTCTGCAACTGACGAAGCTGTTGCTCCAGACGAAGCTCATTTCGCTCCGCCAATCGCTTGGCCTCTCGGACCTTCCGGTCGCGTAGCTCGCGCTCGACGGCTGGAGTCAAGCGGGCGAGCTGGCCCTTGAGTACGAAGTCTCGCGCCCCGGCCCGCATCGCCTCGACGGCGTTCTCCTCGCCGATCGTTCCCGATACGACGATGAACGGGATATCGAGACCATTTTCCTGCAGAATGGCCAGTGCGGCGCGAGCGCTGAACGTCGGCATGGACGAATCGCTGAGAACGAGATCCCACGGCTTCCTTTCGAGGGCGGACCGCATGGCTCCGCCAGTGTCGACGCGCTCGAAGTCGATGGCTTGCCACGTTCGCCGCAACTCCAAGACAAGCAGCTTGGCGTCACTCGGCGAGTCCTCGACGATGAGCAAGTTGAGTCGCTCCGTCATGAGGACCTTCCGTGAACAGGCGCCGGTTCGTTCAACAGCAACCAAAACAGACCGACCGTTTTTGCCGCCGCAGCGAACTCCGCGAACTCCACCGGCTTGCGAACGTAGGCGTTGGCGCCAAGCGAGTAGCCGCGCAGAACGTCCTCGTCCTCCTTCGACGAAGTAAGCATGACGACCGGCACGAACTGTGTGCGTGGATCGGCGCGCAGCCGCCGGAGCACCTCGAGCCCGTCGATCTTGGGTAGTTTGATGTCGAGTAGGATCAGCCGTGGCAGCACGGTTGCGTCTCGATCAGCGTACTCGCCTGTTGCGAAGAGATAGTCGAGCGCTGCCGCGCCGTCGCGCGTGACGACGACCTCGTTCACTACCCCGCAGCTCTTGAACGCCAAGCGCGTCAGCTTTTCGTCGCTGGCGTTGTCTTCGACGAGGAGAATGACTTTGTTCATGGGGAAACTTCAGAGGTCCGATCGGGAAAAGAAAAATAGAAGGTGGCGCCGCCGTTAACGACGCCCTCTGCCCAGACCCGCCCGCCATGTCTGCGCGCAATTCGTTGCACCGTAGCGAGCCCGATGCCGGTCCCCGGGAAGTCATCGACGGCATGGAGGCGCTGAAAGTGTCCGAACAGCTTGTCGGCGAAGGCCATGTCAAAACCCGCGCCGTTGTCGCGGACGAAGAACGTGCGACTACCGTTGCTTTGTGTCGCGCCAAACTCGACCCGGGCCAGCGGTACCTTGCTGGTGAACTTCCAGGCATTGCCCAGCAGGTTCTCGACGAGCGCCCGCGCGAGCACCGGATCGAGGTCCGCCGTGAGATGATCCTGAACAACCAGCTCGACGAGACGCCCCGGTTCGGCTGCCGCGAGCTGCTTGCCGGCAGCGCGAACGACGGAGGACAGGTCGACCAATTCGTGACGTGGCTCGTTCCTGGCAACCCGAGACAAGGACAGCAGGGCATCGATGAGCGCCCCCATCTTGCCCGCGTTCAGAATGATTTCCTCGAGCCAGTCCTGGCCATCCGCGTCGAGCTTGTCGCGGTAGGTATCGAGGAGCACTTGCGCGAAGCCGTTCATTCCTCGGAGCGGCGCGCGCAGGTCGTGAGCGACCGCGTAACTGAATGCCTCTAGCTCGCGGCTCGAAGCCTCGGCGGCCTCCTTCGCCCTAGCCAGGGCCTCCTCCGAGCGCCGACGATCGCTAATGTCTCGCACGATCTTCGACGCACCGACCAGACTGCCTGCGAAGTCGCGCACCGGTGAAACCGTTACGGACACGTGGAGCTGCTCACCGTTCTTGCACTGTCGAACGGTATCGAAAGTCGCGACATGTTCGCCACGTGCCATTTTTTCCAGGATTGCGGGCGCTTCGTCTTCACGCTCCGCCGGAACCAAGCCCAAGACAGGCTGCCCGAGCATCTCCTGCGCGGAGTAGCCGAAGATGCGACGTGCGGCCACGTTCCAGCTCGTGATGATGCCACCCAACGTCATGCCGATAATGGCGTCATTCGAGGAATCCACGATCGCCGCAAGACGGAAGCGCTGCTCGTTGGCTTCCTGGTCGCGCAGTCGCCGTTCGAGCTCTGCTCGCTTCTCTTCCGCGTCCTTGCGCGCAGTGTTGTCGGTGCCGATCAGCAGATAGCCAAGAATGGCGTCCGCCGCGTCGCGCAGTGCGGTGACCGAGACCACCGCGGGAAACCGGCTTCCATCCTTCCGGATGTAGGTGAGCTCGTAGATGTCTTCAATCCCACGCGCAGCCTTGAACACCAATGCCTCGAAGCCTGGCGCAATCGAGACGCCGAGCTCGGCGCTCAGAGCCTTGGCGCGCGCGATGACTTCCTCCGGATCGGAGATGTCCGCGGGTGTCGTTTTGTTCACCACGTCGGCGGCCGCGTAGCCCAGCATGCGTTCAGCGCCGACGTTGAAAATTTGGATGACGCCCCTCGTATCGGTGGCGACGCATGAGAAATTAGCGCTGTTGACGATCGCGAGCTGTAAGGCTCCCGCTTTCAGCAGAGCTTCCGCCTGCCGACCCTCTGAGTCGACATCCGTGGCTATCGCAGGGCCCTTCTGGGCAATGAGCATTGGTCCCCCGCTAGATGATCAACCGAACACGTGACTACAACCTTCGCTCAACCCCACCATGGGGGTGACGGCGCTCCGACTCGACTAACACCTACATCCGGCGATCCTCAACACCGCCCCGACGTAGTGTTAGTCACAAGCGGGCCACCATGCGCCTACGGGCCGCACTAAGCAAGTGAGGCTCAGGAAGCGGTGGTGGGACGTGCAAAGGGCCCTCCTAGCCGCAAAGATCCCGCAAAGCCAAAGCAATGTGCCGGAGCGCAGTTGGCTGCAACCGCCGCAAGCGCGAGGCCACCACCCGCGGAGTCGCCGACGTGCGCGAGCGCGAGCGCGCGAACGCCGTGCAGCCAGAGCCCGTCGCGCGCCTCGTATAGGCAGTTCTCTGGTCGACCTGGCGCGACGCCACCGTCCTGGTTCGGATCGATCTTCGGCAATGGCCCGGCTGTGATGACTTCGCTGTGACGGCGTCGCTGACGCAGACGAACCGAGAAGGTTTCGCCACAACGCTCCGAACCCTCTGCTGGCACGCGAGTTGCGCCCACTTCGCGACGCGACGTGCCACGCATGAAGGTTGCAACGGACGTTTGCAGGACAAAGTCCGCGCCAATCAGGGGTGGCACGGGCGTTGGCGAGGCAATCTGTCGCCGAATTGCCCGCGAGGGCACACAATCGCATATCAAGCTGCGCAGGCCTGCGAGCGCCTGCATCGAGGTACCCGCCGGAGTACCCGCCGCGATCCACCCGTCGCCGCTCCGTTTCGCGAGCCCGGGTGAAATCCAGTTGGCGCCCCAATGGCGACGGAAGCAAGAACCTGCGGCTCGTGGTTCCGAACCCCGCGAAGCGATCGGCTCCGCCGCCGCCCAAACCGCGCGAAACGCCTAAGATCGTTCGTATCCTCGAGCTCGCACGAACCTGGCAGGCGCTGCTCGATCGCCGTGAGGTACGGACTCACGCTGCGCTAGCGAAGCGCACTGGGCTCTGCGCGGTGTACGTCGGCAACATCCTGGCCCTGCTGCGGCTTCATCCAGCCATCCTTGAACGGATCGAGAAGTTGGAGGCTGGCGGAACGGGCGCGGAGGTGACGGAGCGCTGGCTGCGCCCCATCGCGCGGCTGCCGCATCCGAGCAGCTCGTGGCGGTGGCTGAGAGGCTCGACCTGACGGCGGTGGTCGCAGCACCGGAAGAGGGGTGCGGGTGATGGCGGTGCGGGCGAGGCGCCGTTCGCTCGACGAGGGGGTGGCCCGATGAGTGACTTCCTCGGGATGCAGCGGGCCGTATTGCGGTCCACGCGCCCGACGACCGAAAAGATCGTGCTGCTTGCGATCATCGATCACTGGAGTGAAGCATCGCCGGAACCGTGGCCCTCGGTGCCGACGCTGGCAACGCTTTCGAGCCTGGGGCGCACGGCGGTGCTCGACGCGCTTGCAGCCTTGGAGCGGGACCGGGTCATTGCCGTAAGGCGGGTCGCGGGCCGGCCGAACAGGTACGACCTGTCGCGTGTTGCCGTGGCGCTCGCCGCGCCGGCTGAACCAGTCCGCCAGGCGGACCAGTCGAAATCGCTGTGGGGCGACGACGGGCAGGGCGAGCCGGCGCCGAAGGTGGCCGAACCCGTCCGCGACGCAGACCGGTCTGGGCCCCGGACCAGTCCGTCTGGCGGACGAGACCAGTCCGTTTGGCGGACGGGACCAGTCCGCCTGGCGGACCCGAAGGATCCCAAGAAGCAACCAAAGAAGGAAGCCACTGCTGTGCGCGCGCGCGCGGCCGACGTGCCTGCAGCTGCGCTCGCGCTGCCAATCGCCGAACGCGCCAGGCTCGCGCTCGAAAGCGCGGGAAGCCCAGCGACTGCGACCGCAGCAGTGGCCAGAAGCACGGAAAATCGCGGAAGCTTACGGTCGCGCGGTTGGCAGCACGCGTCCGCTGTCGGAAATGGCGCGTGATTCCGGCCTGCGGGCAATCCTGGTGCTGCTCGCAGCCGGGTATCCGGTGGCCGACCTCGAATGGGTCGCTGCGAACGTGCCCGGGCAGGCCTGGTGGCGCGGCGGGGAGCGAGTCCGTGGCCTGGGGAGCCTTTCGGTAGAGGTGGTGTCGCGAGCGCTCGCACAGCGAAACGCGGCACCGCGCCCGATCGTGCCGGTGCGTGACCGCGCGACTAGCGAGGAGCGGCGGATTCATCGGAACACGCTGCTGGAAAACGCTCAGGCTGGCCGATATGGCGCCGACATTCGGCGGGAAGCTTGCGCCGGTGTGCGGCTCAGGGACCTCGCCGACGAGCTCGAACGGCGCGAGGCCGTTGGCGAGCTGAAATTGGCCCTGCCGGGCGTGGGCGCGCATGCAGGAAAGGCCGCCGTCCTGGCACGGGCTCGGGGTCGAACCGCGTAATCGCAAAATCGGCCATGAGACACTGCTGTTGCCGCCAAGTCACCGATCGTGAGATTCAGTATCTGATAAAATTAAGACTTCGTTTCTTGACTCCATCGATAATGGAGCTACCCGTCCATCGCCGGACGCACATTACCAATCCTCAATTTCGAGAACGGGAACCAGTCTCCGGCGGAGGGCCGCATGTGTCCGCGCAAGAGCGCTATGAAGTGGCTGCAATTGCCAAAAAGGTCCAGCTCCCGGCTCCCCTGGTCCAAAACGTGATCAGGCAGGTCGGACCGAGCCGGCGCGCGTACTGCAAAAGCTCGAGACGATGAAGCGCAACGGTCGGTAGTCGATCGTGGCCAATAGCGGCGAAGGGAGAACCTTCGCCGCTACTCTTGTGCCGGGTTTGCCGATTGTGGGGACGGCGTCCCCACAATTGCTACTCCAAAGGACGCGGCTTGCTTGCGCAACGGCGGTGTCGCCTCTCCAGGGATTGGCAGGTGACGGCCGACCCCAAAGTGTCAGCAGCGCTGACACTTTCTTCTGTCCCGGCGCACTTCGACACTTACCGACCAAGGTGGGCCTCGGCCACGAGCCAGTCTTCCACCTCGAGGCCGGGTTGGCGCCCCCGCCCTAACCATCTGTAGTAGGCGGCCTCAGCTATCTGCTCGTGCGGAGGTCGAACGCGGACTTCGGAGTTCGACTCACAGCTCGCCAGAAAGTCCTCGAGGATGCTCTCGGGCGCCAGTCCCAAGTTGGTTACCAGCTCACGAACAACTTCATCGCGCGGCTTGCCCAGACGGCTGAGATCAACGTCACCTTCAGTCATCGGCATCGTTCGCAGCTCGCCAGCAAGCCTTTCAGCGACGCGCTTCATGTGTGATCGGGAGAACGCCTCCAGCGTCTTGTTGACGAATGATCGGCTCCGACCTCGTGCCCACTTGGCGAAGCGCTTCTCTACCTGTTCGGCTCTTGATCGGACTATGCCAGCGCGCCTGTCGAGGTACTCGGTTGCGGTGGCGTCGATCAGCTCTACCTGTGGGAGAAGGTGTAGCAGGAAGGACGGGACGGTTTGGATTCCGGGGGCAACGATTTCAAGTCGCCTCTCGGCTGAGAATGCAAGCCAATCGCGAATTACTTGGTTGATGTGTATGTCGCCGAACCCATAGCCGATGCAGACAAGGGACGTGACGAAGTTGATGTGTGATCGAAAATGGCCGAGCAGTTGCTTTGGGAGCACTTGATCCCGATGGGGATCGAACTTGTACGCCCCGGCCAACAGCGAGCGACGCAGGAACTGCATCTCGTCCTGGTCGTCGGCATAGGCGATTTCGTTCGTGACGTTGGTCTTCCCACCAGGTGCTCTGGGTTCCGGATACAGCAGTTCTTCGTTCGCGGCCTTCAGCGACGCGAACACTCCGTCAACCGTTGCGTCCAGGGGTAGCAGCCGAACAAGGTCCTTGCCGTTTCTGAACGCAAATACATCCAGCGATCCATGAATCTTCAGCAAGTTGATGCCTGGGGAACCGTACTGGGTGAACGGCATTCCCGTCTTGTTGATTTGCTCCTCGGAAAGTACTTCGCCGCGCAGTTCACCGAGCTTGGCTCCTGTCGTGGCACGTCGAGGAAGCGCGATGACTTCGGGACCGAATCCGCCGCTGACGGGAATGCCGTGACGGGCTGCAACGCTTTCGATGATCACGTCGTGATTCAACGAAAATATCCAAAGAGGTTTGTTGGTTGCCGCGAGATGACCAATGCCGTCTAGGTACTTAAGCCGATGCTGAATCTGGGCGCTGTTGTTAATGTGGCGCAAATACAGGAGATGGGAGACCATCTCCACGAGCCAGGAGTACATGGCGTGATACTCCTGCTGGAGGTTCGCGGGGCCATGCCGGCGATACTGGGTTTCGAGATAGCCGAGCACGCTCTCGTAGTGCATTCCCGGTAGAACCAACACTCGTGCGAGGTCGTCGATGACTTCGTCCGGGCGCCCGCCGCCGTGTGCGCGCCAATGTTGATTGAGATCGCGCAGCTTGCTCGGCGTGAGCCACCGAAACAGTTCCTCGGTCAGCTCCCAAACCAACGGCATGCCAACCTCGTAGGAGGCGCCAGCGCCGAGGAAGAGTCCCGTGAGCTTTGCAATCACAATCCGAATCCTGCGGGGTCGGCAAGACCATCGTCAAGACCAGCAGAACGGACGCGGCAAGTTGCCGGCGAGCAACCGCAACGTGCGGCTTCGGACTAGCCCCAGTTGTACGGGCCGCGGCCCGACATGTATTGATAGGTTCTGCGCCCTTCCGCGTTCCTCCGAAAGACGAGAGCGCCGTTGAGCCGCACGGACCAGCCGCCAACGCTCTTCCACACTGCCTCGACATCCTCAAGCGGCACGAGCACTCGAACGATTTCGCTGCGGTCGCGCAGGAAGGCGCTGAGCGACACCGTGTTTTTCGCCGGGTCAACTTCGAGCAGCTCGCCGTCGAGCACTTCCTCGCCGTTGGCCTCGATCTCCATCTCGTACCGCTCCATCACCTGGACGAGCATCGGCTTCCGCTCGGTTGGTGGAATGCTTCCCAGCAGGATGGCGGCTTTGCGAGTCTTCGGGTTGCTGTGAATCATCATGTGAACTGGATCCAAAAACGCGGTGTGGCGCCCCGCAGCACGTATAGGAAATCTCCACGCCTGCGTATTCGGGAGCTTCGCGCCTACCAGCTGGCCAGGGAACGGTTCGACGTTGATCGCAACGAGGGCGCGCGTCGTGTCGGCGGGGAAGCGGACGACCACTGCGTCGACGAACGGCGTCGGCGCCAGAAGATCGCGGGCGGCGTCCTCGTAGTCCCGAGCGGCTTGCTGCGCATCTGCCAAGGGGAGCAGCCTGCGTTCATACGAGTCGGCCTTCTCAGCAACGCCCACCAGAATCGTGCCGCCGAGCACGTTTGCAAATGCGGCCATGTCCTTGGCGTGCTCAGCGGTGTTGGTCGTGTGCTCTGCCTTGAAGTCGAGCGCGAACGACTCCGGCACATCCCGAGGCACCGCCCCAGGCAAGTCTGACCAAACAGCAATGGGTGTGTAGTGCAAGGCGCCCGCAGGATAGCCTTTGGCTCCGGCAGTGCACGCCGACGCGGCCGCTTTGTCGGGCGACGGTTCAGAGCATCCGGCTTCATGTGAACGTGGCTTATGGCGAGCTGGTGGGGGCAACCTGTAAGCAATGCTTACAAGTTCGCCGCGCCCGCCACGCCACCCCAGCGTCTCGATGCCCAGGCGACCAGCCCCGCACTGGACGGCAGGCGTGGCGGCGCCCGTTTTTCTGGGCTAGAACGGGGAGTTAGGGCATTACAGGGAACACGCGGTACGTTACGGATGTTCGAGTCATGATGCGCCGGTCGCCCTTCGCCACCCTCATCTTCCGAGGCAAACGCTTCGATGGTGCGGTCATGCCCTTGGAGGCACTGCCTGAGCTTGCGGCGTACCGCGACCTCCTCGCCGCCGTGGCCAAGGAGATGTTCTTTGCGGAGAACCCGGGTCGAGTCCGGCTACCCAAAGGGTTCGATGCTTCGTTTCGGCTGACATTGTCGCGGATCGAAGACGGGAGCGCGGTGCCGATCGTGGAGCGCGAGTTCGAGGAGCTCCCCCTGCTGCACAGCAGCGACATTTTCGATCGGGCTCGCGAGCAAGTGGAGGCGGCAATCAAGGGTGTTTCCTCTCAGGCAGCGTTCCCAGGGTGGCTCACCCCCGCAGTTGCCGGTCGATTCAGCTCGTTCGGTCGCACGCTTCGTGAGGATGAGCTCGTCGTCGTCGCCGGTGCTGGCCAGCGTGAAGGCGCCGTCTACGATCGCCGTGTTCGCCGCTCGATCTTGGTGCGGTCGCAAGGCACGTACGAGGAGGATGTCGATCTGATTGGCGTCGTGCGCGAAACGGACGTCGATCAGGACTCCTTCGAAATCCGGCTCGCCGACGATCGACGCATACCGGTGCGAGCTTCTCGGCCCTTCCTGAAGCAAATTGTCCAGTCGTTGCAGCGCGATACGGCAGTTCGCGTTTCGGGCACCGGCGTCTACGATGCCGAGGGCAAATTGCTTCGTGTTGCGCAGGCAGCCGACGTCAGCGCGGCGGAGGAAGGCGACGTCGCCTCCGGCCGACCTGGTTGTCGCATCCCGGTCGACGAGCAGGTGGACTCGCTGAAAGGCCTACCTGATGGCTGGCTCGACGGCGACGGTCGGGCCTTCGATGGCGCGGCGCTCGCGTGGTCGGCGAAGCTACTGACCGGCATCGTCAACGGCTTCGATCTGGCGACGCCGCACATCTACCCGACGCCTGACGGCAGCGTGCGAGCCGAGTGGTCGCGCCCGCGCTGGGAAATCTCCGCCGAGCTCGACTCTGCCCGGAAGCTCTCGGAGGTCCGTGCGGTGCGGCTCGACGCGGACGAAGTACACGAGCGCAGCTTTTCCCTCGCCGAGCCGGGGCAAGAGGTCCTCCTTGGGAGCTTTCTCGCAAGCCAGCTGCGCGGGGATGAGTGATGTCGGACGCGCCGTCTGAGCAGCTGACTGACGAAACCGAGTTGCTATTTCGTCAGGTCAATCCAGGCTTCGTCCGCGACGGTCGAGTCGGCAGCCAAGCGTTTCGACCTACCCCCAAGGATCAACGGATGCTGTCCGTGGCGCGCGCATCGCGGACAACGGCCGAAGCTGCGTTCCAGCATCACACGGGATGCCTTAAGCTGTCGTCTGCGGGAACCTGGGCCGTGACGGTTGCCGAGTGCACCCAGCTTGGCCTGCCCGCGCTACCCGACGAGGTGACCGAGCAGCCCTGTCCCGATCCAGCACATGCCGTGGTGGACTTTTCAGGCCTCAGCAACAGCAAGGTGGAGGCTCACGGCACCCGCTTGGCTCGGCTGGCAAATGACCGGGGACGTTTGCATCCCTCCGTCGAGCTTCCTGTCGACGGCTGAGCCGGGCTGCGCCGCGGCACCCTCGGCTACAGATGCCGGCCTAGTCCGTGATCGGCCCTCGCTGGTGTCGCGATTCGTGTCGCGATCCTGTCGCGATTCTTCGTAACGCCTCGTTTCTCGAAGAGATATGACTGTCGCAAGTTGTGGCGCGAGTTTCTTGGTGCCCATTGCGCTAGCGGCAGCCACCTTCATGGGTGCGGACACCCGGGCTTCACGTGATGCCCCGCAGCGTGTGCGCCAACTTGGTCGCGCGGCCGAGGAGGATTCGGAAACTGCCAAGCTCGCTCCCGTCAATCAGTCGGCCGCTACAAAGCCCAACCCCGGACGGTGTGGGCTTTTGCGTTTTTGGCTCTGTTGTCAGCGTGCCGCGCACGAGTTATTGGCGACGCCGCGTAAGATTCGAACCGGCCGCTCTCACGACAATTTGTGGATGTAGTCAAGGATCGGAACGAAAGCTTCCTCGTCAGTCGGGGCAAAGGGCTCAAGATTATCTTCTTCGCTAATCTCCGGGAGGGGTAGCCCTTTGAGCAGAAGCGTTTGTTTCCATCCAACCAAGCCATGTTCCGGGACGCCCATCTTTCGAAGCTGTCCGATGACCCAGCCCTCGTGACGATGACCCGATAGAACCGCGGATGCTTGCGAAATTATCTGCATCCAATTGAGAGCAAGGCCTTGCTCAGGCGCCGCGGGAAAAACTCGGTCGACCTCGTCCCAAAATGCCCGCCAGGAGCCGATGTCGATGACTTCGATTCGATTCACGGTGCACCAGTGCTCGACATCGCTCGGCAGCCGAGTGCCCGGCGGCCTGAACCACATCACCTGGTCGACCTGCTCCCGGAATTCGCCGAGCTGATGTCGAAGGTATTCGTCGTCTAGGCTCATCCCCACGATCGCAAGCCGGGTTCTAAATGCGGCATGCACCGCGAGTTGGAGTGCCAGCGTGCCGCGCATCGCTCGGTATTCGCTAGAAGTCATGACGCAGACGCCACCCACGGAAATTGCGCCGTGCGGGTGGTAGAGAGCGCGATTATGGGTGGACGCGCCGCCACCCGTATATTGGCCGTGTCCGCTTAGCAAATCGCTTGCCCCGGGAACTGGCGGTACAAAACATTTGACCGCGTGCGGCTCATACCCGCCTAGGAGCAGCGAGGTCATCGTTTCGATGTTGAAATTGACGACCGGGTTGGCGCGCGTGCCAAGCTTGGCGATGCGGCGCACTTCCCTGGGGATCGGGTCGGCGGTATTCTTGCCGGCAGCGCGGGCGGCGGCCAGCAAGCTACTCGCGAGAGGATCATGCACGCGCTTACGGAGCTCGCTCTGGAAGTTTTCTCGGCGTAGAGCGTGAAGAATGAGATCCAGACGGTCAGGAAAAGTCACGTCTATCTTGTATGGAGCGATCTTCGCGCTCGCTTCAAGATCTCGAACGAGTTCGCCCCAGAGGGGCACCTTCCCGCCGCCGGCTTGAGCAGCATAGAGCGACAATCCAGCTCCCACCCAAAGGCAGTAGCCACGATCGTTCATGAGCTGGAACGCTGTTGCCAGATCCATCGCTACGTCGTACACGCCCGTCGCCGATTGCACAATGAGCTAGCCGGCATCTGGCGCCGTGAAGTCCTTTCCTGACCGAGGAGGAATTTCACCAGAAACTGACGGCGGCCTGCATCACGCAGCGAGGTGAGCAGCGTCGCCGTCGATCGCATCCCCGCCGCCGTGCAGCGCATCCTCCGCCATTCCGACCCGCGCATTACCACTGAAATCTACGGTCACCTGTTGCCCGGCTAGCTGAGGGCTGAAGTCGACGCCTGTCGTCGGCGCGCGTCCAACGAGTTGCACGCCGTCGCAGCGGCTAGCTCGCCGCTTGTTACGTCATAGGAACCAGCGAGCCATACTGGAGAAGGCGGAGCACCCCACGAAATCTCCGACGATTCAGCGGCGCGCCCGGCAGGACTCGAACCTGCGACCGGTGGGTTAGAAACCCACTGCTCTGTCCAACTGAGCTACGAGCGCGTGTGGGGCTTACCTAGCTGAAGACAGCGCGAAATCCGACCGATTTCTGCGCCGCGTGAGGCGCTGCGCCGATTCACGCGATTTCTGCGCGCTACCCAGCTTCGGCGGAGACCTAGGGCTTTGCGACCCCGGCGGCATCGTAGAGCTCGTTCACGTCGAGCCGGCAGTCGATCGAGGTCAGGTCGACGAAGTCGCCCGGGCCGTGCGTGGAGTGGGACCAGGCATCGGAGGCGGTTGCCCTTTGCCAGAGCTCGACCCGCCGTTGGTCTTGCGAGAGCAGCACGTACTCTCGGAGCGCGTCGATCCGTTGGTAGTGCTCGCGCTTTTCGCCACGGTCGTAGTGCTCGGTGCTCGACGACAACACCTCGAAGACTGCCTTGGGATTGATGACGTGCGTGGGTGAGCTTGGGTCGCGAGCCACGGGGTCGCAGACGACCGAAGCGTCCGCGTAAGTCGCAAGTCCGGTGGCCGGAACCCGAAGCCGCAAATCCGCCGAGTAAGTCCGACAAGGACGCCCGCGCAGCTGCGCTCCGAGCAGGGCGGGGATAGCGCTCGCAAGTGCTGCATGCTCGGGGGGACCACCCGCCATCGCTACAATCTCACCGTCGATGAGCTCGTGCCGGACGACGCTGACCTCTTCGACATCGAGGTAGTCGCGTAGGCTGTAGCTGTGGCGCGAGACGGCTTGGGTCATTGTCGTTGAGTCAACGGCAAGGTATCACGAACGAACGTCGGACGCCTGCGGCGCGGTTTCGCTACTGCATGCAGCCGCGGACTTCGATTGGGATTTGGTCGCCGGCGCAATCGGGGCCGAGGCGCGCTTCGCGGAGCCAGAACTTGAAGTGGCCGTCTTCGGGGCCGCCTTGCGGGAAACCGACCACTCCGCGTGTGATGCAAAGCTCTTCGCCCGCCCGCGGATGCCCCAGCGGTGCGATCAGCGTGCCCTTCGCGATCGTGCTGGCCTGGCCGTAGCTCAGCGAATGGTGCCAATCGAAATTGAGCGCCACGCGCTCGGGCTGGGGCGGGAAACCGACGCTTGGCGAGGAGAAGTTGCCGTTCGTGCCGTTGATGAATCCGCCCGCGAAGCTCTCGCCGTCGTCGTGGACCGCCACGTCGTCGATGCTGCCGTCGAGCTGGAAGAAGGTGTCGCCCAAGCAGTGTGGCGCCTGCGCGAACAGCGCCATCGCGTCTGCCGCGCTCAGCGCCTGGCTGGTATCGCTAAAGGGCTGACCGCTCGTGGTCGCGCCGCCCGTTGGCAGATTGCCGTGCCCCGCCAGCCCCTGACCTCCGGCGCCACCGCTCCCACCAGCGGGGTTTCGCTCGGTTGCTCCGCAGCCGAACAGTAGCCCGCAAATCAACGAAAATACCAAACCGTGCACGTGAGTCGACTGCATTGAAGCGTCTCCCGTCGTCCGTCCATACCAACTCGCCAGTCCGGAAGCTTGCACGATGGGCGGTCGCTGGCAAAGTCGGTTCGCCGGATTTGGCGGGCTTACGGCTCGTCAACTCGCGGTAAATGGGAGTATGGTGCGGCGCATGAGGGAGCTCGCCGTGTTCGGGTTGTTCGGCCTTTTTCTTCAGGCGTGTTGCAGTTGTCCGCAGCCGGAGGCGCCAGATAGCGCGTCAGCCGCGCCGGCCACCGAGGTCGAAGCACCTGCCGCGCCGAAGGTCACGGCGGAGCCGGCCGCTGTCGCCGCGCCCGCTGCAGAGCCCGTTGCGGCTCCGCCCAAAGAAGAGCCGAAGCCCGCCAAACCACCGGCGGTCGAGCCGCAGTTCACCGACGGTATGTCGGTCGCCGAAGCGATCAAGGCCGTGCCACAAGGCGCCGAGCGCGCCAACATCGATCAAGAGACGCTCAGCAAGCCGATCCAAGATTTTGCGGTGTACGAGCCGTGCAAGCCCGGCAGCGCCCACATCAAAATGAAAATCGCCGTCTGGGACGGTAAAGCCGTCGGCCTCGACGTCACCGCTACCCCCAAAAACGAAAAGCTCGTCGCGTGCGTCAAAGACCGCCTCAAAACCCTGACCTGGCAAGCCCACGTCAAGTCTCTGAACACCGTCGAGTATTCGTTCTAGCAAACCAAAGTGACTTCGAAACCGAAGCGACTCGGGGTGACTTCGGAACCGAAGTGACTCGGGGCTGCCCACCCGCGCCCTACTTGCAGAAGCTCACGTGTCGTCGCTCGGTCGTGCCGGGGCATGTCGCCGACGACTTCGTAGGGGACTGGAGAAATCGTGCTGTGAAGCCGCCTGGATCGATCGCAGCAGCACACACTGATCTCGGGGCCCACGTAAACGTACACGCCCAGCTCGGTCTCGCGCGACAGCGAGTTGCTACGATCGACACTACTTCGATTTTGCTTGACTAGATCTGGGGCGCGCCAAGTTTCGGACCAAGAAAGAGCTCGGCAAGTTGGTGCGCGAGCTGCACCCGTTACGGCTCGTTCCCGACTTGGTCGAGCCGCTGCGTCCCGTGCCGGCATCGCTTCGGCGTCCGACTTGGGAACAATTCGTTTCCGCATTCGCGCCACGGGTGCGCGAATTGCCGCCGGGTCAGCGTCCCAGCGATTGGGCAAATGATGCGAACGACGCGAACGATGAGCGCGAACGATGAGCGCGAGGCGACGGCGCGACGCGACGCGACGGACGGGCGCGACGCGACGGACGGGCGCGACGCGACGGACGGGCGCGACGCGACGCGACGGATGAGCACGAGGCCACTCGCGCGGCGGGCAGGGAGGCTGCTGATGGCGTGGTGGCGAACGAAGGCCCTGCGTCGGTCAGCGCAGCGTCAGCGTTCACCGCGCCGGCGCGTGTAGAATGTCCGTGGCCGGCGCGGCCACCCGTGACTGGGCCGCAGCAGTATCAGGTGCAATTCAGTACGACTGAAGAGCACGTGCAGTTGCTCGAGCGCGCGAAGGCGCTGATGGCTCGGCAAGCGCGCGGCAAGTCGTTGGGTGAATTGCACTTGCCGGCGATGAAGTTGCTGGTTGCGGCGCTCGAAAAGCAAAAATTCGCGACCACCGAACGGCCGCGAAAGCAGTCTGCGTCGCTTGGCCAAGCAAGAGCGCGCGAGCCGGCGCCACGCCAGCGCGGGCGACGCATCCCCGCGGAGGTGCGTCGAGCCGTCTTCGCGCGCGATGGCGGTCGTTGCAGTTATGTCGACGAGCGCGGGGAACGCTGCCGCGAAACGCACGGCCT
>FSUE01000509.1_pt1 | contig 16448 bp, 14 predicted proteins | sample 1637031 | NCBI WGS metagenome assembly FSUE01 (sample SAMEA3914819, study PRJEB12502) | metagenome | biome: forest; material: soil | place: Canada | collected 2010-06-26 | depth 0.3 m | reverse complement strand
TTGTTCATCGGCGGCGGGATCGCCGTCGCAGCGATCGCGGCCGTGGCGATCGTTTTCCTACTGCGCCCGCCGCCACCCGCGCCGGCTCCGGCACCGGTCGCGGCAGCCCCCGCTCCCGCGCCCACACCGCCGCCAGCCCCTACGCCCGAGGTCACGGCGACCCCGCCCTCGACCGGTACTCCGCAAGGCGAAGACGCCCCGAAAGCCGGCGCCAAGCCGGGCGCAGGTGGCGCAATCAAGCGCGGTGGCGGCGTAGCGCCCAAGAAGCCAGGCGGCGCAGCGGCTGCTCCCGCAGTCGAAGACAAGCCGGCAGCCCCCAAGCCGAAGAAGAACCCGTGCGGTTGTGCGGCGGGTGATTTGCAGTGCGCGATGCGTTGTGCTGCGGGCTAGCAAGGTAGGTGCGGCCGGGAAGCGAATTGCTCCCGCCGCATCTTGATTTTCGCTCCGCGGGTTGGCCGAAAGGCCTTGCGACTCTTTTTGACCTGAGGCGCGACCGGCGCTCGGCCTCGCCGAGTTTTCGCTGGCCTTCTCTCAATCGTAGATCGTGATCTGACCTCGCCAAGGTTTGGTTGGGGTCGATCTGGCTCGCGCTTTGCGCGAGCTCGCGTCGTACAGGCACTTCACGAGCGAGCAGCGAGCACGAGCAGCGAGCAGCGAGCAGCGAGCAGCGAGCAGCGAGCAGCCGGCACGGGCAGCGAGCAGTGAGTAGGCACACGCGCACGCTGAACCCGCGAGCCGCGCGCGCAAACGCTGAGCGCTGCACGCTCGCGCTCGCTGCTAAACTACTTGCCCGAGAGCGCGAGGTCGCGGGCTTCGGCGCGGGCGGCGCCTTCGGCGTGCTCGGCAAGGTAGCGACGGGCTTCGCTGGCGGCGCGGGTGGCTTGGCCGGCTTGGCTGAGAGCGCGAAAACGCTCGACCTGAGCGACTTCACGCAGCGTGCTCTGCGGGTAGGTACCGAGCAGCTCGGCGAACACCTCGGCCGCTCGCGCGGCGTCACCGCGGTTGCGCGCCTCGACACCGGCCGCGAACAACCGGTTCTCTTCGGCGAGCGTGCCGACACGGTGCGAACCTTCCTTGGCGGGTACGCCGAGCTTGGCCAACGTGGGTGCGGGTGTGGGGGCGTCTGGCTCGGTTGCCGGAGCGCCCGCCGGGATGGGCGCTGGGTGCGTTTCAGCGGCTTCGACGCCGCCAACCGAGCTCCAGCTCTGCCCTGCGCTGAGCAGCGCGACCTGCACGCCTTGGGCAAGCACCCAAACACTGCCGCGCGTGACATGGACGCGGGTGTTGGTGGCGCTGGCCAATGGTTCGACTCGGACGTCGAACACGGTCCCGCGCACGACGACCTCGGCGTCCGGCGTCTCGACGACGACCGAGCGCTTGGTCTCTACGGCCTTGTCGACGGCCACGTCGACGCGACCGCGCCGCAAGCTGATGCGCTCTTCGGCCGCGCTCGGCTGCGACAGCTTAAGCTCGGTCGACTCGCTGACGTTGACTGACGACTTGTGTGTCGCCAGGTGCGCGTGAGCGCCGATCGCCGTCTGCAGTGAGTCGCCGTCGTGCAGCGCGCGCTCGCTGGAACCGACCACGCGCACCGTTCCCTCCTGCGTCAACACCACCGTACCGCTCACGCGATCGAGCCCGGCAATGGTGCCGGAGCCGCCGTGGGCGCGGTGCTCCTTGAGCAGCAACCCGGAAAGCAGCAGGAAACCGGCTGCAGCGGCGATAATGACGCCGCCGCGCCAAAAGCGTCGCACGCGCTCCGAGCGCTCGGCCGAGCGTTCGACGGCGTCTTTCATCGACCGCACGAGCCGGTCACGTCGCGCCGGCGACGCGTCTTCAGGCGCGTTGGGGACAAGCTCCTGAGCGAGCTGCCGCAGCAGCTCCTCCGGCTCGCTGTCGAGCGGAGCCCGGCTCATCGCGCACCTCCGTCACGTGCCGGCACGGTCACGGCCAAGCGCTTGTGCAAGTCTTTACGGCCGCGCACCAGCCGCGACTGGGCGGCCGCGACCGAGACGCGCATCATCAACGCAATCTCGGCCAGCTCGTGGCCAAGCACGTCGTGCAAGAACACCGTTTCGGCGTACTGCGGCTTCATCTCGACCAGCGTGGCGCGGACGACTTGTAGCTCGGACCGCACCGCCGCCTCGCGCTCGGCGTCACCACGCGCGGCGTAAGTCTCGCTGTCGGGCGGCGCGTCACGATCCATCACCTTGCGTTCGCGCCGGCGCGACCGCAGCGCGTTGAACGCGACGTGACTGGCGATGCTGGATGCCCAGGTGCGTAGGTTGCAGGCGCGCGCATAGCTGCGGCGCGACAACGTGACGATGATCTGCTCGAACACCATCTGTACGAGATCGTCGTGGTCGACCTCTCGTCGTCCGAAAACGCGGTACACGGTGTGGTCAACGACCCGGATCAGCCGATCATAAAGGGCCGACGCCACTTGCCGATCGCCGCGCTGCACCGCCAAAATCAGCGCTTCGTCGTCCAACGCCTCAGCGCTTACGCCAACGCCTGGGGTAACCAGACGCAGCGGAGCTTTGATGGCGGGAGCTGGCCGAGACACGGGGACTCGTTAAGGATAGTAACCGCTCTCGCGCCCGCCAGGCAGGCCTGACGATCAGCCGAGATTCCCGCCACATTTCAGGGCTTTTCGGCTGGCCGCGGGTCGCTGGCTCGAGCGCCGCGTGGTACCTTGCCCTAGCCATGTCCGCTCCTCCGCGCTTCGGCCACGCCCGGCTGCTGGCGACCCTGGTCGCGCTGGCATCGCTGATCGCGGTCGCGTGCGGCTCGGATGTCGTCGACTTGCTACCGCCGATGACGGGCGCGGGCAGCGGCGGCACGGCCGGTAAAGCAGCGAGCGGCGCGGCGGGCGCAAGCGCGGGCGGCGTGCGAAACGAAGGCGGTTCCATCGCGAACAGCCAAGCCGGCGCGGCCGGCGCAGCTGCATCTGGCGGCAAGAGCGGCAGCAGCAGCAACAACGCCGGTTGCTCGGGCTTTGGCTGCGGCAACGCGGGCGACGGTCCGAGCTTCGGTGGCGCATTCGGTGGCCCGATTTGTGGCAACGGCACGAGCTCGTGCACCCCTTGCCTGAGCGACGTTCAGTGCCCGTCCGACCAACATTGCTCGCGCTTCCTCAACAACGTGTGCGTGCAGTGCGCCGAGAAAGGCCAGTGCAAGCTCGGGTTCACCTGCGATCGTTTGGTGGGCCGCTGCGGGCCAACCTGCAAGAGCACGTTCGAATGCGACGACGGTCGTGTGTGTGACATGACGCAAGGCACGTGCGTGGCGTGCATCGACAATCAGCAGTGCGAATCGGATGGCGATCCGGACACGCGCGTCTGCTACCAACGGCGCTGCGTGCAGTGCCAAGAAGACGCCGACTGCACGCAAGGCAACCGCCACCGCTGCGCCGGTTTGCAATGCGTCGAGTGCATCAACGACAAGGATTGCCCCGGCAACAACGGCGAGAACGGCCACTGCGACACCGCACACGCTCACTGTGAGTGACCCTAAGCCACCGCCGCAGCCGGTTTAGCGCAGCTTGAGCCTCAAACCGATGAACCCGCTCAGGCCGAGCGCGGGAGTTTCGCCGACTTGCTCGCCACCGACGCGGACCACGGTGTGCTCGGGATCGATGAACGTCGCCGCGCTGACGATGACACTGAGCGGTAACGCCACGTCCCAATGCGCGTCGATGGCGCCGGTCACGCCGGGTTTCCAGCGCGCCGCCCCGCCGGAGCGCGTGCCGTCGATGGCCGTGAAGGCCATCCGCTCGAGCGCGAGCATCAGCCGAACCTCGACGCCCAGCGAGCGTAAGGTGGGCGCCAGCGGGTGGCCAACGCCGGCCGCCACGTGCAGCCAACGCACGCGCAGCTCCGGTTCGCCAATGCGCTCGGCGTAACCGGTCTCGGCCACGGCAAACGCGCCCTGCGGCACGATTTCGGACGCGGCGCGCAGCGCGCCGCCGACGCGCGGTGGACCCGGGATCAATCCCAGACCCACGTTGCCCGCAACATCGATCCAAGTCGCCCGGGCTGGACGCCGCGGGACGTCGGTCGGGGGTGGTGGCGACGGCGGCGGCGGCGGTGCAGGCACAGCCGGGGCCGTCGGCTCGGTTTTGGCCTCCGGCGGCGCAGGCGGCGGGTCGATTTGTCTGGCAACCAGCGTCCCAATCGCAAACCCGATCGCGCGGTAGCGCTCCAGCTCGTCGTCACCCGGTTGAAATACCAAATCGCGTGTCGACCACTCGGCGTTGACCACGCTGCGCAGACCGAGCTCGATGCGGGCGCGCTCGCCGTCACGCCGCACGATCGCGACGCCGAGCGGCGACTCGCCGCTCTTCACGTCGGACGTGATACAATCGTGCGGCGCCGCCGCGCGCGAGCAAGCCGCCAGCAGCACCGCGAGCTCCTGCGGCCGCGGCTGCGGCGCGTAGACCTCGACGACGACTGGCGCCGGCACGCTAGTCGCCGCCCGCGTAGGGGAGCGATTCGACGGCGCCAACTGGGGCGCGCGCCTCATACACCCCGCCGCGACGATCGGCGCTGCCGAGCCGCAGCCCACCGTCGGCCCACAGCAACGCGAACGGCGCCCCTGGCGTCGGCGCGGCGCCCGCGCTCGGGACGATTAGCACCGTGGTCGGCTCCAACTCGGTTGCATCCGGCCTGGCGGCGCCCGCGCAGGCCTCGGAGACCATCGCGTGCGTATCACTCTCTTGGCAGCGCGAGAGCAGCCGCAGCTCGGAAGCCTGCGGACTGGTCTGCAACAGCAGCTCGGCGGCCGCGCGCCGCACCCGGGCGCGCGGATCCGCCCCAAGCAGCGTCGCGGGGTAGCCGTCGCTGCAGCGGGCATGGGCCAAGCCCAAACCGCGCAGCGCTTGCTCGCGGACCGACGCACGCGGGTCGCGCAAGCTCGCACCGCACAGCGCGTGGGCGGCCAGCTGCGGGCTCGACCGTGAAAGCCGGCCGAGCGAAATCGCAGCGTTGCCGATCACGGCCGCCTCGCGGTCTTTGAGCGCTTGCTCGAGCAGCGCGCGTACCGTGGCGGCTGCGCCCGCTTCGACGAAGCCCAGCGACCAGGCCGCGTTCGCGCGCACACGCGCGTCGCCGTCACGCAGCAACCGCGAAAGGGCGGCCGTGTCTGGCCGCGCCGCCAACAGCTCGGCAACCTTCGCGCGATCGCCAAAATCAGCGCTGCTGACCAGCCGCAACAAAGCTGCGCGCACGGCGGGACGCGACGAGACCGCCAGCGCCTCGAGCAGCTCATCGCGCTCGCTGCCCCGCGTCCGGTCGAGCAACTTGGCCGCTTGCGCCACCAGCGCGTCATCCCGACTTTCAGCAACCGGCCCGGCCAGCGCGGCATAGACGAGCGTCCGTTCGCTCTGCCCGCCGCGCGCCAAGCGCGTCAGCAGCGGTGCCAGCAGCTCGGCGCTGTGCGAGCGCCGAATCGAAAACGCCGCCGCGCGTTTGACGCGCATTTCGTCGGCGTCCAGCGCTTGAAGCAACGCGCGCGCGGCCGCTTTGCCCGGCACCGCGCCTAGCGCCATCGCCGCGCTTTCGGCGAGCGCTGGATCGCTCGCGCCCTGTAGCAGCGGTAGCAGCGTCGAAAGTGCGCGCTCCGAACCGGTGCGACCCAGCAGCGCCACCAGCCGCAGCCGTTCGGGCCGCGACACGTTGCGCGCCGAAAGCGCGCGCGCCAACGGCTCGACCGCGCGGCCGTCGGCGTCTTTTGGCGACAAAAGCGCTTCGGCGGCGTCCATGGCGGCGGCGCGCGTTTCGGCGTCAGGCACGGTCAGCCGCTCCAACGCGGCGCTCAGCGCGCGCGCGTCGCCCAGCTTGCCCAGCACCGTGAGGCCCACTTTGGGCGACAACCGCCCGCGGTCGAGCGCGGTGCGCACGCGGGCCGACGAAGCGGTGTCGTGAGCCTGTGACAGGCCGAGCGCGCAGCCCTCCGCGAGCGCGGAGTCTAGCGCCGAGTCGACGCAATCGCGCAGCGGTTGCGTGAACGCAGCCGGCGCGAGAGCGAGCGCGGCCAACACCGGTTCGCGTTCGCGCCCAGGCTCGTCGCCCGCAAGCTCCTTGACCAGGGTCTGCCCGGCGTCGGCGCTAGCAATCCGCCCGAGCGAGAACAAAAGCGCGCGACGCGCTTCAGGCTCCGGGCGATTGCTCAGCAGCGCCGCCAGCGGAGCGACGGCGGCTGTCTCGCCCAGCGCACCCAGCGCACGCACGACCGCGACGACGACGCCTCGATCCGAATCACGCAAGGCCAGCAGCAGCGCGCTGCTGCTGCGCGAATCCTTGAGCGAGCCCAGCGCCCGCGCCACGGCGGCGCGCACCGTGGGCCGCGGATCTTCGATCTTGCCGATCAGCGGCAGCACGGCGCGCGCGTCGCCCAGCGCGCCGAGCGCGTTGGCGACGGCTTCGCGCACCTCCGGCACGCTATCGTCCAAGTGCCCCAGCAGCGGCAAGACCGCGCTTTCGGCCTGCGAAGCGCCGAGCGCGCCGGCGGCGGCCGCCCGCACCTCGGCATCCGAATCACCCAGCGCGCGGCCGAGCGCTGGCACCGCGTTCGGCGCCGGCGCCACCGCCAGCGCCAACGCGGCCGACAAGCGCAAGCGTTTGTCGGACCCCGATAGCCAGGGCACGACGCTCTCGGTGACGTGCGGCGTCTCCAAGCGCAACAGCAGCTCGAGCGCCGAGCTTTGAACCTGCGCGTCCACGTCGTCGAGCGCGCGCAGCAAGAGCCGCCGCGCAGCGGCGCGCGGCAATTCCGAGAGCGCCGCCACGGCCGCCAACCGCGCCGTCGCGTCGCTCTGCGCCAAATCGCGCTCGGCGCGACGCACCGCGCTCGGCCAGATCGCGGCGCGCGCGCTCACCGAGCTCAGAGCCAACAGCGACGTTAGAACGACGCCAGCAAAAACCTGCGCTTTGTTGCGGAGCATGCGCGCCATGGACTTTCGACCCCGACGGCGCCCGTGTCAATTCGCTCAGCGCGGCACGACACCGAGCGCCGCGAATGCGCGTTCGGACGCTTGGCGCTGCCGCCGCATCAGCGGGCCGTAAAACACCAGGCCGTAAAGAGTCAGGCGCAAGAGCAGGTAGTACTCGGGGGCCTCGACCGCCAGCGCGAGCGTGATGCCGATCATCAGCGACCCGTAGCCGAACCAGCGCCGCCAGGTGCCCATCACGCTCGCCATGTGCTCGCGGTAGATCTGCGCGCGCGTCGGATCGTACTCGCCCAGAATCGAAAACTCGGTCACCGTGTGCGGGTCGAACTTGCGCACCGTGCGGCTCTGATTGCCGACGAATTGTAGATAGAGGGCCCATGCCAGGCGCGTCACCAACGTAAAGTTGGCCTGCGCCTCGTAGCGCCGTCGCGCCTCCGGATACGACTCCGCCTCGCGGAAGCCGGGCACCGCCATCTTCATGAACACGGTCTTGTAGTGATCGAACAGCGTCGTCTGAATCGAGGTCGCCACGCCGGCGACGATCGTGAACACCACGCCGAGCAGCGCCAGCCACCACGTCGCGCCGTACTTCTGAACGATGTAGTAGCCCCCGGCGACCAGAATCGCTGCGGTGACGATCACGTCAGCGGTGCCGTCTAGCATGCGTCCAATCACCGACGACGTCTTGCGCATCCGTGCCAGCTGCCCGTCGGCGCAGTCGAACACCGTCCCGACGAACGTGCACAGCGCCGCCCACTGGAAGTGATGCGGCACGTTCATCACCATCAACACCGCGCCGTACACGCCGATGCCCATCGACGCCAACGTCACCCAGTTGGGCGAAATCGGCGTCGGCAAGAGCGCACGCGCCAGCAGGTAGGCCAGCGGCCGATGCACGTAGACGTCGATCGGTTCTTCGACGTCGAGCGACTTCAGGCTCTGCCAGTAGCCGGCCCAGAAGCCCGAGCTCACGACTCAGTCACTCCAGACTTACTCGGCGTCGCTGGGCGGCGCAGCCAGCGTCATCGGCTCGCGCCGCACGCCACGCCCCAGCACTCGCTCGAAGGCCCGCACGCAGCGCAGGTTCTGCTCACGCATACCGACCGTGACCCGCACGTAGCTCCTGGCCGCGTGATGCACCGTCAGCGAGCGAATCAAGACGCCCTGCTCGAGCAGCTGCTCGACCAGTCGCTCCGCCGATTGGCCGGTGCGCGACACGTCGATCAGCACGAAATTGCCCTCGCCTTGCACCGGCGCCAGCCCCGGTACGAGCGACAACGCGTTGTACAGCTCCAGCCGTCCGCTCGAGAGCTCCTCGCGGCGCGCCTCGAACTCGGCTTGGTCGTCGAGCGCCGCGGTGGCGGCGGCCAGCACCAGGCTCGGCACGTTCCACGGCACTTTCACCCGCGACAGCAGCCGAATCACCACCGGGTGCGCCAGCGCGTAGCCGAGCCGCATGCCGGCCAAGCCAAACGCCTTGGAGAACGTCCGCAGCACGATCGCGTTCGGAAACTCCGCCAAAAGGCTGGTCGACGAACCGTCGGTCTCGAAGTCGAAGTACGCCTCGTCGATGACGGTCGGCAGCCCGAGCCGCAGCATGCGCCGTAGATCGGTCTGCGACATGCGATTGCCGGTCGGGTTGTTCGGCGAGCACAGGAACAACACCTTGGTGCGCTCGTTGACGGCGCGGATCAGACCGTTCAGGTCGTGATCGTGCGTGTCGGTCATCGGCACCAGCACCGGGATACCGCCGGTGACGCGCGTGCGTGCCTCGTACATGCTGAAGGTCGGCACGCTGAGCAGCACTTCTTCGCCGGGACCGACGAAGGTACGGATCACGACGTCGATCAGCTCGGTCGAGCCAGCACCGAACAGCACGCTGCCGGTGGCCAGGCCTTCGCGGCGCGAAATCTTGTCCGACAACACCTTGCTGCCGCCCGGGTATTGGTTGCCACGGCTGGCAGCGTCGATGATCGCCTGCATCACGCGCGGGCTGGGCGGAAACGGGCTCTCGTTCGACATCATGCGCGCGGCGCCTTGGCGCTCGGCGACCGCGAAATGATTCTCGTCGTAAGGCTTGGCGGCGCGCACCCAGCTTGGCGCGAACGTCTCGATCGCCTCGGGGTCGATCTGCGAATCCGAGCTACCCGGCTCATCGCCGAGGTCGTCACCGAACACGCGCAGCATGGCTTCGGCGCGTTCGAGCGCCGGCTGCGTGTCGACGTCGATCCAGCGCACCTCGCCGACGTCGACCGCGGCCACGACGCCGCGGCGGCTGAGCGCCTGCACGCCGTCGCTCAGCGAAGCGTCGCCGTTTTGCTCCACCACGCGCGACAGCTCGGCAACTAGCGAGGGGCCGACGCGGAACACTCCGGTATCCAGCGCGTCGTAAGCCGCGAGCTCCTTGGCGATGCGCACGATGCGTCCGCGCTCGACCGCGACCTTGGTCGCCCCATCGAGATCGAAGCAGCGCGGCAGGTCATAGTCGACTGCCAGCGCCGCGCCGTCGGCCGGTAGCTCCGCAGCCAGCAGGCGCTTGACCAGCTCGGGCGAGTACAAGTGGTCGGCCATCGTGAGCAAGCACTCGCGATCGATGTAGGCCGCGGCAGCCAGCACCGAGACGCCGCTCTTCTTCAGGTAGTCGGTGTTCTCGACGAAAGTCACGGCCAGGCCGAGCTCGCTCTCGGCAGCCACGGCTTGTTTGATCAGGTGACCGGCGTGCCCGATCACGACCACCGCGTGCTCGACGCCAGCGGCTTCCAAGGTGCGCAGCACCCGGACGACCAGCGGGACACCGGCCACCTGGCGTAGGGGCTTCGGTGCAAGATCGCCCCCTTCGCTCCGCGCGCCCACGCCCGCAGCGAGCACAATCGCTCTCGTCACGCGAGCTACCTGGTTCGGTCGCAATTGGGTGGCCATCAAGCTATGCCAGAGCAATTAGCATGCACTGGTCAAACCGGGCAAATCCTTTTCTTATCGCGGATTTAGACCCTGATCTCGGTGTCGCAGCCGGCTCACAGTGTTGCAAAATGACAACATCAACGGGACGCTCGGGTGCCGTCAGTGCGGCATTCGGGTACACCCCGCCACGTCGCCGTAACACTGCGAATTCTCGACATTTACCTACACGGCACCTGGCTGTTGGCAGGTTGCCACACTGCGTCGAGTTTTACGCATCTGGGGGCGTAAACAGGCGGCGCGCCGCCTCTAGATCCTCGAAGGTGTCGACCTCCGTCCAGCGCAGGCCCGAGACATCAGCGACCTCCGCCGCCAGCTCCCCTCGCCCGATCATCTCCGAATACACATCTTCATAGTAGAGGTTCGTGATGCCGGCGCTGATGCGCTCGTCGAGCGCGTCGAACAGCTTCTCGGACGCTGACGCTGCGATGCGCTCGATGCCGATGCTCTCTCCGTGACTTTCGGCGAGCGGTACGGCTTTGCCAAAACGCCGAATCGTGCGGCCTTCGACCACGACTTTCATCGCTTCGGCGTCGAGCTTGCGCGCCGCGTCGACACCCGCTGATAGCTCGGCACCGGGTGCGGCGATTCGCGCCAGCACTTCGGGATCGAAGACCACGTCGCCGTCGAGCTTGAAAAATGATCGACCGGCCACGGCCTCGCGACAAAGCGCCAACGACACCGAATTCTGGGTGCTGTCGTAGCGCGGGTTCGGGCAGAACACGACCTCGCAGGCCAAGCCGCCCAAGGCCTCGCGCACCGCGTCCTCACGGTAGCCGGTGGCCAAGACCAGGCGCGACACGCCGAATTCGAGCAGCAGCCGAACTGCGCGCCCCAAAATCGTTTCGTTTCCCACGGGAGCCAGCGCTTTTGGCCGCGTATCCGTGATCGGACGCAGCCGCGAACCAATTCCTGCCACTAAGATCACTGCCGCTTCGACCATGTCGGACCTATGAACGCTGCGCTGCCGTTGGCAGGTAAGAAGCGTCGGAAATTACGCACCGCACTGCCTGTTGCAGGCACGGACCTCCTACCACGGCGACGCGAAAAATAGAGGAGCCTGTGAGATGAAGCGACCGGAGAATATCAAGAAACCCGAAGGTAAGTTGGCGGTGCTTTTGCCCGGCCTCGGCGCGGTGTCGACGACGTTGATTGCCGGCGTGCTCTTGGCACGCAAGGGCCTGGCCTCTCCCGTGGGCTCACTCACTCAAACCGGCACCGTCCGCCTCGGCAAGCGGACGGACAACCGCACGCCACGCATCAAGGAGTTCGTACCGCTGGCCGCCCTCGACGACATCGTCTTCGGCGCGTGGGACTTGTTCCCCGACGACGCGCTCGAAGCCGCCACCACTGCCGCGGTGCTCGACGCCAAGCACATCGACCCAATCCGGGCCGAGCTTCAGCAGATCAAGCCGATGCAAGCCGCTTTCTATCCGGAGTACGTCAAGCGCTTGCACGGCACGCACATCAAGACCGGCAAAAGCAAAGCCGACATCGTCGAGCAGCTACGCCACGACATTCGCACCTTCATCAAGACGAGCGGTGCGGATCGCGCGGTCTGTGTGTGGTGCGGCTCGACCGAAATTTACCTGGAGCCCAGCGAAGCGCACCAATCGATCAAAGCCTTCGAAAAGGGCTTGCTCGAGAGTGATCCGAACATTCCAAACTCGATGCTCTATGCCTGGGCCTGTTTGAAGGAAGGCGTGCCGTACGCCAACGGCGCGCCCAATCTCACGGTCGACATTCCGGCCATGCTCGAGCTGGCGCGGGAGACGCAGACGCCGGTCTGCGGCAAAGATTTCAAGACCGGGCAAACCTTCTTGAAGACGCTGCTCGCGCCCGGCTTCAAGGCGCGCATGCTCGGTATGAAGGGCTGGTTTTCGACCAACATCCTCGGCAACCGCGACGGCGAGGTGCTGGACGAGCCGGGCAGCTTCAAGTCCAAAGAAGTCTCCAAGCTCGGCGCGATCGAGCAAATCTTGCAGCCCGAGCTGTACCCGGAGCTGTACGGCGACATCTATCACAAGGTCCGCATCGAATATTACCCGCCGCGGGGTGACGCCAAAGAGAGCTGGGACAACATCGACATCTTCGGGTGGCTCAACTACCCGATGCAGATCAAGGTCGATTTTCTGTGCCGCGACTCGATCTTGGCCGCGCCGTTGGCGCTCGACCTCGCGCTCTTCAGCGATCTATCCAAGCGCGCCGGCTTCCGCGGCATTCAAGAGTGGCTCAGCTTCTATTTCAAGAGCCCGCAAACTGCCCCCGGCCTCTACCCCGAGCACGACATCTTCATCCAATCGATGAAGCTCAAAAACACGCTGCGCTGGATGATGGGCGAAGAATTGATCACGCACTTGGGTAACGAGTACTACGACTGACGGCGCTTCCCCTCTGTGCCAACCGGTGACCACCAGGCGAGTGCTCTCGTTCTCCTCCGCGCTGCGCCTGGTGTGTCCCGCGACAATCGCGACATGAACCGCAGCGACCGCTCGGCCTCGCCGAGTCTGTTGCGGGTCGCTCCTCGTTCGTGGATCGTGATCTGCTCGCGCCAAAGTGTGGTTGAGCTCGATCTGGCTCGCGCCTTGCGCGAGCTCGCCATGTAGAGAGCGCTCCGCTTTGCCGTCTTCCACGGAGGTGCGAGGGGCGACGGAAATGCCAGGGGCGACGAAAGTGCGAGGGGCGACGGAGACGTGAGCGCCACGGAAATGCGAGGGGCGACGGAAATGCGAGGCTTTACGGATCCGTACGGCTCGACGCGATTGCCGGATCGATGCGGCGCCCAAAATTCTCGCCCTCCCGATCTCCCGATCTCTTTGTGAAAAAATCTGGGTCCTGACAGCGCCGTAACGGCGACGGCCGTTAACTGGCTTGCGGTTCGTCCGGGGCCGGACCGCTCGTCTCGCTGTCGGCAGGGCGCTTCTTTTTCTTTTTCTTCTTTTTGGGAGCGTCGGGCTCGGGGTCGGCGAAGACGATCATTTCGTCGGGGCCGAGCCGGCCGAAGCGGTGGATGCTCCAGATCAAGGCGACCACACCCACCGCGGCGACGACCTTGGGTAGCGTGCCGTCGTCACTGTTCAGGTTGAGCGCGACGCCGAGCACGCCCAGCGTGGCGGCGATGCCCAGGAAGCGACGCGCGTTTTGCTCGCGCAACGGCACGGTGACCATCAGGGCCACTTCTCCGCGTGGGCGCGCACGATGAAATCATGCACGTCGCGCTTGAGCCTGAGCTCGGCAGTCAACGACGGCTGCTCGTGTTCGTCGCCGACGTGATCGTCGTACAGGTAGTCGCTGTCGCGTAACACCAGCACGCGCGCGTCGCCGTCGTCGCCCAACCCGGAGACCAGCTGCAGGGCGTCGCCCATGGCCGGGTCCTTCTCCGGCAAAGCCGTGCCCAGCTCGACGCGCTCGGCGGCCGTCACGAAAGCGACACCGTACTTGTGGTCAGTCGCGCCAACGTCCACGGTGATCTGCTTACTCTCCGTCAGCGCCACGACGTGGCCGGGCATCGGACGATCTTTTTCTTCACGGAAGGCTTGGATGATGAGCTCGATCGCACGCCGCTCATCGAGCGGACGCGTGGGGTTGGGAGCACGCGGAGGCGGGCCGCCACAAGCGGTGAGCGCACAAGCCAAGCCGAGCCAGGCCTTCATTGGCCTGAAAAGGTAGCCAAGAGGCATGGCTTTCGCTAGCACTGTCCTCGCTGTCCCGCCGTTCGGTGGGGACTCAGTCCCCCCACCCGCCTTGGCCCCAGGTCCTGCCGTGTCCACATCTCGCCTGATTCCACGCAGTCTTGTGCTCCTCGTTCTCGCCTTGGGTTGCGCGAGCCAGCGCGTGCCGGATCCGAAAGTTACAGCCCGCGCTTATGCAAGCGCCGCCCGGCGGGGCGACGCCGACGCGATCTACGCCCTGCTCACGCCCGAGGGCCGGCGAGCGCTGGGCCCGCTGGGGACCAAACAGCTGGTCCAGGAGTCGAAAAGCGAGCTGGCGCGCACGGCGCAAGCCATTCAAAGCGACGATGCCCGCGTCGACGCCAGCGCCGAAGCTCGCTTCAACGACGGCGAGAGCGCGACCTTGGTGCTCGAGAACGGTCGCTTTCTGGTCGACGCGGCCAGTCTCTTGCCAGCAAGACCTCGAACCCCGACCCAAGCGCTGTCGGGTTTGCGGCGTGCGCTGGCCCGACGCAGCTACCCGGCGTTGATGGCGCTGATGGCTGGCGATTCGCACGGCGCGGTCGAGTCGGATATCGGCGCGCTGGTTAGTGGGCTCGAGCACCCCGAAACGCTCGACGTCCAAGTCAACGGCGACTCGGCCGAAGTGCAGCTACCGACCGGTCACCTGATTAAGCTGAAACGCGAGGCCGGCATCTGGCGCGTGCTCGATTTCGATTGAAAGCTAGCCGCCGTGCTCGAAAAGAAAGCCTCGCGTCGCAGTGTCGTGCTCACCGGTCTGGCGGCTCTCGCAGGCGCCCGGACCGCGCGCGCATTCGGCGACGTCGGCGCGTTCAACCCGCGCGTGATCGTCGCCGGCGGCAAACGCTTGGCTGCGCCGCGCAGCGCGGGCCCATCGGGTTGGTCGATGGAGCTGATCAACCGCACCAGCGCGCCAGCGCGGCTAGTGCCGCGCGAGGTCTCGCTCGATCGGCCGGAGCTGTGCACCGAGCCGTTCGCGATCTGGGCGGGCGACAGCGATGTCGGCGGCCTGAGCGTGGCCGAGCGGCGTGGCTTGGCAAAGTTCATCCGCCTCGGTGGCGTGCTGGTCGTGGACGACAGCAACCCGCAACAGGGCAGCTTCGGGCGCTCGGTGCGCCGCGAGCTCTTGCGAATTTTGCCCGAGTCGCCGCCGGTCCGGCTCGATCCTTCGCACGTGCTCTACAAAACGTTCTACATCGTCGACCGCCCGGTCGGACGCGTGCTCGGGCCGCCGACGATTGATGCGATCGTGCGCGGCAAGAACGCGCAAGTATTGCTGCTGTCGCACGACCTGCTCGGTGCACTGGCGCGCTCCGAAGAAGGCGGCTACTCGCTGGAGACCGAGCCTTCGAGCTACGAGCAGCGCCAGCACGCCATCCGCTTCGCCGTAAACATCGCCATGTACGTGCTGTGCTCGGACTACAAGGACGATCAGGTGCACGCGCCCTTCCTCATGCGCCGTCGAGCGCAAGCGCGATGACCGAGCGCGGTTTCGGCGTGGCCGAAGGCGTCAGCAGCCTTTTGTGCTGGTCGCTGGCCGGCTTGCTCGCGCTGTGGCTCGTGCTGTTGCTGGTCGAAGGGCGCTCGCGCCGGGTCAAAGTCTGGATCCCGATCTCGGGTCTGGTCACGGCGCTGTTGGTGGCGGCCGCTGTCTTGCGCCCGACGCGCGTGACGACTCGCGGCACGGATCTCTTCCCCAAGGTCGTGGTGTTGATGGACCGGTCATGGCGGCTGGGGCTCTCGGCCGGGGACCAAACGCGCGAACAAGTCGCGACTGACGCGCTGCATGTCCTCGAAAAGCAGCTCAAGCGGGCGCGCGTCGAGGTGCTGGGCTTCGGCGAAGGCGCGCCCGTTCCCTTTACCGACAGCCAAGCCAACGCCGGTGATCGCCCGACCGACAGTGATCTGACGAGCGCGCTGCGCGGCTTGTCGGCCGCGCCAGGTGAGCGGCCGAAGGCGCTGGTCGTGGTCAGTGACGGCCGCCTGACCAGCCCGAGCGAAGCTGCCACGAACGACGCGCTGCACGAGCTCGGCGCGCGCTTGGGCGTCCCGATTCACACCATCCAGGTCGCCAACGCCGAGCCGCCCGACGCCAGCATCCGTCGCGTCGCCACGACTGGCGCGGCCGTCGCCCACCAAAAGATCGCGCTGCAGCTGAGCGTCGGCTGCTCGGGCGGCCTTACGTGCGACGAGCTGCCGATCACGGTCGAAGAGCTTTTGCACGGCGAGCCACCCGCGCTGCTCGCCCAGGGCAGCGCCAAGGTGCGTGACGGCCTGGCCACCGTGGAGCTACCGTTCACGCTCGATCGCGCCGGGCGGCGCTTGGTGCGCATCAAGCTGCAGGCGCCCGACGGCGACCGCGTGCCCGAGAACAACGTTCGACTGCTGACGTTCGACGTCACGCGTGAGCGGGTGCGCCTGCTGCACGTCGCGGGGCGGCCCACCTACGACGTGCGTGCGCTGCGCATGTGGCTGAAGGCCGACGAATCAATCGATCTGATCGCGTTCTTCATCTTGCGGACCAACAGCGACGCTACCCAAGTCAGCGACGACTCGGAGCTGGCGCTGATCCCGTTCCCGGTCGACGAGCTGTTCACCGAGCATCTGCCGTCGTTCGACGCGGTGATTTTGCAGGATATCGACGCGGTCGAATACAAGCTCGAGCGCCATCTGCCCGCGCTTGCTCGCTATGTCCGCGCCGGCGGTGGCTTGATCATGGTCGGCGGCCCGTCGGCGTTCATGGGCGGTGGTTATTCGGGAAGCCCGCTCGCCGAAGTGCTGCCGACGACCTTGCCCGACCCCGGCGCGGCGGCGCCGTTCGACACGGCCTCGTTCGAGCCCCGCGTCAC
>FSUE01000275.1_pt1 | contig 16589 bp, 13 predicted proteins | sample 1637031 | NCBI WGS metagenome assembly FSUE01 (sample SAMEA3914819, study PRJEB12502) | metagenome | biome: forest; material: soil | place: Canada | collected 2010-06-26 | depth 0.3 m | reverse complement strand
TTGCCGCGCTGATCGGCGCCTTCGCGTTCACGCAAAAGCCGGCTCCGGTTTCGGCTCCGGCAGCTGCCGCCAAGCCGCCGATGGCGCTCCCGCTGGTTGCGGCTCCGGTCGTCGCGTCACCGGCGCAAGAAGCTGCGCCCGCGGTGTCGCCGCTTCCGCCAGTTGAAGCACCGGCCTCCGCCACCCACGTCGCGCGCACCGACGCCTCGGCTTCGGCCACTGCGGACTTGAGCGAGCAGATTCGGCTGGTCGAAGCGGCGCGCGCCGGCGTGGCCGCCCATGACGCGAAGGCGGCCACGGCTGCGCTCGATGCGTACGCGGCGAAGTTTCCGCGCGGCAGCTTCGGCCAAGAGGCCCTGGTGTTGCGAATTCGTGCCGTCGATCAGTCGGGCGATTCGGCCCGCGCTACGGCCATGGCCAAGTCGTTCGTCGCGCGCTTCCCGAACAGCCCGCACGTCGCGCGACTCAAGCCCATCGCAGAGCGCGGCGCTTCGCGATAGAAGAGCCGCATGGCTCTGAGCACGCTGCTGGCTCGAAGCGCTCGGCGAACGAGCGCAGCAAGCGTTGCGTGTTTGATCATCGCGATGGAGGGCTGCGGCGGTGAGGTGGTCAATCTGGGCGCGTCGCCGCTCGAGGCGGGCGGTAGCGCGGGCAGCGTCGGTAGCGCTCCCGGCGGCGCGCCGCCGCATATTTGGCAGTTGTCCAGCGAGCCGTTGATCGCGCAGGTCGACGGCATCTTGCTCGCCAATCCGACGCTAACCGGCGCCATGAACGAGCTGTTTTACTCACAGCAGCAGCAGCAGGGCGCCAACCCGGATCCGTACCCGACGTTGATCTGGCACGCGTCGCTGGTCAACGGGCAGTGGAGCGACCTGGTGCGGCTGACGTTTGCCGACGTTGGCGTGCTGGACGCGGTGAGCCCGGCCGTTTCGCTCGATGGCAACGAGCTCTGGCTCGGCATGAACAGCGGCAGTAGCACTGACATCTACAGCACCATGCTTCAAGGCGGTGTCTGGACGAAGCCGGAGCCGGTCGTGGCGCTCAACTCCGCGTTCGATGACGTGCCGCGGCCGCCGGGGCAGGGCGGCACGGTCATGCCGCTGTCGTCGAAGCGGCATGGCGGGCCGAAGCCGCTGTACCAAATCTACTTGTCGAAGCGCGACAGTAGCGGCGCGTGGGGCGAGCCCAGCCAGGTGTTGCTCGGTAACGTCAACTCGCCTTCCGACGAGTTTCAGAGCGCCGACGGCTTTCTCACCGACGATGGTCGCGAGCTCTACTTTTCGTCGAAGCGTGACGGCGATTCCGATCTGTACGTGGCGCGGCGCGCCGGCGCCAACGACGTTTTCGGTGTGCCCGAGCCGCTGGCGGACTTGAACGATCCCAACCGCACGGCCTCAGAAGAGCGCATGCCGTGGCTCAGCCCAGACGGTAAGCAGCTCTACTTCGCGTCCGATCGCTCCGGTCAGTACACGCTCTACGTCGCGAACAAGCTTCGCTGACGGCGGACGCTATTTGCCCTTGGCGGCGGCCTTGGCGGCATCTTGCGCGATCGCCAAGCGAATCGCCGCCTTGAGCGGGTTCTCGTTGGCGGGCGGAGGCGGTTCGGCTTTGGGCTTCGCTTTTGGCTCGGCCTTGGCGACCGGTTCGGGCGGTTCGGCTTTGGGCGTTTCGCGTACGGCCTTGGCTGCCCGCTTCGGCTCGGCCTTGGCAGCGACGGTGGCAGTCTTGGTGCGAGGTGCGGGCGCGACGGCTGCTACAGCAAGCGCTGCCTTGGGTGCGGCGCGCTCGGCCGTCAGCACGGGGAGCGAGTCGAGCGACACCGTCTTCACTTCCGGCTCGCTGACGGCGGAGCTCGGCTTTGACGGCTCGCTCGCGGGCGTGGGCGCAGCTGCGGCAACGACTGGCGACGGCGCGGCCGTGTGCGCGACGGGCGGCTTCGCTTCTGGCAAAGCATTCGGTCCCGGCAAAAGCGCCAGGCGCGTGAGCACGGTCTTGAGCTGCGGCGGTGCCTTGGCGGTCACGAACGCCGTGACGCGGCGCTCACTGTTCAGATACCTGTTCTCGATGCCGAGGCGCCGCGCGCCGTCGCGCAACAAGTTTTGACGGTACGCACCGAGCACGCCGCCCGTCACGAGCAAGAACGCCACCAGCCAGCGTCCCCAGCGCACGCCGCTCGACGAGCGACGAAAATCGACTTCACTCGGGATCGCGACGCGGCGCTTCGGGAGCACGTACGGATCGGGCGAGTAGAGCTGCGGCGTGTAGACGGGCGCGACCAGCTGCGGCGCCTGTCGCACCGGCGTGATGGCGGTGTGAAAGCTGGCTGGAGCCGGCGTCGGCATGCGTGATGGCGGACGCGGCGCGGGCCGCGCTTTCGGACGCGGCGGCGGCGGTGGCTCGATCCAACGCACGACCGTCTCCGGCTCGTCGTCGATACCGGCGACTGCACCCAAGCTCTGCCAGGTCTTCATGCCCGCCTTCCAGACCATGGTCGACGCGTCGACCAAGCTGAGGCGAAACGCATCGTCGAGTTGCTCGACGTTCATGCGCTTCATGTCGTCACTGGCGATCAGGACATGCCAAATCTCATTGTCAGCAAATGAGGCCGTCACGGTTTCCCTCCGGGGCTTGAGCTGTCAGCCCAGATTACCACCTGAGGATTCGAGACTGACTCTCAAAGGACGATGAATCGACAGTTGTCTTCGCCTCCCGTCGGCATTTTCCAGTCTGTCCGGCGTCAGCTCGCGTTCATCGTGCGGCGAGCGGGTCGAGCTTGGGAACAGCGACACATTCCACAGCTCATTCGTCCAGCGGTCGGCGTTCTTGGCGAAGAGGCTCGATTGCTTCATCTCGCAAACCTAGCGACACCAAATGACAGCATTATGTCAGTGATTGTCGCCCATGGGATTCGGCGCGAAAGACCGCTGGATCCGCCACCCCGCTCCGCTCAGAACCCCCGTCCGTCAAAGGAGAATGACTTCGGAACCGAAGTGACTTTTGGGGAGTTTGAAAAGTGACTTCGGAACCGAAGTGACTTTTGGGGAGTTTGAAAAGTGACTTCGGAACCGAAGTGACTTTTGGCGTTGGGTTGGGGTGCTCGGGATGGGTCCGCACGATGTGAGTTGGCGGATGGCGGCCGTGGCGGCCAGGTACCGCCACGAAAGTTTCTGCGAGTGAGGCTGCGGGTTGGCAGCCCCCGCTCGCTTACTCTTTGGCGCCGCGACGGATGCCGCTTTGGAAGCGTGCGTTCGGATCGGCGCCGATCAAGACGAGGGTTGCGTCGTCGCGCGCGAAGTGGCCGGATTCGGACAAGCGACTGGCTAGCAAGTCGTACAGGCCGTCCGGCGTTTGCCCGCACAGCGCCAAGCCCTTTTCGCGCAGCTCGAGATCCATCGCCAAGCGGCGCACGACTTCCGGATGATCGGAGCCGGCGGTGAAGCCGTCGGAGACGGCCATCCACGTCGAGCCCCACACCAACGGCACGACCTCCACCGGCGGCGGCACGGTGGTCGTGGAGGTGAGCGGAGGCGACGAGGCCGGGTGCACGGTGATGTTGCCGCCTGGCATCGCGCACGCGAGCGGCGGCATCCCAGCGGTCGTGACTTCGGCGCGGGCGTCGGCGACCGAGCAGCGCATCAGCGTCACGCGTAGCTCGGTACCCGGGTACTCGAACAGCGTGCGCACCAAATCGAGCATGACGGCGTGGAGCGGCGTGCGCTCGGCGAAGCCCGCCGCTGCTTTCTTGAGCAAAGCGCGACCGACGTCGCCGGGTTCGCCGTGCCGCGTCTGAACGTCGAGCAGCACGATACCGACGTCACCGGCGGGCCCGGCGATGACGTCGAACAGGTCGGTTTCGCGCGGCCCTTCTAGCGTGTCGCCGGTGATGCGGAGCAATCCGCGTTGGAGTGGGAGCTTACGGGCTTCGGGTTTTCGGAAGGCGGCGGCCAAGGCAGCTGGCCCTTCTGCGAAAGCCGTTCCAAGGTCGCGTCCGACCAGGCATGTTTGAGGGGACCGCTGTTTCTATAATAGAATCCAGTGTTTGCATAAATTGCGCTGACGCTGAATCCCGCCTTTACCCACCTTTCTTCGTCTCAACCTGAGCTTCCGGGACGAAGGCGTCTAAACCTGGGACCGGATCGTGCGTTTGAGGTTGAGTAGCAATGCTCGACGAAGAAGCGGCGGCGTCAGTGGGGCCTTCCCCGGTAAGCGTGGCGGTAGTCGACGACGACCCCACCGCACGGCGCCTGATGCGCTTCTGGCTCGAGCGCGCCGGCTACTCGGTCGTGGAGCACGAGTCGGCTCGCAGCGTGCTCGATCACGACGGCGAGACGCCGGCGTTGGCCTGCGTGGATCTCGGTTTGGGTGAAGTGACCGGCATCAAGGTGATTCAGCACCTGCGAGCGCGCGACGCCGAGCTACCGATCATCGTCGTCACGGCCCAGCGCGAGCTGGAGACGGCCGTCGCCGCCATGCAAGCCGGCGCCTACGACTACGTGACCAAGCCGTTGGACCGCGATCGGCTGCTGCTGGCGGTGCATCGCGCCAACGAGCGGCGTGAGTTGTTGAGCAACGTCCGGCGCCTGGAGTCGGCGCTGACCGAGCGCTCGGTGCTCGGCTCGATTGTCGGCAAGAGCCCGCCGATGCGCGAGCTGGCGCAGCAGGTTCAGCGGGTGTTGGAGAGCGACGTCGCGGTGTGCGTGTTCGGCGAGTCCGGCACCGGCAAGGAGCTGGTCGCGCGCGCGATTCACACCGGTAGCGTGCGGCGGCGTGGGCCGTTCGTCGCCATCAACTGCGCGGGCATTCCGGAGTCTTTGCAGGAGTCGGAGCTGTTCGGTCACGAGCGCGGCTCGTTCACCGGCGCGACGCAGATGCGCCGCGGCTGCTTCGAGCAGGCCAACGGCGGCACGCTACTACTCGACGAGCTGGGCGAAATGAGCATGCAGACGCAGGCCAGCCTGCTGCGCACGATTCAAGAAAAGACGATTCGGCGCGTCGGTGGCTCCAGCGAAATCCCGATCGATGTGCGGATCGTGTGCGCAACTCATCGCGACTTGCGGGCCGAGGTCGAGGCCGGGCGGTTTCGCGAAGACTTGTACTTCCGGCTGGTGGTGTACCCGATTCACCTGCCGCCGCTGCGCGATCGCGTCGAAGACATTCCGACCTTGGTCGGTCATTTCTTGCGCTCGCTGTCGAAAGACGTGGGCCGCGACGTGCAGAGCATCGCCGCCGAGGCGCTCGAGGCGCTGGGACGCCATCATTGGCCGGGCAACGTGCGCGAGCTGCAGAACGTCGTACATCGCAGCCTGTTGGCGTGTCGCAGCGACGAGATCACTTTGGCCGACTTGCCGCCTGATATCCGCGAGCTGGCGCTGCCGGCTATCTTGCCGGCGATTCACGTCAATGGCGCCAACGGCAATCGCTTCCAAGAGCCGAGCGAGGAAGACATCGTTCCGCTTCGCGAATTGGAGCGGCGGGCGATTCAACGCGCCCTGCGCGCCACCCACGGCAGCGTCGGTCGTGCCGCCAAGCTGCTCGGCATTGGTCGAGCCACGTTGTACCGTCGGATTGCCACGCTGGATCTGTCGCGAGACGTCGCTTGAACGACCGCCGGTCGAAGGACGAAAGTCCCAAGCTCGGCGGTGCAGAGGCGCTCGAGCTGCTGCGTCGACTCAGCCACGATCTGCGCACGCCGATGACCAACGTGCTCGGCTCGACCGAGCTGTTGCTCGAGAGCGAGCTGGATACATCGCAGCGCTTGGCCGCTGAAAACGTGCACCGTTCGGGCCGCGAGCTGTTGGACGTGGTCGACAAGCTGCTGGCCGCACATCAGATCAGCAAGAGCGCGCCGCCGAGCTCGGGTGAGTTCAAGGCAGCGCCGCGTGTTTCCGCGGTTCTATCCGGCCGGCGCGTGCTGTTGGCCGAAGACAACGCGTTCAATCGCGCGTTGATCGAGCACGTACTGGAGCCGATGGGCTGCGCGGTCGACAAGGCTTGCTCCGGCACCGAAGCGGTGCGGGCGTTTCGGCCCGGTCGCTACGACTTGGTGTTGATGGACTGCCAGATGCCGGAGATGGACGGCCTGACGGCGACGCGGCAGATCCGGCGCATGGAAGCCGGACAGGGTCGCGTGCCGGTGATTGCGGTGACGGCCGGCACGGTTTCGGGTGCGCGGCGCGCGTGCTTGGACGCCGGCATGGATGACTTCTTGGCCAAGCCGTTCTCGCTCGGCCGCTTGCGTAAGAAGGTGCTGGAGTGGTTGCTGCCCAGCATCGATTCGGAGCCGCCCGACGCCGATGATCGCAAGAGCGAGCCCGACGTGGTGCCGCCGACGCCGAACGAGGCGAACGTGGACTTGTCGCGGCTGCAAGAGCTGGCGCGCGAATCCGGCTCGCAGCAGATCGTGGAAGAGCTGTCGCGCATCTTTTTGGATGACGTAGCGAAGCGCATCGTCGCGCTCGGGCTGGCCGCCCAGGCGCGCGACCAACGCGCGTACTTGAACGTGATTCACGCGATCAAGGGTGCTTCCGGCAACTTCGGCGCCGTGCGCATGGCGCGCATCGCCGAGGCCAGTGAGCGCCAAGCCAAACACGGTGATTTGTCGGCGGTGGACGTCGCGGTCGTGGACTTGGGCCGCGAGCTCGAGCTGGTTCGAGGCGTTTTGGATCGCAAAGTGTTCGCGCGCGACGCCGTCGAAAGCGCGTAGTTCCGCTGGCATCGTCGCCGATGGGGAACTTTGGGGTGCCTGCCGCCAGGCGGCCTGCACTATGCTCGCGGCGTGTCGTCACAACCGGATGCGCCGGGCGCGCCCGACTCCGAAGCTGAGTTTCCTCAGCTCGAGCGCGACGACTTACTGATCGAGGCCGCGCCGAAGCGGCTCGACTTGAGTGTTTGGAATGCGGCCGAAGCGCAGCGCGGCGCGGCCAATCGTCAGTTGTCGGGCAACGTGCTGGTCGCGGCGGTCGAGCGGCTCGGCAAGATGGGGCTGCTCGGGGCGCTAGCGTTCGCGACCTACCTCGGCTGGTTGGCGCTGCTCGGCGGCAGCAAGCTCGGGCCGGTGTTTGGTACCGCGCTCGGCGTGGCCATCACCGGCATGGCGTTGAGTCTGGCGCTGTTCGGCGTGACCAAGCTGCCGAAGATCCCCGCCCACAACGTGGCCGATCTCGGCAACGTGTACCTGTTCGTGATTTGCTTGGCGCTCGGGATTTTGCGACATTCACAAGCGTCGAGCGCGAGCGAGCTGTTGCGTCAGGTGTCGCCGGTGGTGATTCCGCTGCTGGCGTTCGGCGCCCTGATCCCGACGGTACCGGGCAAGGCGCTGACCGTGATGCTGGTGGCTGCCGCGATGGATCCGCTCGGGCTCTTGCTGATGCGCGCACACACCCAATACAGCGCGTCCGAGCTGGTGGTCGTGGTGTCATCGCCGATCTTGGCGGCGTTGGTCGCGCAGCAGATTTCTAAGGTCGTGCACCATTTGACCGAGGGCATCGTCAAAGCGCGCGAGGTCGGCAGCTACAAATTGGTGGAGCGGCTGGGCGTGGGTGGCATGGCCGAGGTGTGGCGCGCCAATCACCGCATGCTGCGCCGGCCGGCGGCCGTAAAATTGATTCGACCCAAGGTGTTGGTCGACCACGGACCGGCGGATTCTGAGCGGCTTTTGCGACTTTTTACCCGCGAAGTGCGGACCACGGCGTCGCTGCGTTCGCCGCACACGATTCAGGTCTACGATTTTGGCATCACGCGCGAAGGCGCGTTCTACTACGTGATGGAGCTGCTCGACGGCATCGATTTGATGACGCTGGTCGAGCGCTTTGGTCCGCAACCCGCCGAACGCATTGCGAGCTTGATGAAGCAGGTGTGTCACTCGCTGCGCGAAGCACACGAGCAGAACTTCGTGCATCGCGACATCAAGCCGGCCAACATTTTGACCTGCTCGGTCGGTGGTGACTACGACTTCGTCAAGGTGCTCGACTTCGGTTTGGTGCTCGACCGTCACCTGACCAGTGAAGAGCTGGAAGACGAAAAGCAGTTCGTCGGCACGCCAGCGGTGATGGCGCCTGAGATGCTGCGCTTTCAGGCGCCGGTCGACGCGCGCGCGGACCTGTATGCGCTTGGTTGTGTCGGCTACTGGCTGTTGACCGGCAAGCGAGTTTTCGAGGCTCAAACCCGCGCCGACATGTTGGTGATGCATGCGCACCAGAAGCCGGTCTTGCCGTCCAAGCGCATCGATCGGGCGCTCCACCCCGGGCTCGAGGCTTTGGTCATGCAGTGCCTCGAAAAGAATCCGAACAAGCGCCCGCAAACCGCGCGCGAGCTGTCGGACGCGTTGGGCGCGCTGCAGTTCGATCACCCGTGGACCGACGAGCGCGCCAGGCTGTGGTGGAAGCAGAACCGCCCCGAGCATTTGCGCGCCACGTCCGCGCTCGACGAAAAAGAACGCGCTCAGTTGCGGTCGATCGAGCCGGTTACGGATCCTCCACCGCTGGTCGAACCGCCCGCCGCTGTCGACCCGCCGCCCGCCGCTGTCGAGCCGCCGCCCGCCGCCGCGGAGCCTGAAACTACTCGCTGACGCGGTCCAAGATCATGATCTTTTGCCAGATGTTGCGGCTGAGGCCGACGGTCAGGTCTTCGATGTCACCGGCGGCGCGCACGGTGTCGGCGTCGTTGAAGCGTTGCACGTAGATCGCGGCGACCTTGCTCAAGATCGCCAGCAGCTCCGTTGAGTAGTCGAGGTAGCGCGTCAGCTGAAAAGCCGTCATGTCGCGCTTGGGTGACGACGCCGTATCGCTGCCACCGCGCTCACCCTGCGCCATGCGCTCCGGATCTTTGGTCAGCTGGTGCATGTCGACCACGTGCGCCAGCGAGCGCAACACGTGCAGCTCTTTCAAGGCTCGCGCACGCTTGATGCGCGCTTCGACGCCGAGCAAAAAGTAGATCGCAATCGCCACGAACACCAAGTTGTTCACGGCCGCCTCGACGCCCTGCGCAGTCTCGGAAAAGCCGATGCCGGTCATGTCCATGTTCACGACCCGCAGCGCCACGATCACCAAGAACGCCAACACCGCGACCGCGACCGCAACCGCCACGCGCACCCAGATGATCGGCCGCGCCAACCACGCCGAAACTTGGTCGGCCGCCTTCGCCACGTCGGTCACTTCACGCGCGATACGGCCCAACCCAGAGCCCGAAAACCGCTCCTCGACGCGCTTCTGCAACAGCTCGCTCGTCTCGATAATCCGTTCCGGATTCAGCTCGCGATAACCAGCCTTCACCACAGTCTCCTCCCGTCTCATTGCACGCCACGCGGGCCCGGCTTCGCCGGGAAGCCCCTTTTCTAATCGCCAAATGACTTGGTATGCCAAGTCATCGGCAGCGTGCCGACGCACCACGCCGTAACGCCGGGCAACTAATGGACAATTGACGGCTGAATCTGCCCGAGCGGCGATGACTTGGCGTGCCAAGTGATCGTCAGGGTGCCGACGCACCACGCCGTAACGCGGGGCAACTAATGGACAATTGACGGCCGAATCTGCCCGAGCGGCGATGACTTGGCGTGCCAAGTGATCGTCAGGGTGCCGACGCACCACGCTGTAACCCGGGGCAACTAATGGTTAATTGGCCGCTGAAGGTGCCCGGGCCGCAATGACTTGGCGTGCCAAGTGATTTTGAGTTTGGGGAGGGGGCCGCGGGAGGGGCGGTACGGAGGAGCGTGGGCTTTTTTGGTCGAGCTCGAGGGGCTCAAGCTTCGTGGTTGGGGGCGCTTGGTTAGCGGCCGGCTTGGCGGTCGCCGGCGGAGGCGAGCAGGGGTTCGGCTGCGGCGGCGGTGGTGACGGGGGCGGAGCAGGCGAAGTTGCGGCAGACGTAGAGCGCGGCTTTGCCGTCGACGAGGCTTTTGCCTTCGCTGAGCGGGAGGCGGGAGGTGTGGGTGGGGGCGAGGCGCGCTTCGATGCGGTTGGGCGCGTAGCGCTTGGCAATTTCTGCGGCGAGATCGGCGTAGCCGGGCGTGCTGGGCTCGCCGACCAGCACCAGCTCGAGCGAGGCTTCGGTCATGAAGTCGAGCGCGTTCAGCGAGCTGCCGAAGGCGCGCGGCAGGCGTTCGATGGCTTGTGCGTAGCCGCGCAGCGCAAGCGCCGCGCGTTCTTCCCATTCGGGGCGACCCAAATGCCGTGCAAGGCGGGTCAACGCGTGTGCGGCGATCGCGTTGGCGTTCGGAATTGCGCCGTCGTGGCCGTCGCGAACTCGCGCAATCAAGGCTTCGTGGTCGTGTGCGGTTTGGTAGAAGGGGCCCCCCTCGGGATCGCCAAAGTCGTCGAGCAGCTGCTCGGCGACGCGCGCGGCGTCGTTCAAGAAGCTCTCGTCGCCGCTGACCTCGTACAGGCTGACCAGACCTTGCGCGAAGTAAGCGTAATCCTCCAAGTAGGCGTTCAAATGCGCTTTCCCCGCACGATACGTGCGGAAAAGGCCGCCGTCCGAGCGGGTCAGGTGCTGCCGTAGGAACATCGCGGCACGCGCCGCAGATTCGGCGTAGCCGCGCTCCGGGAACACGCGCGCTGCGGTCGCGAAGGCGTCGATCATCAGGCCGTTCCACGCGACCAGCACTTTGTCATCCAGCAACGGCGGCACGCGCTGGCTGCGCGCCTCGTACAGGATCGGTACGGCGCGCGCCAGCGACGCTCGCAGCTCCACCACCGAGATGCCGAGCTCAGCCGCCACGACCTCGTGCGGTCGCTGCACGCGCAGCACGTTCAACCCTTCCCAATTGCCTTGCGGCGTGACGTCGTAGTACGCGCAAAAGCGCTCGGCGTCCTCGGCGCCGAGTAGCTCCTCGACTTCGTGCGGCTCCCAGACGAAGAATTTGCCCTCGATGCCTTCGCTGTCAGCGTCGGTGGCGGAGTAGTAGCCGCCTTCGGGGCCCTGCATTTCGCGCGCGACGTAGTCGAGCGTCTCGGTCGCGATGCGCGCGTACTCGGCGTCGCCCGTGAGTTGAAAGGCTTCGGTGTAGGTTTTGGCGAGCTGCGCGTTGTCGTACAGCATCTTTTCGAAGTGCGGCACATGCCAGCGTTCGTCGGTCGAATAGCGCGCAAAACCGCCGCCCAGCTGGTCGTACATGCCGCCGGCTTTCATGCCGTCGAGCGTGCCACGCAGCATGCTGAGCGCGTCGCGATCGCCGGTGCGGCGCGCGTAGCGCAAGAACAACTCGAGACTTTGGGCGGGCGGAAACTTGGGCGCCTTGCCAAAACCTCCGTAACGGGTGTCGTAGCTCTGAGCCAGCTGCTGCACGGCGCTGTGCTGGCTGTCGAGCCGCAGACCACCGCTCGGTCCGGGTCCGGACAGCTTGCGGACGTGCTCGGTCAGCTCTTTGGCCTGGCCAAGCACGGCTTGGCGCTCGTTTTGCCACAGCTCGGCCAGCTTCTGCAGCACGGTGCGGAAGCCCGGCCGCCCGAAGCGATCGACCGGCGGGAAGTAGGTGCCAGCGAAGAACGGCTGCTGCTCGGGCGTCAAGAACACGGTCATCGGCCAGCCACCGCTGCCCGACATGGCCACGGTCGCGCTCATGTAGATGTCGTCGATGTCCGGCCGCTCTTCGCGGTCGACTTTGATGCACACGAATGACTCGTTCATCAGCGCGGCGATCGCTTCGTTTTCGAACGACTCCTTCTCCATGACGTGGCACCAATGGCAAGCGGCGTAGCCGACGCTCAGCAAAATCGGCCGATCTTCTTGGCGTGCGCGCGCCAGCGCTTCCTCGCCCCAGGCGTACCAATCGACGGGATTGCGGGCGTGCTGAAGCAGGTAGGGGCTGGTTTCGCGCGCCAACCGGTTTTCCGCGGCCATGCCTGGTCGGTAGCACGGCCGAATTGGCGCAGCTTGGCCTTTTGACTACTGTGCCGCCTGTTGTCCGACTCGCGCAGCGACGAGCAGCTGATGGCAGCCTACGTGGCCGGCGACGCCGCTGCGTTTCGCGTCATCTTTGCGCGCTACGCGCCGCTCTTGCTGCGCGCGATGTTGCGCGAGCTTTACGTGCGCGAAGAAGCGAACGATTTGGTGCAGCAGACCTTTTTGCAGCTGCATCGCGCGCGCGCCGACTTCGACCTCGGACAGAAGCTCAAGCCGTGGGTGTTCACGATCGCGATGAACCTCAAGCGCGAGTACTTTCGCAAAAAGAAGCGGCGGCCGGAGCGCTCGCTCGAGGCCGACTCGATCCCGGAGCCGGCCGTGGCCGCGCTCGGAGCTGCCCGCGTCGAGGCGCGGCACACCTTGGCGCGTGTGCTCGACGACTTACCAGCCGATCAGCGCGAGGTGATCGAGCTGCACTGGTTCGATGGGCTGGAGTTTCCGGAGGTGGCGGCGGTGGTGGGTGCGAGTGTGAGCGCCGTCAAAGTGCGGGCGCACCGCGGCTACGTCCGCCTGCGTCAAGCCTTGGGCGATGAGGCGCCGTTGCCACCCTTGCCCGACGTCGGCGGGGCGGGTGAGCCGGCCGGTAACCGCGAACGGGCGGGCAGCATATGAGGAGCGAGACCCTTGGAATGTGCTGAGATCCGCAGCCTCTTCGTGGCAGGGCGCGTTCCCGCGGGCCCTGACGTCGAGGCACACCTGCGCGTGTGCGGGCATTGCGCGGAGCTGTTTGCCCAGGACGCCCAGCTCGGGCGCCGGCTTGCTGACGCGGTCGTGCCAGAAATGGAGCCCGGCGATCTATTCGCCCTGGTCGATCGGGAGGTGCAGCGAGAGGTCGGCCTGCGCGCTCGCCTGCGCGCTCTGCCGACGCGAGTTCGAGCGGGCGCGTTGCTCGGTGTGGCTGTTGGGCTGCTGCTGTTCGAGCTTTTGCGGAACCGACGGCCCGACTTCGCGCAGTATTCGCCGGTCGCGTTCTGGGGTGTCGTGCTGGCGTTTGGAGTCGCGCTCGTGGTGGGCGCGCTGCGTGTGACGCGCGGTGCGAGCGCGCCGCTCGGCGCCGAAGCCCATGCCCGTTCGGTCGCGGTCGCGTTGTTGGCGGCGCCAGCCTTGGCTTCGTTGATCGCGCCGCTCGGATCCGGCACGCCCGAAATGGCGACTGCTTGGGGTAACCCGTTGGCGTGCTTCGCGTACGGCGCGGCCTTGGTGGTGCCGGTCTTGCTGCTGTACTGGTTGTTCGAGCGTCGCGACGTGGTACCAACGACGGTGCTGGTATCGGCCGGCGCGCTCGCGGGTATTGCCGCCAATCTGCTGTTGCACGCGCATTGTCCGTCGGCGCACCTCGGGCATTTGCTGCTCGGACACGCCAGCATTGGCGTGGTGTGGGCGCTCGGGTTGGGCCTTTTGGCGCGGCCGCTTCAGCGTTCGCGTTGAGCTGCGCCGAGGACGAGCAAATGCTCCCGGCGTGGCTTTTTGACGAACGCATCGCGTGAGCCGCCGTGAACGTGGGGCCGCGCTTGCGAGGCGCGCGCCAGTAACGCGAGCCCCACGGCCGGCGCCGCCTTTTCGACCACGCGCTCGGCGTAGAGCGGCTTGCCCGCCAGCGTGGAGTCGGCGATCAACAGCACGATGCGGCCCACGGCTTCGAGCCCGCGACCGAGGGCGGTCAGCGTCGCCGCCAAATCGCGCTCCCAAACCGCCAGCGCCGGGCCGAAAGACTCGCCGGAAAGCTCGCGACGCGAGCCAATTTCGAGCTTTTCGAAGTCGTGCGACGGCAGCCCGAGCCATCGCAACCGATCGTCGTGGTGCGCCAGGTAGTCGTAAACCCCCGGGTAGGGCGGCGATGAAACCACCAGCGCCACCGAGCTGGCCAAAAGCCCGGGCAGCTTTCGCGCGTCGCCCAACGTGCAAGCCGCCACGGGCGCGTCCAGCGGTAGGCTGCGGCGATACTCGGCCAGTTGACGACACAACTCGCTGGTCTTCTTCACGAAGAAGCGGCTCGGAAAGCCGGGCGCTACGCGCTTTTCGGTGGCGTGGGCCGCGCTGTCGCCGCTCTTCTGGCTCACCTTGGTCAGCAACGCCGACAGGACCAAGAACAGCGCGCGCCGCTGCTCCGGGTGCGAGGAGGTTTGCAAGCCGTCGCGTAGCCCGTCGAGCTCGAGCAGCACGTGTGCGGCGAACTGCGCGCGATCGGCTTCAGCGTAGCGCTGCGTCGCGCCGGCCTTGCGCTTGCGGCGTTCGTCGGCGTGAGCGGCGACGCGCGCGGCTTCTTCGGTCAGCGTCGCGAGCCAGTCGTCGTTCGGCGCTAGCGTCTTCAACCAGCTGAGCTCGCGTGAAAGCGGGTTCACGTCGTAGCCGAGGCCGCGCCGACCCAGCCGTCGCGCCTCGACCAGCACCGTGCCGCTGCCGCAGAACGGATCGAGCACGGTCTGGCCCGGCGTCGAAAGCCGGGCGATCAGCCGCTGTGCGGTCTCCGGGTGCATGCGCGCCGGGTAGCTGTGAAAGCCGTGCACGTCGGCCAGCTCGGTGGTTTCGGTTGCCACGACGTCGAACGCCGCCCGCAGCGCTTCGCCTAGCTCCCGGTCGCCCGCTACCTCGACTTCGCCGCCGAGTTGGCTCAGCGCCGTTCGGCGGCCGGGGGGCGCAGCAGAGGGCGCAGCGGGGGGCGCGACAGAGGGCGCAACAGGGGGCGCTTTCACGCCGCCGGTTCTAGCATCAACGCGCGCGCCGGCGACCGAGCAGCATCAAGCCAAAAATCGCGCTCGAAACCGCCAGCGCTCCGCCATTTTGGGGAACGCCACCGAAGCTGCAGGCGCGGGCGCCAGCTTTGGCTTCGTCCGGATCTTCGCTTTCGGCGTACAGCGTGCCCAGCGCGCCGACGTCGGTCGTGGCCAGTGCCCGCTTGTGGGTCTCGCACTGGTCGATGACCTGAAACATCGTCGCGTTGCTCTTGATCGGATCCTCGCCCAGGCCGAAAAAGTGTCCGGCCTCGTGCGTAGCGACGTTTTGAGCGTCGTAGCGGTTGTTGCAGTCGACCGCTTCCTCGGTCGTCATGCTCTTGCTGGTCGAGCTGACGCCGCTGTTCTTGTTGTTGTTGCCGTTGCCGTTGCCGTTGCCGTCGCCATTGCCTTTGCTCGTCGTGCCGGTGGTCGCAGCGACAGTCACGGCTTGAGCTGCCGCCATGGGCGTCAGGACGCCCATCGGATAGAGCGAGTTCAGGATGATGTCGGCTTCGATGATTTCGCCGGTCTGGTCGTTGGCGTACGTGACCGTGATCGCCAGGTCGTGCTCGTGGCCGGGGTGGGTGATGCGTCCGTAGCTCACCGTGCTCTTGCCGTCTTGAACCGGCGTCGGCGAAGTCTTGCCGGTGTCGAAGCTCAGGGCGGGCAAGCGGTGGTCGTTGCCCACCCACTGACCGAACGCCTGCATCACGGCCTCGTTCGCGCCCGGACCCAGCTGAGCGAGCGACCCGTCCAGGTAAACGGTGAGCGCCGGTCGGCCCCAATGCAGGTCGTGCCCGGTCGAGGATTGGCGATAGCCCGGAGAGCCACTGTGCACGTGCGACAAGATCGGCGCCGGTCGATGCAGCGCGCTGACGCCGAAGGCACCCGCCAGCCCAGCCAGCGCGGCGAAGAACCACAGCTTGCGGCGCGCGCGGCGTATCGGCGCCTGTTGTGCGCTAGTCGGTGCTTGATCTTCCGGCGCTACGGTAGCGGCAGCGCTGGGCACGCTCAGCATGCTGGGCTGGAAGCGGATCTCGGTTTTCGTATTCGGGCGGGGCGTGAGGGATTCCGTCACAAGGGCCATGAACGGCCACGCGTGCGCGCACTTAAATCGATTGTTGCAGCACCAATGTGGGCGTTTTAGCGCGCTCGCACTACCGCTAGCACTTCGTCGTCGCGCAGCACGCGATTGGCGGCGCGCGCGCGCTCCAAAATGCGCGTCACCAGCGGCTCGCTCGGCTCGATGCTGTGACGGCGCAACCAGTGCACGACGTTCGACGTACCCGACATGTAGCCGATGCGAATGTCGTGGCCGTTGGCGAAGCGGCTGATCGGCACCGCGCTGTACACGCGATCGGCCAGCGTCGGGCTCTTGCCGAGCGCTTTCACGATTGCGGCGGCGTGCACGCCCGTCGCGGTTCGAAATGCATTGGCGCCCAGCAGGGGGTGGTTTTCCGGAATCGCGATGCCGAGCGCGGTCGCGAAATGCTCCGAGTAGGCGCGAAGGTGCGCGGCGTCCGGCTCCTGGCCGGCCAAGAACGCCAGGTTGGCCACCAACAGCTCCAGCGGCGTGTTGCCGACACGCTCGCCGATGCCGAGCGCGGTCGCGTGAACGCGATCCACGCCGGCTTCGACGGCGGTCAACGCGTTAGCCAGCGCCAGCCCGCGGTCGTCGTGGCCGTGCCAATCCAGGTGCACGCTGCGGCCTGCGCCGTTCACCAGCGCGCGCGCGAACGTGACCAGCCGTCGGGTGCCGTCGGTCGACGCGGTGCCGACGGTGTCACACAAACACAATCGTGTTGCGCCGTGCTCGATCGCCAGCTCGAACAAGCGGCGCAGCGTTTCTGGCGGCGTGCGCGTGGTGTCCTCGGTAACGAACGTCACCGGCATGCCGGCAGCGGCGCCGAGCGCGACCGCTTCGCGCGTCAGTTTCGAGACGCGCGCCAAGTCCCAGCCCTCGGCTTGCCAGCGAATCGG
>FSUE01000233.1_pt1 | contig 16736 bp, 17 predicted proteins | sample 1637031 | NCBI WGS metagenome assembly FSUE01 (sample SAMEA3914819, study PRJEB12502) | metagenome | biome: forest; material: soil | place: Canada | collected 2010-06-26 | depth 0.3 m | reverse complement strand
TTCGAAGGGCGAAAGCTCGGTAGCGAAGCGGTGTTCAGCGTTGCTGGTGGAGTGCGCGTGAACGACCTTTTCGTGTTTGGGCCCGAGCTCTACGGCAGCACCGTCGTCAGCGGCGACGCGGCGTTCAAGGCACGCGCCACTCCACTCGAGCTGCTGCTGGGCTTTCACGTCACCCTGGCCAAACACTGGCAATTCGGCGCCGGCATCGGCCCGGGCTTCACGCGCGCCGACGGCACGCCTCCCATGCGCACCGCACTTTCGATCGAATATGCGCCAGACGTCTGCGTCGACAAAGATGGCGACGGCATCTGCGCGCCCATGGACGCCTGCCCTGACGTCGACGGAGTCCGAACGAATGAGCGCAGCACCAACGGCTGCCCCGCGCGTAAGGAACAAGAGCCGCCTAAGGCGGTGGAGCCCGATTGAGTCCGCTCAGCGCTTGCCCGAGCGCAGATTGAACAGCACGTCGGCGACTTTTTGCAGCCGGGGACTCGGACCGAGCACCGGCACCACGCGCTCGCGAATTTGCTCGCTGGTGAGCTTGGGGTTCGCCACGATCAGCGGCACCTCCGAGTCTTGCCGCGAAGGGCTGCCGTGCCACGAGCGGTACACGCCAGCAAAGTAGTAGCGATTGTCCGGAAGGTCTTGGTCGCCGTTGTGGGCGATCAGCATGATGTCCCCGGCGCGCTCACCACGCACGCCCGCGGCGAGGTCTTTGAGCCGGGTCTCGAGCTCGATGTAGGTGGGGTGCGGGTGCTCCTGCAAGTAGCCGGCAACAGGCACGGTTTGACCATTGCCGACGTACACTTCGAACGGCAGATCTTCTTCAGCGTAAGGACGCGGCTTGCGCGTCAAAATCAGATCCAGCGTGTCTTTCAGGCGGGGTGCCAAGGACCCGTCCTGGTTGTTGCGATAAAACGCCTCCGCCAGCGGCAGCACGTCCTCTGTGTAGCGCGGCGCTTTCTTCCAGTCGCACACGTCTGTGGGACCAGGGCAAGTCCTGCGATCGGCGACGTAAACGTAGGCGGTCGCGCCGCCCTCGGCGAGCACGGCGTCGAAGCTCGTCTTTGCGTCGACCTTCTCTTCGAAAGGCCTGACGCGGTAACCGGCCTTTTTCATCAGTCCCGGCGGTGAGTCGTCTTCCTGCGTCCACAGCGCATGCTTTTCGTCGTGGCGCACGGGCGTGTGCCCGTGGTCGGACGTGAGCACCACCCAGCGATCGGCCAGCGCGTTGCGCTCGCGCAGTTTATTGGCCAACTCGCCGAGCGCCGGGTCGGCCACCTCTTTGAGGTAAGCACGGCGCGCCAGATCAGGACCTTCTTCTGCTATGTGCGCGTAGAGGTCGGTACCCGACAAATACACGGTCAGCACGTCGGGCACCGGTCCGTCTCCGTCGAGCGCGTGGTCGACCTTGGTGACGACGTCCTTGTCAAGCATTTCGAACACACTGCGGCTCGGCGGATCGCCCTGCAATGTCGCCGTTTTCTCGACTTTTATCAGCCCTTCTTCGAGCGCGTGCGCCATGACCGTTCGGGTGGCAAACAGCAGCCGATCGGCGCCCGTGTACAACTGATGGATGGCGACCCAGATCAAGATATCCGGCTCACGCTCGCGCATGCGCTCGTACACGGTGGGAACTTTAACGAGCTTGTTCAGGTACTCGCCCGTGTAAATTTCGATGGTCGGCTTCGAGTCGTTGAAAGAGACAGGTGCGGGTACCGCGAGCCGCTGTTCTTCTCGGATGAAAAATTCGTTGCCAGTAACGCCATGCACGGAGGGCGGCGTACCCGTGATTACGCTGGTCCAAGCGGCCATGGTCGACGACGGCATGGTGGAGACGAGGGTTTCGTCGAAGTAGGCGTGCGGGAATTTCTCTCCCTCACCCGCCAACAAGTCTGTCAGCTTCGGCAACTCGCCCTTCTTCAGCATGTCGTACAGCAGGTCGCGATTTACGCCGTCGAACGCCAAGAACAGGATCGCAGGATGGCCCGGAGAGCTCTGCGCCGCTCCTTCAGGGCGCTTGCGAATCGTGCGTTCGGTATCGGTCAGCAAGAGCTGTGCGGTCTTTACCGTCGCGGCGCAGCCCGACAGGCCGGCGACGACGAACAAAGCAGCACACGAACTGAAAAGGAAGGGTGTTTTCATGCGCCAGATCAGCGCAAGCCGAAGAAACCAAGCACGGCAACGACGACCACCACCAAACCAATGATGTAGATAATATTGTTCACAGGCAGCCAGCCTTTCGAAGTTGACACTGATATGTCGTGAGGTCTGTTCTGCAAAACGCGGGCCACGGAGCCCCTTCACCTGCGACTCGCAAACTTGCGATCAATCCCCAGGCTTTTATTCTCGGCAGCTGCCTCGGCCGGCGCAACGAACGAGTCCCAACTGAGCGCGCTCGCCACACCTCCTACTAAGCCGCCACGCGGCAGCAGTTGGCACAGCATGAGTGCGACGGCGTGCAGCGAAGGGCGCGACAAGGGCGCTAGATGCTTCCCATCAAATCGAAACGCGAACGTGGGGACAGTTGCTTGCGACCGGGCTCGCGTTGCTAATCGGCCTCGTGGGCTGCTCCAAGCGTCTACCGCTCGCGCGCCCCGCCGCCCCGTTGACGTGACAGCCGAGCTACTTCTTTACGCTGAACGGCATTTGCACGAGCCAGCCGGCGCCGGTGTTGTCGCTGATCTTCAGCTTGAATGCGTATTTGCCGGTGGCTGGCACGTCGGGCGGGCCGAAGGCGCTGTTTTCGCCGAAGAACCAAGGCAAATGGCTCGGTCCGTCTTTGAGGATCGGCGGCGTCATGCCGAGGTAGCCGGCGTAGCTCGAGTCGAAGAAGGCATCGTACAGCTCGCCGTTGCGGAACAAGTCGCCGTCGACCGCGATCGGAAAGAGCGCGTTCGGAATGATTGGCCCCGAAGCAAAGTCGAACGAGCTGCCGGTCGGCGCGCCCGCGCTCGGCACGAGGTTGAGCAGGATCACGATGCCACCGGGCGCCGTGAACTCGCTCGCACGAAACGCCTGCTTCGGCTTGAAGCCTCCTGCTCTGGCCAGCGAACCGACTTCGTCGTCATACGGACCCGCGTGTGGCAATGATGGGCCAATGACGAAATCGTTGTCGTCGAACGCGTGATTGGGGCTGACCAAATTGCCGAGAAACGCGATGAAGATGTCGGGCGACGTCGAGCCGACTTGCCCCGCGATCGCCGTCAGCCCCGTCGGTTCCCATGACGGAGAGCCAATTTTGGTGCGCGTGCAGTCTTTGCAATCGGCGCCGAGCGGATTCTTCGGCGGGCAGCTCGGCTTGTGTGGGGCAGCTTGCAGCGCGTCGCTGTTCTCACCGACGGCTTCGTCGCTTTCGCCCCCGGCCGCGCTTGCGCAGCCGAACGTAGCTCCCAAACTCACGCACAACATGACGCTTGGATTCCAGATTTTCATATTCCCATCCTTGGCCCGCGAAGGTGCAGAGGCCCCGTGTTCCCACCTGCGTGAGTCTCCGAAAAGCGGCTATCCCTTCAAAAAAAATTTGCGGGCGCCTACGCCACGTTCAGGCTGACAAAGGCCCGTCGGGTTGACACACGCGCCCCGCCGTGACTCCTTGGAGAGTGCAGGACATTCGAGTCCAGCTCGTGAGGAGTCGATATGTCGGACAATGTGAAGGACCGCTCGCGGGTCAACGTGAGTGATGCCGCAGACGTCGTGTACTGGTGCCAGAAGCTGGCTTGCTCGGAGACGCAGCTGCGCACGGCCGTCAAGATGGTCGGGGTGACGGTGAGCAAGGTGCGCGCGCACCTGAATCAGCGGAAGTAACCCTGAATAGCTTCGGCCCCGCCGGCTGAAGATGGCCGCGGGCGCGTTGCCCGCGTAAGCTTGGGGGATGCTCAGAAAGGGCTTCGTCGCGAGCGTACTGCTGCTGGGGGCGTCGGGCGCGCAGGCGCAGGTGCCGGTGAGTCCGGCCCCGGCCGCACCTTCGGCGGGTGTGCCCACCTACTGGGTCATGATGGTGACGGGCGAGAAGGACGGCACGCCGTGGATGAAGACGACGACGCCGGAGACGCTCGGCGGCAGCGTCAAGGCCACGGCACCGTGGACTTGCACCTACCCGCCGACCGCGCGCGGTGCCGATGCTGATTTCGGGTTCGAGCAGATGGAAGTGGCGTGCGGCGTGGGTGATGCTGAAGTGTTCATGAGCTTGCGCTGTAATTTCCGCACCAAGGCCAAGCCGGGCAAGGTCGCAGGCAAGGGCTGGAAGCGTAGCGAGCTGCAGACGCTGAACCTGCGCCGCAAGGGCGACGCCAAGAGCACCATCACCGTTAGCCTGCGTTGTGACGTGGACGCTGCGTTTGCTGCCGACTAGACCGGCGAAACGGCGTTGGCCGGGAACCAAAACTGGCCGTTTTGCATGGCGCACAGGCAGTGTTCGCCCTGCAGCTGAACGAGCGTGCCTGGGTAATGGTGGCCGTCTTGTGCCAGCACCATCACCCGCGCACCGGGGCCCAGCGCCGGTGGCGCCCCGTACTGCGGCGGTGGCGCGCCGTACTGTTGCGGCGGCGGCGCCAGTTGCGCGTGCGCCAGTTGTCCCGAGTTGATCAGGTTCGGCACCTGCTCGAAGAAATCCTTCGTTCCCGTCACCGACTTGAGCCACGGCGAGATGCGCAGCTTCATCTTGTTGGTGTCGATCTGAAAGGTCATCGAGCGATTGTTGGCGAAGCCGCTCGTCGTCACTTTTCGGATGGTGCTGACGTCGTACTGCTCGACGCCCAGATTCATTGCCTTGGGCGTCCCGCTCCAAAAGCTGCCCTTCGTGCGGATCAAGATCAGCCGACGATTCGTGAGCGCCACCAAGTAAACCTTGGTCATCAGCACCAACAGCAACCCGCCCACGAGTAGGATCTGCATCAATAGCCCGGGCTGCCGGCGCATCGTGGCCGAGTGGTAGATCTGCTCGCCCGGCTGAAGCATCGGGCCAACCTGACTGTGGATGTACTGATCGAGCGGGGTCATCACTCAACTAGTGCCACCCCGCCGACGGCGGTGGGGGAGTGCCTTTACCGGCCGGGGGGGACCGGGGCGAGGTGGCGGCCGGCACGAAACCGAAGTTTTGGGGGTCCGTCCACCGCCGATAGGAGTGGTTCTAACGGACGGCAGGCTCCAGTTGGGGAGGTTTTCCCCGCTTCGGCGTAAGACCAACATGCGCGTTGTTGCGTTTGCGGTTTTGGCGTTCGTGGCGAGCGGTTGCACGATCCACGTGGTCGAGACCGCGAGTCCCGTCACCGTGGCGGAAGCGCCGCGTCCAGCTCCGGTGTACGTCGCCCCGCCGCCCCCGCTCGCGTACGAGCAGGTGACGCCGCAGCGCGCGCCGGCGCCCGCCCCCGCGCCGCGAGCCGTCGAGCGCACGGACTCGACGCCGCCCGCACGCCGGCCACTGCGGACGCCGGTCAAGCTCATCAAACCCGAGCCACGTCCGACGCACCTCGCCGACGTGTCGCTGCATCGGCACCGCGGTCCGATGAAGGTAAAGCTTCCGGATCCGCCGACGCGCTTGACGTCAGCCAGCGTCGCGAAGGCGCAGTAGCACGCGCTCGATCTTCGGTAGCAACGTCGAGGGGTCGCGCTTCTCGACGTAGTCTTCGGCGCCTAAATCCAGGGCTATTCGCCGGTCGGACTGCGGATCACGACCGGACCAAACGACGACCGGAATCGAGCTCGTCCGGGCGTCGGCCTTGAGCCGCGAGAGCACGTCACGACCGTCAGCATCCGGAAAATGGATATCGAGCACGATCAAGTCCGGCCTGTGCTGAAGCGCCGCCTCGTAAACGTCCGCACCGGACAGCACCGGCACGAGCTCGAAGCCATTCTTCTCGGCAATGCGCTTGAGCGCGCGTTGCACACCAGGATCGTCGTCCGCGAAAAGAATCCGCCGCCCTGCGCTCATTAGCCCTCAGCGTACGCCACCCGCGCCGGCTGACAACGCCGTAAATGAGTGCGTCTCAGCTTGAGGCGCACTGAGGCGTTCCGCCCTGGTCTCACTCGCTGCGCTCGCTCGGTTTTCCCTGGGGGCTCGTGGCCTTGGGGCCCTGGCGGCGCGTTCAGGTGAGGGCGAAGTAGCCGCGGGCGTTGCGGAAGCAGATGTCTGTCACCATCTCGCCCAAAAGCTCACGGTCGTCGGGCAATAGACCGCGCTTCACGTCGCTGCCGAGGATGTTGCACAGCAGGCGGCGGAAGTACTCGTGGCGTGAGTACGACAAAAAGCTGCGCGAATCCGTGAGCATGCCGACGAACCGCGATAGCAGGCCCATCTGTGACAAGGCGTGGATCTGCTTTTCCATCCCGTCGAGTTGGTCCAAGAACCACCAGGCGCTACCGAATTGCATTTTCCCGGGGCTCGAACCGTCCTGAAAATTGCCGACCATCGTCGCCAGGACCTCGTTGTCGCGCGGGTTCAGGTTGTAGAGGATGGTCTTGGCCAGGCGGTTGTCTTGGTCCAAACGATCGAGGAAACGCGACAGCGGCCGGGCGATTTCGAAGTCCCCAATCGAATCGAAGCCGGTATCGGGTCCAAGTGCCTTCAGCAGGCGCGTGTTGTTGTTGCGCAGCGCGCCCAGGTGAAACTGTTGCACCCAACCGCGCGCGTGATCGAGCAGCGCCAGCTCGTGCAGCAGGGCCGAGCGAAAACGTGAGGTCTGGCCCGGATCGGCGGCGCGACCAGCGCGCGCGTGGGCGAAGGTTTCCCTCACCTCTGCCAGCGTGTAGTCGTCGGCGTACGCGGTTTCGATGCCGTGATCGGAAAGCCGCCCGCCGAGCTCGTGAAAAGCGCGGTGCCGTGCATCGAGCGCCGACAGCAACTGGTCGAAGCTGCTGATGCTGGTGCCGACGCGAGCCTCCAGCCGTTCGAGCCAGCCGTTCAGCCGCTCGGGCCGGTCGACGTCCAGCGCGCGATCGGGTCGAAAGGTGGGGTACATGCGCGTGCCACCGGCCACACCTTCGCGCGCGTAGGCGGCGTGGTGCTCGAGCGAATCGGCCGGATCATCGGTCGTGCACACGACTTGCACGTTGAATTGCCGCAGCAGGCCGCGCGCCGAGAACGCGGGTTCTTGCAGGAGCGCCGAACCGCGGTCGAAAATTTCGCGCGCGGTATTGGGTCCGAGCAGCTTGCGGATGCCGAACGGGAACTTCAGCTCCAGGTGTGTCCAGTGGTACAGCGGGTTGCGCAGCGTCTTGGGCACCGTGGCAGCCCAAGCCTCGAACTTTTCCCAGTCGGTCTTGCTACCGGTGCAGTAGTCCTCGGCCACACCGTTGGTGCGCATGGCGCGCCATTTGTAGTGATCGCCGTCGAGCCAAATAGCGGTCAGCGAACGGAAGCAATGGTCGCTGGCCACCTGCTCGGGCGGCAGGTGGCAGTGGTAGTCGATGATGGGCTGGCCCGCTGCGTAGCGATGGTACAGCTCACGCGCTATGTCGGACTCGAGCAGAAAGTCGTCGTCGAACAACATGGGTCGGGCATCCTGCGAAAAAGGCTCGAGCCATAGCTCGGGCAGTAGCGACCCGCACAAACTGAAACTCTTCGCAGTATAGCGAAGTTGAGCCGCCCCGCAGCCAAAAAATCACAGCAAGGCCTCGGCCTTCCGTAGCAAGGCCTGGGCGTTGATCTTGCCCTTGTAGACGTAAAGGCTCGCCGCCTCGACGCCGTCCAGCAGCTCTTCGCTGACACGCAACCGCGAGCTGACCACGAACAGCACGCGCTCGGACAGGCCGAGCCCCGCGGCTTCGATGCGTCGGAAAACCGCGTCACGACTCCAGAAACCGAGCAGCTCCACCAGCACGGTCGCGGCTTTCTCGGTCTTGTCAGCATCGGGTCGCGCGGGTCGCGCCAGCTCCAAATCGGGCACCAACACTCCCCCGCCCTGGGCGGTCAGGTCGATCAGCTTGTCGGAAAGCCGAGCCTGCCAGGTTGGGCTGGCGGCCAGTGTTTCGAGCAATTCCGCGACTTCGGTTCGTACGCCGCTGAGCTCGTGCTCGGCGGCGACCTGCGCGTACGTTTGCTCGAAGCTGAGCTTCTCGCGCCGCTTGCCCCAACGCAGGTCGGCTTTGAGGCGCAGCTGCCCGCATGACAGCAGTGCGGGCAACGACAGCGCCAGCTCGAGCCCATATTTGGTGGTCGGTCCGAACAGGCTCATCGGTCCGTCGATCTCGAGCCGATAGCCACCCGCATCGAGCGGCTCGATCCGAAACAAGAGCTGGCGAAATTTCAGCTTCCGAAACAGCTCGCGGTACGCGTCGGGACGCGAGGCGCGAACCTCCGCTTCGATGCGCACCGCGCGCAACAGCACCGACTGGACCTGGGTCAGCTCGTAGTCGGCCACCAAAGCGGCGGAGTTTTGCAGCGGGCAGCGCTCCAGTCGCTGCGCGCTCCGCAGATCGGCATACAGCGCCTCGTCGATCGCCGCCGGCGCTAACCCAAGCTCGGGCGCGACGGCTTCCAGCACCTGATTTCGATCCAGGTATTCGCCTGGTCCAAGCGCTGCGCGCATTTGCGCGGCGCGCTCGAACACCGCGCGCCGCACGCGTTCGGGCGCCGCGCTGGCCGGAGCCGTGAACTCGGAGCGCGCCTGCACCAGGTGCGTCAGCCCCATCAGCAACTTGCGCTCTTTCGCCGCCACCGGCACGGCTGCCCAGCTGGCCTCGACTTCTTCGCGACCTTGGCCCAGCCCGGCGCGCGTCACGCTCAGCAGCGCCTCGCTCACTTCGGTCGCGCGCGCACGCTCGGCGGCAGACAGCGGCGTCAGGGTCAGCTTACCTTCGCGCTTGCGGGCGCGGGTCAGCTCGGGCGGCAGCACTCAGCCGGCTCCCGCGTAAGCCGAGTGCTCGCGACGGCGCTCGGAGGTGCCAGATTCGTTGGTGCGCGACGAGACAAGCTCGTACAAAATGGCCCGTTTGTCGCCCTGTCGACGCAGCACACGCCCCAGCCGCTGCACGTGTTCCCGCACCGAGCCGCTGCCCGAAAGCACGATCGCGACGCTGGCGTCAGGTACGTCGACGCCTTCGTTCAACACCTTCGAGGTCGCGACGGCGCGGTAGTCGCCGGCTGAAAAGCGTTCCAAGATCTCGCTGCGTTCCTTGATCTTGGTTTGGTGAGTGATGACCGGGATCAAAAAGCGGCGCGACACCGCGTAGACCGTCGCGTTGTCTTGGGTGAACACCAGCGAGCGTTGGTGACGATGCTCACTCAACAGGTGCTCGAGGTATTCGAGCTTGGCGCTCGATGCCAACGCCAACTCACGCTGCCGGCGGTACGCGCGCATGGCGCGCTGGCCCGCCGCTGACTGCGCCGAGCGCATCACGAACTGACCGAAGCCCGACGGATGGTCGAAGCGAATGCCCTGGCCGCGCACGAACTCCAGGTAAATGGCGCGCTCGGCGTCGTATTCACGCCGCTCGTCTTCAGTCAGCTCCACGTCGATGCGCTCGACGTCGTAATCCGCCAAGTAGCGCCCGGACAGCTCGACGATGTCCTTGCGGTACAGCGTGGGCCCGATCAGCGTTTCGAGCCGCGAATCCATGCCGTCGGCGCGCTCGGGCGTCGCCGTCAGCCCGAGTCGAAACGGCGCCAGCGAAAGCTCCGCCGCCAACGCATAGCTCGGCCCCGGCAAATGATGGCACTCGTCGAACACGATCAGGCCGAAGCGCGCACCCAAATGCTCCATGTGCAAGCACGCCGAGTCGTAGGTGGTCACCGTGATCGGCCGCACGTCGTGCGAACCGCCACCGACGATGCCGACCTCCGTACCGAAGCTGAGCCGCAGCAGATCGTACCACTGCCGCACCAAGTCGAGCGTCGGCGCGACCACCAGCGCGCCGCGGCGCCGGGCATCGATCGCCATCACCGCCACGTGGCTCTTGCCAGCGCCGGTCGGCAGCACGACTACGCCGCGGCCGCGGCCTTTTTCCCAGGCTGCCAGCGCTTCGACCTGGAACGGTCGTGGCTCACGTCGCACGACCAGCCCGTGCGTGAGCTCCGGGTAAGCTCGGGCCTGATCTTCGTACGCCAGCTGCTGCCTGCGCAGACCGAGCACCACCTCGGCGTAAGCCAGCGCTGGTGCCCGAAAGATGCCGCTGCGCGCGTCCCAAGCCAACGGCCTCGGTAGCTCATCCGACTTCGAAAAGCCGCTGAGCTCGAGCGTCCCGCTGCGAAAGGTCAGGACCGGCATGCGCCCTCAGAACACGCCGACCAGGCCTTCGCCCGCCGTCGCGCCGAGCAATTCGACCGGCAAGTGAAACACGATCTCACCCGTGTATTGTCCGCGGCGCTCGCGCATGCGCACGAGCGTGGTCGTGCAATTGCCGAACTTCAAGCTCATCACGCGCGGCACGGGAGCGCAGACCAGCGCTTTGACCAAGTGAAAGTTGGTGCCCCCGTGCGCGACCGCCAAGATGCGGTGCGCCGGCTCGCGATGGCGCGCGTGCCAGCGCTCGAGCAGCCGCCGGACGCGGGCTTGCACGTCGTCGTAGCTCTCGCCGCCGTACTCGGAGAAGTCGCCGAGGCCGGTCAGCCCGCGCTGCATGAAGCTCGGGAAAGTCTCGACAATCTCGGCGTGCGTCAGGCCCTGCAGCCCACCGGCGTGCAGCTCGGACAGCTCGGGGGCGAGCTCGGCCTCGGGCAAACCAAGCGCCGTCGTCAGCATCAGCGCAGTCTCTCGGGCGCGCGTCAGCGGTGATGTGTAGGCGGCATCGATCTGGAAGCCCGCCTTGGCCAGGAAGTGGCCGAGCGCCGCGGCTTGCTTTTGGCCGGCCTCGGAAAGCGGGTAGTCGCGTTGCCCCTGCATGCGCCCTTCGGCGTTGGCCACGCTCTCCCCGTGTCGAACGATCAGGAGCTCCATGGCGTGAGCGCGGTCGCGACACAGCGCAAACCGTCACCATCCTGGAAGCACCTGACGGCCGTCACCTCACCTGCGCCGACGTGGCCAGCGGTGACGCGCAGCGCGTAACGCAGCTGCAACGGCTCGCAACTCGCGCACTCGGCCGTGACTTGGCCGAGCTCACGCCGGCCTACCGACGGCAGGTGCGTCTCGGCCACCGCGGCGTAGTTGCGCGGCAAAAAAGCGGTGTGTTCGCCCAGCGCCGTGGGCGCATAGGCAACGCGGATCTGTTCGTCGTCCTGCGGACGCGGCTCGTCGAGATCGAGCACCATCTCCGCAGACGGAGCCGGGCCGGGATCGCGCGCGGCAGCGTACGGGTCGAAACCGACGCTACTGCCTGGATGGGCCACCTTCGCCGAGCACTCGACGCGGCCGCGCGCGCCACCACGCGCGTGGCACGCCTTACCGACGATGAAAGGTCCCGCAAGCTCACCCGCACGCGCTCGCAGCACGCGCGACAGGCGCGCGACGTTGCAGTCGACGCTGGCGAGGGTCTCGGCCTCGAACGCGACCGCGCGCGGGGCCCGCGAGCAGCTCACGCGTAGGGTCTCGCCCGCGCGGTAACCGGCTGGCAGAGCCGCCAGCTCGCCGACGTCACTCGGCCGCAGGCGCGTGAGACTGGGCGATGGAGTGCTGCTGCACGCCGCGACCAACACGAAGAACCAAGGAGGGACGGAGCGCATTGGCGACGCAGTATAGGTCAGACAAAAAACAAGCGGCGTGGCAGGACGAACCCGCCACGCCGACTTTTCCTTTTTAAGGGGTGCGGATCAGCCCGCGCCGCCAGCGCCGCCGTTGCCGGCCTCGCCGTCAGCACCGCCGGTGGCGCCGTTGCCGCCAGCGTCGCCGCCAGCCGTGCCGGCCGGCTCGTCGCCGCCAGCGCCTGCCGTGCTGCCTTTGCCGGCCGTGCCGGAGCCGCCCGTGCCGCCCTTGCCAGCCGTGGTGGCAGGACCCGCGCCGCCGTCATCGGCGCCGCCGGTGCTGCTCTTGCCAGCGGTGCTGGACTTGCCAGCCGTGCTGGTCGTGGTGTCGTCGTCGTCGCCGCCGCAACCCACCACGGCGATGGTCGTGCCGAGCGCGACCATGGCGAGCAGGCTAGTTAGCTTCTTCATTACAGTGCCTCCGAAATAACCTAGGTTAGTGTCTGGGCGGAGTTGCCCGCCGGCCTTTAAGCACAGCCCGTGCCACAATGACGCAGCGTGCTCAAATGCCAGCTAAGTATTAAGAATATATGAGTATTTTAGTTACGACACCAACCCGCGGGTATGCTCTCCCGAAGGAGTACCCGGACTTTGGTGTCATAGTGGGTGCGGCTCATACAGCGGTACCGGGCCTGAGTGCAAATCGGAAGCGCCATCCAACGCGATTTTAGGCCTGTCCGCGCCTGACGCTGCACCAATAAACATAATAATTACGCCGAACTATCAGCACGAAGCAGCGGTTATCCACAGTCTATGGCATTCGTGTCACAGCAACCCTGGAACGCAGCCGGCCGGCCCGGGCAGCTCCCCCGACCCGTCGCTCAGTCGCCCGACTTGCGGCGCAGCGACGGCGTGATCTTGTCTGGCGCCGACACTGCCCGACCGATCACCTTCGACCCGAAGCGCTCGCGGATCGCGTCGAGCGTGGGGCCGACTTGCGGTCGGCGCGGAGCAAACAGCTCGAGCTGCTCCTGACTGCGCGGCGACAGCGCGCTCACGCTCACGCCGATCAGCCGGACGGCTTCAGCCAGCTGCGTTTCGTCCCAGAGCTCGGCCGCGGTCGTCGCGATCAGCTGCGCGTCGCTGGTGGCAGCGCGCAATCGGCGTTGCCGAGTCAGCAGCGGGTAGTCGGGCTCGCGCGACTCGCCGGCACGGCCCGACCCCTCGCGTGGTGGACGCGCCCGAGCCAGCTTCATCTTGAGCGTGACGGTGGCGCCCAGGTAGCCGGCGCCGCGCAGCCGCCGCGCAACCTCTTCCGAGTGCGCCACGATCGCTTGCACGACCGTCTGGCGATCGGAGACGTTACGTTCGAACGTGCTCTCCTCACCGATCGACTTGGGCGCGCGCTCGGGCACCACTGGGCGCTCGTCGATGCCGCGCGCCAAGTCCATGAAGTAACGCACGCGATCACCTGCGCCTCGCGCCACCAGCTCGGGCGCCGCGCGCGCCAGGTCACCGATCGTGCGGATACCGAGCGCCAGCAGCTTATCGCCCAATACCGGCCCAATTCCCCACAAATGGCGGATCGGCAGCGGCTCGAGCGCGGCCGCCTCACCCCCCGCAGGAACGACGTACAAGCCGTCCGGTTTGCCGAGCCGGCAAGCGACCTTGGCGACCAGCTTGTTGCTGGCGATCCCGACCGACACCACGAGATCGGTCGCGTCTTGCACGCGGCGCTTGAGCTCGCGTCCCAAGTCGCCGGCTGCGCCGAACAAACCGAGCGAGCCGGTGACGTCCAGGAACGCCTCGTCGAGAGCGATCGGCTCGATCTCGGGCGTGAACTGCTCGAAGACGCGGTGCACGTCAGCCGAGACGGACGCGTACAGCTGCATGTTCGGCGACAAGAACACGCCATCGGGGCACAGGCGCTTGGCTTCGAAGCCGGGCATCGCCGAACGCACACCGAATTTGCGCGCCTCGTACGAGGCCGCCGCCACGACGCCGCGCGCTTGCGCACCGCCGACGATCACCGGGCGTCCGCGTAGCTCGGGGTGCTCACGCTGCTCGATGGAGGCGTAGAACGCATCCATGTCGGCGTGCAGCACGGTGCGGAGCCCTTTGGCCAACGCTCAGCTCAGCGCTTCAGGGGCGCATTTCCTCGACGGTGGCGGCGCCGGGGATGAACGACAGCGGCACCTCACCGGTGCTGCCGACGCGATTTTTCGTCACCTTCAACACCAGCGTGCGGGCGCCGAGCTTGCGCAGGCGTTCGGTTGACTCCTGCGCTGGAGTTTCACGCGCTTCGAGCTCGATCGCCAGCGTGGCGGCCGGCGACAGCAGCGGCAGGTGGTTGGACAGCACGGTGGTGATCACGCACGCGCCTTGCTCGGCAATCCGTCGCAGCTCGTAGCCAACCTGCGTCATGCGCGCTTCGAAGCTGGTGTTGACCAGCGCGGCGCGCGTGGCACCGCCGTCGCCCATCGCCAAAAAGCCCTCGACGTCGTCGACGACCAACACGACGCGCTCACTGCGCGCCCATTGCTGCGCCACGCACTCGGCCAGCGCCTGGGTGGTTTCGAGGCCGGTGCCGCGGAACAGGTGCAGCTGTGAGCCGACCTTCTTCATCACCGTATCGATCGCGTCGGCGATCGGACGGCGACTGGCGTCGTCGGCCCACGCTTGGCCGGTCCAGATCTCGCCGTAGGAGGTGCGGGCATCGGGGTACTCGCGGTGCAGCGCCCGAGCCGCCAAGCGCGCCACGATCTCGGTCGGGTCGACGGCGGCCCCCGCCACCACCACCCCGGCCCGCGCCCGCGCCGCCAGGTAAGCCAGCGCCAGCGCCACCGAGGTACGACCGCTGCCGGCCGCTCCGGAGAGCAGCATCAGCGTCCCGGAGCGCAACCCACCGCCGAGTAGCTGGTCGAGCTTGGGCAGCCCCGTCGACGTTGCCGGCCCGACCGCCCCGAGGTGGGTCGTGACGTCGACCTGCATGGCCGCCAGCGAAACGGCGGCCACTCCGGACACTTTGGGCAGGCGATCGGTGCTGCTGGTCACTGCCCCTAGCGTACCAAAGCGCAACCGTCGCGCGGGGATTCTCGACTTGAAACCCGCGATTCGCGCGCGTCCCAGTTTGGGGCCGCACGCGCCGCAGCCGTCCGGCTATTTCCGGGCAAATTCGCGAGATTCGCCGTGGCACGATGCTCGCAGAGGCTCAGGGCATGGCACCTCGGAGGGCACACCAGGCGGCGATCGCCGCAGCTTCGGACGGCTCGATTCTCATCAATGTGGTCGAGCTTTTGCCGGACGACGTCCAAGACCAGCTCGGGCTGGCGCTCGGCACGACCCAGCTTTTCGTCGGCGTGCCGCTCGGACAGCGCGAGGCGGCTGACGTCGTCGCTCGACTCGACGGAGCGGCTGCAGAAGCCTCGGCGTACCTGTTAGCTAGCCGGACGGCGCCGCTGGCGAAGTCGCCGCGGCCTGCCAAACGGGGCAAAACCAAGCGCAAGCCGGCCGCAAAACGCCGCTAACAGCGCAAATTTCCGACTCAGGCGCTCGGGCTTCGCGGCGCGCCGAAAGCGTCCCACGACCACGTTTCTCCGCTGATTTCCCTGCTTGAAGCGGCGTACCATGCGCGCCCCATGGCAAAGACGGACGGTGGTACGGGATCGGATTTCAAGAGCTCGCTGAAGTCGGCTTCGGAGAGATTTCTTTCGCTGACGGTCGTGCACACACTGGAGCGCGGGTTTCGCACACCTGACGACTTCCTCCGACATTTCAAGCCAGCAGATCTGATGCAGAGCTTGGAGGGCGCGCCGGACTTGCGCGCGAGAATCCTGATCGAGGGCGCGGGTGTGCACGAGAAGATCGCGCGCAAGAAGTCCACGTCGTCAGCGGCCGAAGACTTGAAGCTGGCCCTCGACGAAGGCGTCACCAACAGCGCGCAGCTGCTGACGCTCTTGCCGCCGGATGATCGCATCCGTTACTTGGATCACAAGAAGCTGTGGGCGTTCACGACCGAGGACGAGTTCTGGTCGCCGCTGAACGCCGAAGCCGACGTGGATCGCGCGTTGTCGCGCGTGGTGTTTCTGCTCGACAGCGCGATCAAGGAGAACCTGCTCACGCTCCAGGTCTTGACCGACGGCATCACGTTCGACTCGATCTCGACGCGCCTGCCGCTCAAAGAGCTGCAAAAGCTGGTGCGCCATGCGCTCAAGCTCGGCCGCGAAAAGAAGCCGCTCAGCGAGGCCGAGCTGCTCGAAAGCGTGCCGCTCAAGACGCTGATCGGCTTCATCCCGCTCGAGCACGTCTTCAACAACGTCCTGGTGGAGAAGGTCGCGAAGCCGGCCGGGTTCATCGGCGCCGACGCTTGGGATTCGCGCACATCTGACAAGCCGGAGACCAAGGTCGAGGCGCCCAAGGCAGAAGAGCGCAAGTCGGTGCCGCCGCCGAAGCCCGCCGCGCCGAACACCACCGCGACCCCCAAGCGGGACGACTCGATCGCGGACTCCGACGACGACGTGGACGCGCTGATTCAGAGCACGCGGCCACCGGCCGAAGAAGAGGCGCGCCGCAAGGTCATCGAAAAGCTGACCGTCGTCAGTCGCCTGCCCCCGCGCCATGATTCGCTGACGACGCCGATCTTGTTGTCGATCGAGTCGATGTACGCGGAGCTGCTTTCGGCGACCAGCGACGAAGCCCGCGAGATGTGCATCCGCGACTCGTTCCCCAACCAGCAGCAGCTGACGACGGCGCTCTTGGCGTTGATCGAGCTGCTCGATCCGACGATCGACATCAACGACCCGGTGATCAAGGATGCCGACGTCGACAGCCTGATCAAGGTGGTGCTGTTCGAGGAGCGCCACCGCTACGAGATGCAACACCCGTCGGCCCGGCCGGCGCCCGGCCCGGCCCCGCTGCCGCCCCCGAACTCGGGGCGGAAGGCTTCGATCGCTCCGCCGCCCCTGCCGCGCGCGCAAAGTGCCCTGCCCCCTCCGCTGCCTGAGGGCAAACGGGCGCGCTAGCACCACAAACTGCTTGCGGCCGCCCCGGGGCGTGAGCTACACCCCGCGGGCCTTTAGGGATCCGTCCCTAGACCCCACACGCCGACGTGGCGGAATTGGCAGACGCACGTGGTTCAGGTCCACGCGATCGCAAGGTCGTGGGGGTTCAAGTCCCTCCGTCG
>FSUE01001074.1_pt1 | contig 16862 bp, 8 predicted proteins | sample 1637031 | NCBI WGS metagenome assembly FSUE01 (sample SAMEA3914819, study PRJEB12502) | metagenome | biome: forest; material: soil | place: Canada | collected 2010-06-26 | depth 0.3 m | reverse complement strand
GGTGCAACCGGTCAAAACCACGCCGCAAACGCTGACGTCCTGCTGCAGGTTGTATTTCCACGCCGGCGCAAACGCCGCCTCGCTGGTCCACAGCACGTCGGCACCGAAGGCGAGCCGCAGACTGGCGCTGAAGCTGAGCTGATCGCGGACGAGCGTGGCGCCGGACAAGGAATCGCCCGGCAAGCTGCGACCATCTGGGGTCAGTCGCACGCGCTCGAGTGACTCGTTCGTCGGCACGGTGGCGCGCGCAAACCAGCGCTTGTAGGCGACCGCCAAGCGCACAGTCGAAGAGATTTCGGGCTCGACCGTGCCGCGCAGAAGCGGCGTCACGTGCGTCACACCGAGCGCGACGCCAGGCGCAAAGTAGCGTCCGGAGTCGTAGCTGCCTTTGGAGGTGGGCAGCGTGAGCGTCAGCGGGCGCACCTCGGCGAACGTGCCGTCGGAGCTACTCTGCCCACGGAAGCGCCACGAGTACACCGACGCCAAATCCGTGTCGCTGAAGATCCACTCGCCACGCCGGGTGGTTTCGTCGTTATTGGTGACCTCGTGGAACAGGCCGCCCTCCAGGCGCAGACTGAAGTACCTGCCGGCTGCCGCGTCGTCGAGCAGGTAGTAGCGAGGCTTGGCCAAAAAGCCCATCGTGTAGGTCGGGTTCGACGACTGCGGCGTGTCACCCACTCCCAACGTTTGGGCGGTCACGTCGTTCTCCCACGAGAACACGCTGTGGTGGTACGGCGGCAGCTTCTCGTTGTCGGGATCGACGGGCTTGGCAGCGCCGCCGTCAGCAGCAGCCTGCGCTCCGGCGCTGGCCGAAAAGAGGCCCAGCGTCGCGGTTAGCAGGGCCGAACAGAGCTTACGGGCTTGGGGAGCCGTCACCGGGCCGGCACGTTACCACGCTGCTGGCTGTCGCGGAGGTCGCCGCCGCGCTAGCATCCGCCCCGATGTCCAGCGCCCTCCCCGCGACCGAGATTACCGCCCTGCTCGGGCGCGGTACCCATTTCGAAGGCAAGCTCTCGTTCGACGGGCGGGTGCGCATCGACGGCAGCTTTCGCGGCGAAATCAGCAGCGAAGACACGCTGATCGTCGGTGACGGCGCCGAGGTCGTGGCCGAAATCCTGGCCGGAACCGTGATCATCAAGGGCGGCAGCGTCAGCGGCAACGTTCGCGCCCGCCGGTCGATTGAGCTTTACGTGCCGGCCAAGGTGTCCGGCACGCTGCAGGCTCCCGAGGTCTTTATGGACAAGGGCGTGCAGTTTTCTGGCAGTTGCACGATGGCGCCGATCGACTGACGAATTCCACCGTCAACGCAATAAGGCGCGCGCCGGCCGGTGCAGCGTGAACTCGGCTGTGTAGTTGATTTGCGACACCCTGACAGCGCTTGCGGGTGGCGGGGCGGGTCCCATGTCAGAAGCGCCTCGGTCAGCCCCTCCGTCAGCCCCCCGAGGAACTAAACTTGCGCCCATTTCGTACGCTTATGCGAAGGCTGTAGAGTCAACCGTTCGCCACAAACGCCAGGCATGCTCCCTGCAGACTTCCAGGTTGCGCCATCATGAAGACTTCCCGCGTACTCCGCTTCGTCGCCTTGCCCGCTCTGCTCGCGCTGGCCTCCGGCAACGCGCTCGCCAGCTCCCCGACCGACGTCACGCGCTACGACTGCAAGCTGCCGGAGAGCAGCCGTCCCGCCGGCGGGGCACGCACCGTCGTTTCGGCATCACCCGAGTTGGTGAAGTCGGTCGTGCTCGACTTCGAGCATTACGCTCACTACTTCGATCCGGACAAGGGCAAGAACCCGCAACGCAAATGGGCCAGCCACGTCGTCGGCAAGACCGGCGACAAAACCGACCTGTACCTCGAGGTACCCATCCTCAAGGGCGCCGCGAAAATCTGGGCGATCATCCGCTTCGACGCCCCGCAAAAGATCGGCGACACCGAGGTCGTGGTCGGCCATATGATCAAAGGCAACGTCGACAAGCTCAGCGCCAAGTGGAAGTTGCGCCGCACAGCTGACAACAGCACCGAGCTCCAGCTCGAGTTCTTGGTCGTGCCCAAGCTACCCGTCCCCGACTCGCTGCTCTCGAACGAAGCGCGCAGCGCCGCGTTCAAAGCCGTCTCGGGGATGAAGGGCGAAGCCCTCAAGCGCGCCAACGGCAGCTAGCGCTGCAGCTTTAGCGTTGTGTCGTCCGGTGAGGACGCCCGCCGATCCTGCTCCCTGGCCGCGTTTTCGCTCCGCGCGGGTGCTCACGTACAGGAGTACGCTCCGCTCCCGTGCTCGCGAAAGCCTTGCCAGGAAGCAGGCTTGGCGGGCGGGCAGCTGCGAGGGCATCCGTCGTCAGAGCCGGCGGCAGCTAAGCGGCTAGGTTTCCGTGCCCCGGCGGGATTGATTCGGGCTCTTCTCGCGTCGCTTCAAGACCCGACTCGGCGAGTTTTCGAGCAGGAGTCGCAGCACACGGCCGTCGTCAAGGCCAGCGCACCCAAAAGTCCGAGACCTGTCCGGGCTCGAGGTGCTTGAAAAACTGCGATGGTGCGAGGGCACGAAACGGGCAGGCTTTCTACGTCAGGGAGAGAGGGCTATGGACGCGGGACGTCTCTACGTCGAGTGGATGAAAATCGCGGCCGGGCTATTGCTCACTACGATGGGATGTTCCACGACGTCGACCATCGCGCGCATCCATGAGGGCGAGGTTGAAGGAGAAATCGTCGGTGGATCCGCCGATTCCATTTTCGTCGCCAGAGACGGCGGGGGCGAGTGCGAGATCACGCGTGACGATATCAGCTCGATTGACTACCCGGGCAACGTGCACAGAAACGCCGGGGTGGCGGTTCTCGTGTACGGGGGGCTCAACATCGCGCTGGGACTGCCCACATGCGAGGAGCGCACGCAAGACAAGGCGGCGTTTTGTACGGGCGTGTTCCTTCCCGCAGCGATCGGACTCGGTTTGATCGCCTGGGGTCTCGTGGTGGAGCACGGTCAGACCTCCGCGGTCACGGATACGTCACGACCGTCGCCGTCGCAGCCGAACAAAACACCGGGCAACTCGAGACTAGCTAGGCCCTGCCTCGCGCCGGGAGAGCCATAATGCGCAAAGCGCTTGGCACTGCTCGCGGCTCGAGCGTCGCAGCTACAACTGCGCTCTGCGCCCTGTGGGCGACCGGATGTGTGCAGTCCTACAAGCCGCCCGCCCTTCCCAACGATCAGCTTGCCCTGGTGAGTCTCGATTCGAGCGCGAGCGTGCTGGACGTGGACGGCTTGCCCCCGCCGTCGAGCCACAACGGGCAGAAGCTCAAAGAGTTCTTCGTGGGCGCCGGCTGCCGCAAGGTGACGGCGAAGTACGAGGAGTCGTACTTCATCTGGGGCGATAAGAAGGCGAAAAAGGCCGGTCTCGGTACTGGCCTCGCCGCGTCGCTCGCAAACACCGAACAGCACGACTATGAGACGATGAAGCCGATTCGCTTCTTCATCCCTGCGAAAGCCGGCCGAAAATACTGGGTCACCGCAACCTTTACCGGCGATGAGTTCCTGCCCCGTATCGTCGAGATCGAACCGAGCGGCGACACTGTCAGCAAGTTCCTGCCCGACGAGCCCTGCAAAACCAGCGCACGGCCGTAGCTTCGTCGGCCGCAGTTCGCGAGCCTTGCCAACAGGAAGCGGCCGCCCGCTCAGGCGAGGTCGCGGGGCCTGCCCGCCGAGGGATTCGACCTTTTGACGCAACGAGGGCCTCTGCAATTCGAGCTGCGCTTTGGCGGCCCAAAGCGCTGAATGGTCGGGCACAGGCACACAGGCAAGGCCTACCCCACAGGAAACGTTCAACGAGCGTTGGCGTACGGACCGTCGGGCACGGGCACGGGCACCTTTACGGGAGAGACGGACATTGTCTGGCGTGCACGGCTTGACCGTGCGTCGTTGAGCCGGTAGCTCGTGCCGGTGCGGCTTCACCTCGTGCCCAGTGAGCGACAGGTCGAAGCTTTAGCGCGCGAAGGGCAAGCCGCCAAGACGTTGCGCGGCTTGGTTCTGGAGCTAGCGGATGGCGCGGCGAACGGGCGCGAGCGTGCTGGGCCCGAGGTGACACGCTTGATCGCCGAGAGCGTGACGCCCAAACCCGAGCTGGCCGAGCTGCTCGACGCGGGCTTGGGTGCGCTCAGAAAAATCGGCATCGGGGTCGCGCAGCTGGCGCAGCTGCCCGGCGGGCGGGCGCGGCTGTTCGCGCAGACGCTGCAACTCGCGGACGCCCAGCTCGCCCAAGCGGCGTTGCGCGACGAACGCGGTGACGTGTGGCTGGCCGCGGGCGCAGTCGGTGCCGCAACCTTGCCGGGCGTGACCGAGCTTTCGGTGGCGGCCTGGGCGCGGCTCGGTCCAGGCGAGCTCGCCCTGCTCGAGCGGCTGCATCACGAGCTGCGTGGACGCGGCGGCGGCGTCACGCTGCGCTTTCCGGGCGTGTCGGGCGACGAGTCACGGCGCGCGGTCGAGGGCGAACAGGCGCGGCTCGAGGCGCGCTGGGCCGAGCACAACGACGCGCCCAGCGTGCTGCGCGACGACGACCGCGCGGCCAGCGGCTTGAAGCTGCGGCTCACGCGCACGCCGAACTTGGCCAGCGAAGCCCGCGCGGTAGTGCGGGCCGTGCAGGAAAAGCTCAGCGCGGGCGGGCGCCTCGATCGGATCGCGATCGTGCCGCTCGAGCTATCCGAGGCTTTTCTGGAAGAGCTCCGCTCGGCGCTGTGGGCCGCCAAGCTGCCGTTCAGCGAACCGCGCGGACGGCCACCGATCGCCGGCCCCAACGTGCACGCGGCGCTCGAGCTGCTGCGGCTCGTCGGCGGCCCGATTCGTCGCGACGCGCTGCTGGACGTGCTGGCTGCTCCGGGGCTGCGCACCGAGCGCTGGTTCGGCGACGGCGGGCGAGCCGGGCTGCACGCGCTGCGCGCGCTACTTGCCCGCACACCGGTCGGCTTCGACCGCGACGGGCGCTTGCTGTTGGCCCACGCCCGGCGCTTGGCCCAGCAGCGCCCGACGCCGTCGGGCACGGCGGCGGTGGCTGCCCTCGAGCGCGTACTCGACGACCTCGGCGGATTGGGCGCCGGCCAGACCCGCGCGGCGCTGGTTCGAGAGTATTCGGCGCTGGTCGAAGCTTTGGGCCTGCTGCAGGTGTCGTCCGACACGCTGCGCTTGGCGCTGGACGCGCGCGACGCCGGCGCGCCGGCGCTGTTGACGGCGCTTTCGGACGACGCGCGCGGCAGCACGACGCTTTCGCTCGCGCTCAAGCGGCTGGTCGAAGCCGCCGAGCGCTTGGGGCTAGCCGACGTGGCCGTCACGCCGCGCGAGCTGACGGCCGAGCTGCTGCGGGCGATGGAGGGCGTCGGCCAGGCGCGCGGCGCTGCGCGCGCCGCAGCGGTGGCGATCGCGCGACCGCTGGAAGTCGCCGGCCTACAGCTCGATTTGGCGGTGGTGTGCCGCGCGTCGACGGCCTGCTTCAGCAAGACCGGCCAAAGCTCGGCATCGCTGTGGTTGGGCGCCGAGCTCTGCGAAGCCTTGCCGCGCTTTCAGCGACCACCCAGCGCACGCGACGAGGAAGCGGCGACCTTGACGGCGCTGAATGCGCTGTTGGCCAGCGCCGACGAAACCGAGCTAGTTTGGTCGACCAGCGACGGCAGCAGCGACACGCGCGAGAGCCGCTTCGTCGAGGCGCTCGGCCAGGCCGCCAAGCTCGAGCCGCGCAACGAGCCAGGCTCGCCACTCGCGCCGGGCGCGCGGCGCATCGTGGGGCTACCGCGTGCCACCGAAGCGGTCACGCTGCGCGCCAACGCCGAGCTGGCTCGGCAGGCATTCTTCTTCGGTCACGGCACGCGCTCGGCGTTCACCGGCGAGGTCTCCGAGCTGTCGGCGTGGGTGGCGCCCGAGCTGCCACCGCTGCCGGTCACGCGCTTGGAGCGCTACGCCGACTGCGCTTTCTTGGGTTTTTCTTCGATCGTGCTGCGCGCAACACGCGACGAAGGCGTGACCGACGCGCTCGGCGTCCGCGAACGCGGCATTCTAATTCACGCCGCCGTGGCCGACGCGCTTTTGGCGATAGCCGGTCTTACGCTTGCCGACGAAGAGCTGTTGGCGATCGCGCTCGCGGCCGCCGATCGCGCGCTGGAAGCGCACGCCGGTTCCGCGCTGCGCGGTGCTGCGTTGCGCACCACGCGCGGCGACGTCCGAAGCCTGGTTCGCTGGTCGCTCGAGCACCGTGAGTACACGTTTCGCGACGCCGAAAAGGGCTTCGGTGACGGCGAAGCTTGGGCGCCGTTGCAGCTGGGGCCGTACCGGTTGTCGGGCCGCATCGACCGCATCGACGTCTCGACCGACGGCACGCGCGCGCGCGTCATCGACTACAAATCCGGGCAGCCGCCGTCGCGCAATGACGAGCACGCCCTGCAGGGTTGGCTGTACGCGCGCAAGGTGGCTGCCGAGCTGGGTGCCGGCGCGGTGCAGAGTCTGTACCTCGGCCTCAGTCGCCGCGTGCCGATCCCGCGAGAGATTTACAGCGGAAGCCCCGACGGCAGCGAGCTCTTGGAGCGCGAAAGGTTCGCGCTCGGCAAGCTCGAGAATCTGCGGCGCGGCTACGTCGCGGCCGAGCCCTCGCGCCCGGGCCGCTGTGAGCGTTGCGACGGCCGCGATCTTTGCCGCCGCCCGTTGTCAGCCCCGGCTCCGGACGAAGCGGGAGACGACTCGTGATCCCGGGCTTGGCCAGAAACGCGGTCGTGGCCGCCAGCGCCGGAACGGGCAAGACCGAGCTTTTGACCAGCATCTATTTGGGGCACTGCTTGGGCCTGCATCCCGGCTCGGGGCTGGTGTCACCGACGCGCATCGTCGCCACCACCTTCTCGCGCGCGGCGGCGCGCGAGATCCGCGAACGGCTGGAAAAGCGCTTCGCCGGCGTAGCCGGCTCGGACGTCGCCGAGCACGAAAAGCGCCTTGGACAAGGCTTGCTGGAGCTCGCCGCCGAGCAAGGGGTGTCGCGCGCTGAGCTGCAGCGGCGGGCGGCCCGCGCGTTGGACGAGCTGCCGGACGCGTCGATCGACACGCTGCACAATTTGTGTGCGCGGATCTTGCGTGAGCACGGGTTGGAGCTGGACATCGCGCCCTCGTTCACGATCCTCGAAGAGCAGCGTTCGCTCGAAGACACCGAGCAGGCGATCGACGAAGTCTTGAGCGAAGCGCTGGCCGGCTCGGGGCTACCCACGCTCGGCGCGCAACAGCTGCTCGACGCCTCCGGCGGTCTCGATCGCTTGCGTGGCTGGATGCTCGCGTTGCTGGCGCGCCTGGATGATGAAGGCTTGGACGCCACGTCACTCGAGCGCGGCGACGAAGGCGCGGCCGCGCGCCGCATGCAGGTCGAGCTCTACGACGTGTGCCGCGAGCTTTCGACCGACCCCGACTCGCCGCGCGCCGCGCCCGCGCGCGCTGTCTTGGAAGCCTTGGCGACGGCCGAAAAAGGCCTCGACGGCGACCGGCTGAGTCGAGCGTTCGCCGGCCTGGCCGGTGAAAAGAAAGGCCGAAAAGCTGCCGGTTCAGAGGCGCTGAGGGCGTTGCTCGAGCGCACCCGCGGCAGCAACAACACCGAGCGTGCGCGCGCGCTGGTGCGACTGATCGTCGAAGGCCCGACCCTCGCGGCACGGCTCGAAGGCGTCAGTCTGGTGATCGCGGAAATCCAGAAGCGCCTGCGTGAGCGCCACGTAGCGCAGCACAGCCTAGGCTTCGGTGACCTGCTGCGCTTGACGCGCGACGGCCTGCGCGACCATCCGGACGTGGCACGGGCGGCAGCGGCTCGCATCGAGCTGCTCTTGGTCGACGAATTCCAAGACACCAGCCGCGTGCAGTGCGAGCTGTTGCTGCTGCTGCGCGAGCGGCCGGAACGAAATCGCCAGCGCGCGCCCGGCGCGCTGCCGGTTGCGGCCGACATTGCGGCGCGTGGTTTGGTCGTGGTGGGCGACCGCAAACAGTCGATTTACGGCTTTCGCGGCGCCGATGTGTCGGTTTTCGCCGAGTTGTCGACGGCGCTGGCCGGGGCCGCCGCCGCACGGCTGCTCGACCTGCCCGCCAGCGCGACGCCGGACGAGACGGCGCCGGTCGTGGCCGACGTCTCGACCTTGGTCGACAGCTACCGCTCGGACCCAGCCATCGTCGATGCCGTCAACGTGATCTCCGAGCGCGACTTCGCGCCACGGCTCGATCGCAGCTTCGAGATCCGCTACGCCCCGGCCGAGGCGCTGCGCATGCCGGAAAGCCGCCGCGATGGCGCGCCCGGTCGGCTCACGTTGCTGCTCGACGACGGCCTGACCCCCGACGCCGAACCGCTGGTGGCGCGCGCGACCGGCGGCATGCGCAGCGCGCTCGCGATCGCCGGTTATTGCGTGCAGGCTTTGAACGAAGGCCGCCCGCTCGGCAGCCTGGCGGTGCTGGCGCGGCGCCGCGCGACGTTGCCGCTGCTCGGCTTCGCGCTCGACCATTTCGGTGTCCCGTACGTGGTGTCGGGGCGCGATTTATACGGCACGCCGGAGGTGCGCGACGTGTTCGCGGCGCTGCGGCTCAGCCAAGCGCCGCGCGATCGCCACGCGCTGGCGGTGATCGCCAGAAGCCCGCTCGGTGGCTTGTCGGATCAAGCCTTGCTCGAGCTCAGCGACCCGCAACGCGGCCTGTTGCCCGTCGACGAATGGCAGCCGGGGCGCTTGTCGCGCGCCGACGACACCACGCTGGCCGCGCTCTTGCAGCTGCGCTTGCGCGCTTTCTTGCAGATTGCGCCGCGCGTCTCGCCGCGCGACGCGATCTTCGACGTGGTCGAGCGCTTCGAGCTCACGACCGTGCTGTCGTTGCTGCCGCGCGGGGCCGTCAGGCTGGCAAACGTCGGCCGGCTGCAGGAGATCGCGGCCACCCACGGCGGCAACCTGGCGGCTTTCGTGCGCTTCGTGACCCGCCAAATCGCCCTCGAAACCGACGAGACCGAAGCCGCCGTGTTCTCGGCCGACGACGACGCCGTGCGCCTGCTGACCATCCACGGCAGCAAAGGCTTGGCGTTCCCGACCGTGATTTTGGCCGACGCCGAAGCGATTGAACGGCCGCAATCGGCGCCGGTCGGCATCCTGCGGCGCGCCCAAAACCGACCGCTCTTGGTCGTGCGCCATGCCGGCGAGGACGGACCGATCATCACCGACACCCAAACCGAGCTGTCCGACGACGCCACCGCGCGCGCCCACGCCGAGCGCCAGCGCCTCAGTTACGTGGCGCTCACCCGCGCTCAGCATGAGCTGGTGATCGCGCTCCCGGTGCGCGCCGGCGCAGGCTCACTCGCCAAAACCGTGCTCGACCTGAGCAGCGAGGGCGCATTCGCCGGCATCCAGGGTCTGCGCGAGCTGGCAGTGAGCGAGCTGCTCGCCGCGCCCAAGCTGCAGCAAGCCAGCACTGCGCCGGGCACTGATCCTCCGCCAGCGCGTGAGCCCCAGAGCACCGCCGTGGTGCTGGGTGTGACCGCGCTGAGCGATTTTCAGATTTGCCCGCGCCGCTTCAGCCTGGTTCAGCTGCACGGCCTGAGCGAGCCGAGGCGCGGCCCAACTGCGAATTCGCCCGCCGGCGACCCGGACGTGGATCTCCGCTTGGCCGGCATCGCGGCGCATCAAGTGCTGGAGCTTTGGCCGCTCGAGCGTTGGGGTGAGGCGCCCGACCCCGCCGTCTTGGCGAGCGCGCTGGCGCACGGCGGATTGGCTGCAGACTCCGACGTCGGTCAAAAGACCCTGGCTGGCCTGGCGCGCTTTCTTGGCGGCGCCTACGCGGCGCGCGTGCGGCGCGACGCCATCCGGGTCGAGCGTGAGGTCGCGCTGACCGTCACTTTGCAAGGCCCGTCACAGCCCGGACGCGTCGCAAGGCGGCCGCTCAAACAAAACCCCGCCCAGCTCGCGCTCTTCGCCGAAGTAGCCCTGCCGACGCCAGCGCACGCGCTGCCTGCCGCCAACGAGTCACCCGCGCTCGTGATCAAGGCCACATTGGATTTGCTGGTCGAATTCGCCGACGGCAGCCTGCACGTCATCGACTACAAGCGCACGCGCGGCGGCAGCGCTGCTCACGCCCGCTACGGCCCGCAGTTGGCGCTGTATCGCAGCGTCGTGGAGCGACAATTCGGTAAGGTTCCGCTGGTCGGGCTACTCCACCTCCTGGGTGATGCCGACGAGCCCGAGTGGCTCAGCCCCGATGTCGCAGAGCCCGCGGCGATCGCACGCGCGTTCCTGGCGGCGCGCGCACACGACACGTGGCCGCGCGTGGCCGAGCCGCGCTGTCGCGCGGTGCACTGTGGGTTCGTCGCGAGCTGTCATTTCAGCGCCAGCGGCTGAAATCTAGCCGGCGCGGGGCATCGCGTTTTTTCGGCTGTGTTTCGTGGTTTGTTCGCGGACGTTGAAGCGTGAGGCCCGCGTGCTAACCAGCGCGCGGCGTGCACCCCAACATCACTCTGTAAACTCTGTGCTGGTCCCCGTTAGCTTGCGCGTCGCGTCAATCCGTGCGAGACGCGCCTTAGCGCCCGCGGCGCCTGACCGAAGACCCTAAGCGCCTTATACTCGTCCGCCCCGCCACTCATCGGCGCCCCCCTCTCACCCAACCTACGAACAACGATCCATGCCGCTTCCGCCACGCCAAGGACTCTACGACCCGCGCTATGAACACGACGCCTGCGGCGTTGGTTTCGTTGCGAACATCAAGGGCGAGGCTTCGCACGATATCGTCAAGAAGGGCGTCGATATCCTGCTCAACTTGGTGCACCGCGGCGCGTGCGGTTGCGATCCGCTGACCGGCGACGGCGCCGGCATTCTGTTGCAGGTCCCGCACAAGTTCTTCAAGCGCGCCTGCGAGTCGGCCGACATCGAATTGCCCGAGCCGGGCCGCTACGGCGTAGGCCTAGTGTTCCTGCCGCGTGATCGCAACGATCGCCGCCGCTGCCAGCAAATCCTCGAAGACAAGATCTTCGGCACCGGCCAACGCCTGATCGGTTGGCGCGACGTGACGGTGAACGAGGCCGCGCTCGGCCCGATGGCGCGCGCCAGCGCGCCGGTCATTCGTCAGGTATTCATCGGTTCGTCGTCCGACGACCAGCAGGCGTTCGAGCGCAAGTTGTTCGTGATTCGGCGCTGGGCCGAGCGCACCGTTCGCGAGAGCAACATCGCGGGCAAGGGCTCGTTCTACATGCCGAGCCTGTCGTCCAAGACGATCATCTACAAGGGCCTGCTGTTGGCCGAGCAGCTCGCCGGCTTCTATCAAGAGCTGGAAGACCCGGACATGGTCAGCGCGCTGGCCATGGTGCATCAGCGCTTCAGCACCAATACGTTTCCGACGTGGGAGCTGGCGCAACCGTTCCGCACGCTGGCGCACAACGGTGAAATCAACACCGTGCGCGGCAACGCGGCCTGGATGAGCGCGCGCGAACAGCTGTTCAAGGGCGAGATCTTCGGCGAAGACATCCGCCACATTCTGCCGACCATCACCCCGGGCGGCAGCGACTCGGCGATGCTCGATAACACCGCCGAGCTGTTGCTGCAGGCCGGTCGCTCGCTGCCGCACGTGATGATGATGCTGGTGCCCGAGGCCTGGCAAAACGACGACGAGATGCCCGAGCACAAGCGCTCGTTCTACGAGTACCACTCGTGCTTGGTCGAGCCGTGGGACGGCCCGGCGGCGCTGGCGTTCACCGACGGCCAGCGCATCGGCGGCCTGCTCGATCGCAACGGCCTACGCCCGGCGCGCTGGACCGAGACCAAAGACGGCATCGTGGTGCTGGCCTCCGAGACCGGCGTCTTGGATTTTCCGGCCGAGAACATCGAGCGCAAGGGCCGGCTGGAGCCAGGCAAGATGTTCCTGGTCGACACCGAGCAGGGTCGCATCGTCGAAGACGAGGAGATCAAAGACCAGGTTTGTCGCAAGAAGGCCTACGGCAAGTGGCTGCGCGAGAACAAGATCTCGCTCGACGACATCGAGGCTTCGCCGCCGACCGCGACCGCGCGCGAGCACACCACCTTGCTCCAGCGGCAGAAGGTCTTCGGCTACACCCAAGAAGACTTGAAGATCTTGATGGCGCCGATGGCCGGCGCTGGCGACGAGCCGCGCGGCTCGATGGGCACCGACACGCCGCTGGCGGTCTTGTCCGATCGCCCGCAGCTGATGTTCGCCTACTTCAAGCAGCACTTCGCCCAAGTCACCAACCCCGCGATCGATCCCATTCGCGAAGCGATGGTGATGAGCCTCAAGGCGTACATCGGCGGCGAAGGCAACATCCTGTTCGAGCTGCCCGACCAAGCGCAAATGCTCGAGCTGGAAGACCCGATTCTGAGCAATCAGGACTTGGCCAAGCTGCGTGAAACGCCGCTCAGCACCGTGCGCACTCCGCCCACGTTGCCCATGCTCTATCCCGTCGCCGAAGGCGGCGAGGGCCTGAAAGCAGCGCTCGACGAGCTGTGTCGCCAGGCGTCGCTAGCCGTGCTCGACGGCCACGGCCTGTTGATCTTGAGCGACCGTGGCTCGACCGAGCACATGGCCCCGGTACCCAGCCTGTTGGCGACCGGCGCCGTGCACAACCACCTGCTGCGAAACGGCACGCGCATGAAGGTCGGCATCATCGTCGAGACCGGCGAGACGCGCGAAGTCCACCACTTCTGCCTGTTGTTCGGCTACGGCGCCGGTGCGGTCAATCCGTACCTGGCGTTCGAGTCGCTGCATCAGATGGCCAAGGCCGGCACGCCGGGCCTGAAGGATGCCGACCAGGCCTGCGCCAAGTACATCAAAGCCATCAACAAGGGCCTGCTCAAGGTGATGAGCAAGATGGGCATCAGCACCCTGCAGAGTTATCAGGGCGCACAGATCTTCGAAGCGATCGGCCTATCGCCGGATCTGATCGACCGTTACTTCACCAACACGTCGAGCCGCATCTCCGGCATCGACATCGACGCGATCGCCGACGAATCGCGGCGCCGCCACGAGTTTGCCTACCCCAAGACCACCGAGCCGACGCCGTTTCTCGACCTGGGCGGGCAGTACCACTTCCGCGCGCAAGGCGAGCGGCACCTGTGGGACCCGAGCACCGTCTCCAAGCTGCAGCACGCGGTGCGCATGGAGGACGTGAAGAGCTACAAAGAATACTCGGCGCTGATCAACGACCAGAGCAATGGTCCGATCACTTTGCGCGGCCTGTGGGAGCTGGCGCCGCACCACGCGCCCGTCCCGCTCGAAGAGGTCGAGTCGGCGGTCGACATCGTCAAGCGCTTTGCCACCGGCGCGATGAGCTTCGGCTCGATCAGCAGCGAAGCCCACGAAAACCTGGCGATCGCCATGAACCGCATCGGCGGCCGCAGCAACACCGGCGAAGGCGGCGAGCGCGACGAGCGCTACGTGCCGGACGCCAACGGCGATTGGCGTCGTAGCTCGATCAAGCAGGTCGCGTCGGGCCGTTTCGGTGTGACGACCTACTACCTGGTGAACGCCGACGAGCTGCAGATCAAGGTCTCGCAAGGCGCCAAGCCGGGCGAAGGCGGCGAGCTGCCGGGCCACAAGGTCGACGCGATCATCGCCAAGACCCGTCATTCCACGCCCGGCGTGACGCTGATCTCCCCGCCCCCACACCACGACATCTACTCGATCGAAGACTTGGCGCAGCTGATCTTCGACTTGAAGATGACCAACCCCAAGGCGCGCATCAGCGTCAAGCTGGTCGCCGAAGCCGGCGTGGGCACGGTCGCGGCCGGCGTGGCCAAAGCGCACGCCGATGTGATCCTGATCGCTGGCCACGACGGCGGTACGGGCGCCTCGCCGCTCACCTCGATCAAGCACGCCGGCATCCCGTGGGAGCTCGGTCTGGCCGAGACGCATCAGGTGCTGGTCAAAAACGACCTCCGCAGCCGCGTCGTTCTGCAAACCGACGGCCAAATGCGCACCGGGCGCGACGTCGTTTTGGCAGCATTGCTCGGGGCCGAAGAGTTCGGCTTCGCGACGGCGCCACTGGTCGCTTCCGGCTGCATCATGATGCGCAAGTGCCACCTCAACACCTGCCCGGTCGGCATCGCCACGCAAGATCCGGTCTTGCGCGCGAAGTTCGAGGGCAAGCCCGAGCACGTGATCCGCTTCATGTTCTACGTGGCCGAAGAAGCGCGCGAGATCATGGCTTCGCTCGGCTTCCGCACGATCCGCGAGATGGTTGGTCACAGCGAGCGGATTCAGGTCCGCAAGACCGACCACTGGAAGGCGTCACGCCTCGACTTCACGGACGTGCTCACGCCGATCGTCCCGGCGGCGGGCGTCGGCGTCTGCAAGATGCAGGAGCAAGACCACGGCCTCGACAAGTCGATCGACAACAAGCTGATCGAGCTGTGCCAGCCGGCGCTGACCACGAAGCAACCGGTGCGACAGACCGTGAGCGTGCGCAACGTCGATCGCACGATCGGCGCGATGCTGGCTGGCGAGGTCGCCCGTCGTTTCGGCAAGGAAGGTCTGCCGGACGGCACGATCAAGCTGGAATTCAAGGGTACGGCTGGTCAGAGCTTCGGCGCCTTCGCCACCAACGGCATGGAGCTGAACCTCGAAGGCGACGCCAACGACTATGTCGGCAAGGGTCTATCCGGCGGCGTGCTCAGCGTGCGTCCACCGGCTGGCGTCACCTTCCGTGCCGACCAGAACATCATCCTTGGCAATACGGCGCTGTACGGCGCCACGTCGGGCAAGGCGTTCTTGAACGGCAAGGCTGGTGAGCGGTTTGCGGTGCGCAACAGCGGCGCGACCGCGGTCGTCGAAGGCGTGGGCGACCACGGCTGCGAGTACATGACCGGCGGCCGCGTGTTGGTGCTCGGCCGCACCGGGCGCAACTTCGGCGCCGGCATGAGCGGCGGCTTCGCCTACGTGCTGGATGATTCCGGCGATTTCGAGAAGCGCTGCAACGCCGCCGTCGTCGACGACATCGAAGAGCTCGGCGCCGACGACGCCGCGTTCGTGGCCGGCTTGATGGAAGAGCACGTGAAGCGCACCGGCAGCATCAAAGCCAAGGAGCTGCTGGGCGATTGGGACAACACCATTCAACGCATGAAGAAGGTGTTCCCGAGCGAGTACCGGCGCGTGCTCGAAGAGCAACAAATGAAGAACAAGGGACCCGATCGGCCTTCGATGATCCCGGCCATGCAGGCCGAGCCCAAGTCGGGCGTGATTGCTGGCGGCTAATTCCCGGTGTCCCTTCAACCCGAATCACGGCGATTGACGAGCGCTGCTCGCCCTCAATCCACAATCCTCACCCCTCACTACTGGTTTCATCGTGGGTAAAGTTACAGGTTTCCTCGAGTTCGAGCGTCAAGATCCGTCGAAGCGCCCCGCCGGCGAGCGCGTGCGCGACTATCGGGAGTTCGAGCTACCGATCGTTCAGGACGAGCTGGTCAAGCAAGGCGCGCGCTGCATGGATTGCGGCGTTCCGTTTTGCAACACCGGCTGTCCGCTCGGCAACCTGATCCCGGACTGGAACGATCACGTCTATCGCACCGAGCCAGAACGGGCGATCCAGGCGCTGCACGCCACCAACAACTTTCCGGAGTTCACCGGCCGCGTGTGTCCGGCTCCGTGTGAAGCCGCGTGCGTGCTCGGCATCAACGACGACCCGGTCAGCATCAAGTTGATCGAGCGTTCGATCGCCGATCGCGCGTTCGCCGACGGCTTGGTCAAGCCGCAGCCGCCGCGTCAGCGCACCGGCAAGAAGGTGGCCGTCGTGGGCTCGGGTCCGGCCGGCATGGCCGCGGCGCAGCAGCTGAATCGCGCTGGTCACACCGTCACGTTGTTCGAGCGTGACGACCGCATCGGCGGCCTCTTGATGTACGGCATCCCCGACTTCAAAATGGAAAAGTCGCTGATCGAGCGGCGCGTGCAGCAAATGACGGCTGAAGGCGTGATTTTCCAGACCAACGTCGATGTTGGGCGCACGATCACGGCCGATCAACTGCGCGCTGATTTCGACGCCGTGGTGTTGACGATCGGCTCGCGCAAACCGCGCGATCTCGAAGTGCCAGGGCGCGAGCTATCCGGCATCCACTTCGCGATGGATTTCTTGACCCAGCAGAACAAGCGCGTGGCCGGCGACGCAGTCGCCGAAGCAGGCGCGATCTTGGCGACCGGCAAGAACGTGGTCGTGATTGGCGGCGGCGACACCGGGAGCGACTGCATCGGCACCTCGCACCGCCAAGGCGCCGCCAGCGTGACCAGCTTCGAGATCATGCCGCGCCCACCGGAAGAGCGTGCCGGCAGCACGCCGTGGCCGCTGTGGCCGCTGATGTTGCGTACCTCGTCTTCGCACGAAGAAGGCGGCGCGCGTGACTGGAGTGTCTCGACCGAGAGCGTGAGCGGCGAGAACGGCAAGATCACCAAGCTGCACTGCGTGCGGGTCGAGCTGAAGGCGGGCAAGTTCGAGCGCGTCGCCGGCAGCGAGTTCGAGATCCCGGCCGATCTGGTGCTGCTGGCGATGGGCTTCGTCCACCCCGAGCATCCCGGCATCGTCGAGAACCTCGGCCTGACGCTGGATCGGCGTGGCAACATCCAAGTCGACGCCAACTTCCAGACGAATCAAAAAGGCGTGTTCGCCGCGGGCGATTGCCAGCGCGGTCAGTCGCTCGTCGTCTGGGCGATCGCCGAAGGCCGCAAGGCCGCCCGCGCGGCCGACATTTTCCTGATGGGTCGCTCCGAGCTGGGATAGGGGTCTTGTTTTCCTCCGCGCCCTGCCCGAGCCTTCCAACCTTGATCCGCGGTCGTGCGCTCGGCCTCGCCGAGTTTGTCCCAAGCCTTCCTTCATGCGCCGATCGTGATCTGCTGGTGCCAAGGTCGGGTGAAGTGGTTC
>FSUE01000385.1_pt1 | contig 17018 bp, 14 predicted proteins | sample 1637031 | NCBI WGS metagenome assembly FSUE01 (sample SAMEA3914819, study PRJEB12502) | metagenome | biome: forest; material: soil | place: Canada | collected 2010-06-26 | depth 0.3 m | reverse complement strand
TGGTTCGCGCCCCAGCAGCGCTCTTGGCCGTTCAGCAAGACCGCGCAACTTACCAGCGGTCCGACGGCGATCGAACGCACCACGCCGCCGATCTGGACGTCACCGACCATCGACGGGCTCTCGTTGTCGCCCACGTCGTCGTTGTCCGGATAGCCGAGAAAGCCTCGACCGGCATCCTGACCCCAACAGCGAACCGAGCCGCTTTCGAGCTGCGCGCAGACGCGGGTCGCGCTGGCCACGAGGTGGCGCACCTTGCCGCCGATCGGCACGTCGCCGACGCTGCCGGGCGCTTCGTCGTCGCCGATGTTGTACCAGTCGCCGTATCCGAGCACACCGGTTTCGCCATGCGAGCCCCAACAACGCACGTTGCCCGCCTCGAGCAGCGCGCAGGTCTGCGTTGCACCAGCTGCCAGCTCGACCACGCGCCCGCCCACGTCGACGTTGCCCACCGATGCCGGCGTCTCATCGTCGCCGACGCTAGCGGTGTTGGCGTAGCCCAGCGTGCCGGAGCCCCAGCAGCGCACGTTGCCGTCGGGCAGCAGCGCGCAGGTGTGGCGAGTACCAACGACGACTTGCGCTTTCTGCTCGCAACGACCGTCTTCGGTGCACCAGTTGTCGCCGTTGCAGACGCCCGGTGGCGTGCTGTCTTGCTGGCGTAGGCCGAGCGCGACACAGCTACCATTGGGTCCGGTGCACGCTTGGCAGGGCGGGCACGCGCACTCGATGCCTGGCGGCGTAGCTTCGCCGCCCGTTCCGGCGACGTCGCTCACGTGAGCGCCACTCGCGCCGGCAGCAGCGCCGCTCGACCCGCCCTCAGACTCGGCGCCACCATCCGCGCCAGGAACGCTGGGCGCGCCAGCGCTGGAGGCTTCGGGCCGAACCGCTTGGCGCGTCTTTCCGCAGCCCGCGACTGCTAGCCCGAGCGCAAGCCAACTGACCAACGTCCACCGCGCCACGCCGCCAATCTACGGCATACTTCGCGCCCACGCCCTCCAAATCATGAACGATTCGCCGTTGCCGCCCGCACCGCCACCGCGCGCGACCCGCAAGGAATGGCTCGGCCTGTTGGTGATCGCACTGCCGTGCCTGCTGTATTCGATGGACCTAACGGTGCTGCACGTCGCCGTGCCGGCGCTCAGCGCCGATCTAAAACCGACGGCCGCCCAGCTGCTGTGGATCATCGACATTTACGGCTTCATGGTCGCAGGCTCGTTGATCACGATGGGCACGATCGGCGACCGCATCGGTCGGCGGCGGCTCTTGCTGCTCGGCGCCGCGGCATTCGGCGGCGCGTCGATGCTGGCCGCGTTTTGCCACACCGCGAGCACGCTGATCGCGGTACGCGCGCTGCTCGGCCTGGCCGGCGCCACGGTCGCGCCGTCGACGCTGTCGCTGATCCGCAGCATGTTCCAAGATCCTGGGCAGCGCACGGTGGCGATTAGCGTCTGGATCACCAGCTACTCGCTGGGCGGCGCGGTCGGGCCGTTGCTGGGCGGTGCGCTACTGGAGCATTTTTGGTGGGGGTCGGTGTTTCTGATCGGCGTACCGGTCATGCTGCTGGTGCTGGTGCTCGGACCGCTGGTGCTGCCCGAGTACCGCGATCCAAACGCCGGGCGCCCCGACATTTGGAGCGCGCTGCTTTCGCTGACGGCGGTCTTGGCAGTGATCTTCGGGCTCAAGCGCATCGCGCAAGGCGGCGTCGAGCTGGCTTCGCTGGCGGTAATCGCGCTCGGCGTCACGCTCGGCGCCGTGTTCGTGCGGCGCCAGCGCAGCCTGAAAGCGCCGCTGGTCGACTTGCGGCTGTTCCGGGTGCCGGCGTTCAGCGCTTCGCTGTTCACGTACGCCTTCGCCATGTTCGTGCTGTTTGGCGGGTTTCTGTTCCTGCCGCAGTTCCTGCAGCTGGTGCGCGGCCTGTCGCCGTTCGAGGCCGGGCTGTGGACGCTGCCGTGGGCGCTCGCGTTCGTGCTCGGAGCGCTCGTGACACCCAGCTTGTCGCGACGCCTGCGGCCCGCGGTGTTGATGCCGCTCGGGCTCGTGCTGACCGCGCTCGGTTTTGCCGCGTTCACGCGCGTGGATCGCGACACCAGCTTCGCGATGTTCGGTGCTGCCTCGGCGCTGTTTTCACTCGGGCTGGCGCCCGTCTTCACGCTGACAACCGACCTGGTCGTCGGCTCCGCGCCTGCCGAGCATGCCGGTGCAGCGGCCGCGTTGTCCGAGACCGGTGCCGAGCTCGGCGGCGCGCTCGGCATCGCAGGTTTTGGCAGCCTCGGCGTCGCCGTCTACCGCCACGCCCTCGCCGACGCGCTGCCGGCCGATCTGCCAGCCGCCGCCCGCCAAGCCGCGTCGGCCACGTTGGGCGGCGCCAGCGCGGTCGCGGCGCAACTACCGCACGCCGCTGGCCTCGCGCTGCTGGCGGCGGCGCGCGAAGCCTTCATAAACAGCGTGCATGCCTGCGCAGCGCTCAGCGTCGTCGGCGCGCTCGGCCTGTCACTGTTCACGGCATTCGCGCTCAGAAAACTCGTCAAGTCATGAGCTGGGCACGCTGGCTGCCGGCTTTTTCCGGAAACGAATCAAGCGCACCAGCATCAAGATCACGAACGGAACCAGCGTATTGCGCGTGACGTGAAACTCGCTGATGTGGTCGCACTCCACCATGTACACGTGCAGGATGGCGAGCGCAGTCGCAGGGTAAACCAGCCGATGCAACAGCTTCCAACGCTTGCCGCCGAGCCAGCGCGCCATGCCGTCAGTCGAGGTCAACGCCAGCGGCAGCAGCAACAACAGCGAAAGCCAGCCCGGAATGCGCGAGCGCTGCTGCCAAGCGTCCTCGAGCACGAACCCGACGTTGAGCTTCTGCCCGATCACGAAGTAGGCCAGAAAATGCAGCAAGCAGTAGCCAAACGCCGCCAGCCCCAGCGGCCGCCGCACCGCCGCCACCCACGCCGAGCGCGTCAGCCGCTGCACGGGCGTGCACGCCAACGCCAAAAACAAGAACACGAACGCCCAGCCGCCGCTCACGTTGACCGACAGCGAAAACGCTGGAAAGTCGTAGTCGCGCACGAAATGCGGATTGTGCTGGTACAGCACGCGAATCAAATCGATCGCGGGAAACGTGCACAGAATCGAGACGATGATCTTCGCGACCCGCGGCGGCAGCACCCTCGGAGCTTACGCGCCTAACCGCCGCAATCGCAAGGCGGCGGGTGCTGGCCGCGCGCCGCCGATGGCAGCCGCAGCTCGGCGGCCGCAGGCACGAAGTACAGCGGGTACACCACGTGCGCGACCGCGTTCGCCTGCGAGGCAAAAGCCACGCTCGCCACGCTTCGGTCCAGGCATTGCTCGAGCGGGCCGGCGTTGGCCGACGTCGGCGAAACCGCGCCGTCGGCCGCCACGTCGAAGTCCACGTCCACGCGCTCGGGTCCGCTCAGCGCCACGCTAGCAGCGCAACGCTGAAAGTCGTCGAAATGCGCAGCCAGCGCGCGGCCAACTTCCGATGCCCGGCGGGCACCGCTGACACGCAAGCCCGTGTGAACGACGCGCGGCGCCGCAGCATCGCTAGCCACCGCCGCAACGTCGATGCGCTTGATGACGCCGCCCGCGCTCGCGGAAAGTCCCAAGCCGCCCTCGCCCGGCGCGTCGCCGAATTCGTCGCCCCACATGCTGCCGCTCACGCTCACCGGGTCGGTACCGAGCGAAGCGTCGCGACCAAACGGCGCCGTCGGCCCGCTGCTTCCCGGAAGCGCGCGCGCGACTCCGAGCTCGCCGTCGGTGCTCGAGGCGAGCGCCGTCGGATAGCCGACGCCTTCCACCGGGCGGGCGAAATGCGGGTCAGCGTTGTCCTTCGGTCCCGACAAGCCGTAGCGTCCGCGCGTATCTGCCACGAGCTTGCCGATCTCGGCTTTACCGCAGCGCATATCGCCGGGCGGCTTCAAAGGTCGCGGCTGCGGCTCGGCCGCCTCGGCGAAAACGTCGACACGCACCGGCGGCACGCCTTCCGGTAGCGCCTCCGCCTGCCGCGGGCGCTGCGGCGCCGACAGCAGCGCAGGCTGGACCAGCGGCGGCCGCGGCACGAACAGCAGCGCGAGCACGGCAACCAGCGCGGCGGCCGCGGCGGCGCCGCCCGCCAACGCCAACCAGCGGCGCGGCGCGCTCGACGCCTCCGCCGACTCGAGCTCGGAACAGGTCACCCAGTACTGCAGGCCGTCGCGCTCGACCGTGGCCGTCTGGCCAACCGCCAGCGCGCGTTCGTCGTCCGCAGCGGCCGACAGCTGCGCGGCACCGCCCCGAAACCGCACCAAACGCTGCGGCGGCGAGCCGACCGACAGCACCTGACCGGGTCGGACATCGCGCACGCCCAGGACGTAATCGCCCCAGCGGGTCCACACCGATACGACGCTGCGCATATTGCTCGGCCCTGTCGGGGTTGTACGCCAACCGACAACGAAAGCTTCCGCGAGTTCCCGTTCGCGACTTGACGAAGCGAAATCGCTCCCCGTACGTTGACCCCAACGATGCGGATGCGCGGTAAACTGCCCAGCTTTTTCCTGGCCACAGTGCTCGGTTGCAGCACCACGGCAGCGCCGCGCTCGCCCGCCACCTCGCCCACAGCGCCATCCCCGTCCGCACCGGCGACGGCCGCCGCCCGCCCGCCCGCCACCTTGCGGCAGGCATTCACCGGCCAAACCGCGCCTTCGCTCAGCGTCAAAAACGGCTTCCCGATCGCGCAGCACGTGTTCATCGACTGGCAGCCGCGCGGCGTGCTCGCGCCAGCAGCAGCGCAAACCTTCGCGCTCAGCGTCGGCACCCACACCATCACCTGTGCCGACTCGCCAGATCCGGACGATCACCCCGCCGTCGTTACCGAGTCGTTCGCGGCCGGCTACGCGTACTTTTACCAGATCCACCCGTAGCGTTCACTTCAAAACCTGCAGCTCGTTGATGCTCCACCACTTGGCCTTGTCTTGTGTCAGCACGATTTTGACGAAGCGCGCCAAGCGAGCGGTGTCGAATTTGGCCAGGCTGATCGTGTCGCCGTACAAGCCCGTTCTGGCGGGCGCGCCGTACTTACCGTCGGTCGACAAGTAAACGTCGAATTTGGCGGGCGCGTCGGCGGGTGCTTCGTCGCACGTCAGCACGATCGAGAAGAACGTCTGCAGCTGGTGCATGTCGACCTCGAGCCACATGCCGCCCTTTTGGTAGGCGCCCGATGTCCAGCGGCCGCCCACGCTGTCGAGCACCTCGTTCGGGTTGTCGTCCGGGTAACTGTTCGACGCCTTTGCCGACCAGCCATCGCGCGGCAGCGCAACGTCGATCGGGGCGACCGGCACGCACAGCGCGGACAAGCAGACGCCGCTCGCGCAGTCCTTAGCGCTCGCGCAATGCTGCAAATCCTTACAACCTTCGCAGTGTGCGCCACCACAATCGGTCGCCGACTCGTCGCCGTTCAAGACACCGTCGCCGCAGCCGTAAGCGGTGCAGGCGGCCGCTTCGCAAATTCGACTCACGCAGTCGCTGCCGGCGGCACAATGCGCGCCCGCCTGACACGGCCCGCATTCGCTGCCGCCGCAGTCCAGATCCGTTTCCTGGTCGTTGAGCAAGCCATCGGCGCAGCCGGGCTTCACGCACACGCCCTGCGAGCAATGGTTGTATCTGCAGTCGTCGTTCACCACGCAACCCATGCCGTTGTCGCACGGCACGCAGCCGGACCCGCAGTCGACGCCGGTCTCGACGCCGTTCTTCAGCCCATCGTCGCAGGTCGGCACCTGGCAAAAGCTCTGGTCGCACACGCCTTCAGCGCAGTCCGCGTCGACTTCACAATCGCGCCCGGGCGGGCACGCCGGGCACTGTCCGCCGCAATCCGTGTCGGCCTCGGCCGCGTTCTTCACGTGGTCTTCGCACGTTGGCAGCTGGCAAGCGCCCGACGCGCACGACAGGCTCGCGCAGTCTTGGTGCACGCGGCATGCCTGGCCCACGCCGCACGGCGGACAGCCGCCGCCGCAGTCGATGTCCGACTCAGCCGCGCTGGTCCGGCCGTCGGTGCAGATCGACGCGAGCGGATCCGGCGCCGGCCCCAGCTCGTAGGTCGGGAAAGAACACGCGGCGAACCAGCACGCTCCGAAGACTGAAAAAATGGACCTAACGGTCCCCAACGACTGCAAATGCCTCGCCCAAGCGTAGCTGGGGACAGGGGTGCTGCCAAGCCGCGGCCCGCTTGCAGAAGCTCACGTGGCGTCCATGGGTCACGAAGCCTCGGCTTCGACTCGCGGAAGGGCTTCTGGATCCGCCGCCGCAGGAACCGGCGCCGGCGACGACTCGGCCGACGGCAGCGCGACCAAGCAGCAAACCAAGCCGAACAGCAGCAGCAACAGCTCGGCCAGCATCGCCAGCGCCTGCTGCGAGGCCATGGTGTGGCCGATCGCGTAGGCGGCGATCATCACCGACAGCAGCGCCACCTTGGTGGCCAGCGCAACGGTGACGACGCTGCGCGTGAGCGGGTCGCACAGCTTCGCGCGTGCCACGGCCAGCACCAGCACCAGCGGCAGCGCCAACTTGACGACGACGCCGAGCGCGATCACCTGCCAAAAGCGCTCGTACTGCGCTTCGGGCACCCACTGGAACATGTACGCAAAATCAATCCCCACTAGATGGAAGCCGACGGTCGGCCAAAACATCAGATAAAAGCCGATCGTTGCCGTGAAACCGCTGAGCAGCTTCTTGCCGAAGTCAGTTACCGCGACGCGCGGCCACGCCGCCAGTGCGGTTGCCGTCGCCGCCAAGGTCGTCTCGAGCGGCGCCAAATGCGAGGCATCCGCGCCGTACAGGTGATCGAGCAGCAACAGCGCGCCCGAGAACAAGCTCCACGGCAAAAGCCTGCGCGCAAAGCCCGCGCCGTACAGCAACGCGCCGAACAAGGCCGCGTAGGCTCCGCGCGGCAGACGCACGCCGCCGAGCTCGACCGACACGCAAACCGCCAGCAGCACCGCGGCGCCCACGGCGTCGAGCGGCCGTTCGAAGGCGCGCGGCCACACCAGCACGCCGAACAGAATCAACTTGGCCGCTAGCAGCGGCACCCAGGCCGAATGCGCGAACACGGCCGCGCTCAGCGCCCACGCCGACGCGCCGCCAGTCTCCGGACCCAGCTGCTTCACTTGACAGAAACTCACCAACACGGCAGCGGCGAACGCCAACGCCAACGTGGGCGCCACGCGCGCTTGCCAGCGTCCGTGACTTCGGCGCCAGAAGTCGACCAGCATGACCGCGATGCCCAGCGCACCGGCCAACACCACCGCTCGACGCGAGCCGTAGTAGTACGCGGTCGGCAGCACGAGCGATCGCCACCGCACGCCGCCTTATATTCCCAATTGTTACAGATTAGCGACTTTTTGTGACGTTCTCACGGCTGTTGCAGGACGGACAGAATTGGGCTGGCGCCGCTCAGCTGCCGTTCGAACAGTGAGGGCCGGTCCGGATCGGCCACGATCGCCTCGAAGTCTTCCGCAGCGAGGCCGCGCGCCAGGCGACTCGCAAAGTTTTCGCGTAGTTGGCGAACGTAGTGTTCCACGTCGTAGTCGCGCGGATCCGTCCGCGATTGAGCCGGAGCGGCTCCGGTCGCAGCGTCGGCGTCGGCAGCGCTTTCGTCGCTTTGCCACAACCCGGCCCGGCCCTGCGTGCGGCGGTAAACCAGCACCCGCTCGCCGCTACTCCAGTCGTCGCGGCCGTTGGCCAGCAGCGCTTCGTACGGCAGCTCTTGGCGCTGCCCGCGGGTGCCCGCGTACTGCTGCGGAGTCTTGGTCAGACGAACGCGCGAACAGACATCGAAGGTCGGCAGCTCACGGCGCCGCAGCGACTGCAGTGACTGCACGTAGGCCGCGCGCACGCCCGGCAAATCGCGCTCCAGCAGCCGCTCGAGCGCGCGCCGCAAAAACTCTTCGCCGAACGGCTCCGCGCGGCTCGAACGAAACGCCACGCCGCGCAGCAACACCGGCCCAAGGTAGGGCTTGAGCGCGTAGTTTTTCGGCTCGTGCGACAACATCGCCGCGTAGCGTCCGTCGAATTGCAGCTCCACCAGCGGCGGCAACTGCGCCGCGACCTCGGCGACCACGCGCTGTTCGTCAGCCGGGCTGAACGATTCCGGCACGGCAAAGTACACGCCGTCGGTGTCCGCCTCCAGCAGCTGCACGCCGCGCCCCGCCAGCTCGCGGCACATGAACGACAACAACTCGCGCCCGCGCTTGGTGATGTCGTTGGCGGCGTGCACGTCGGCAAACCGCGTCAGGCCCACCGCGCCCAAATAACCGTACGCCGAATTGATGACCAATTTGATCGCGGCCGACACCGCTTCGAGCTGATAGCGTTCGCTCGAGCCGGGCGGCGCTGCACGCGCGCCGGCTTTGGCATGCAGCCGACGTTCGACCAGGCGATCGACGATCGCCAAAAACACGCCCAGCCGGTCGCGCCGCGGCCCAATCCGGTACTGGCGCATCAGCGACGGATACAGACTGGCGACGTCGGCTTTGACGATACGTTGCGCAACACCCGACGCGAACAAGTACAAAGCCGCGCCCTGGTGCGGCGTGCCATCGCCGCCTTCATGGGCAGGCAGCGCGGTCTTTGCGCGCAAATACGCGCGCACCAGCAACGGATCGAGCACGCCGGTCGCGGCGCCAGCGTCGGCGAGCCGTTCGTAGCGACGCGGCGCCATTTGACTCAGTGTGAACGCCGTGCCGCCCAGTACGCGCGCCACGCCGGCGGCCTCGTCGACGTCGTCGCGTGCGTAGCGTCGCACCCGCTCGGGATCGCTCAAAAAGGTTGCGTAGACGCGGGCGCCCGGAATGTATTCGCGGCTGGTGGTGGCCAAGCCGAAATGGCGGGCGACCACCTTCAAGCCGTGGCCCGGCAAATCTCGCGCAGAAAAATCGTGTCGGCGCACCGCATCCATCGAGTCGAGCAGCTCGCGTCCCGGGAGCGTGTAGCGCGCGCGACGCAGGCGTTCGAGCCAGGCGGCACCGGCTTGGCCCAGCCGCGCGCCGCGCGATGCCGGGCGCAACCGAAAATCGACGCCCGCGTCCCGTCCCAACACCAGTCTGACGCGCAACCGCTCGGCACGCCGCATCAAGAACGGTAGGTCGAAGCCGTGTAGGTTGTGGTTTTCGATCACGTCCGGATCGTCAGCCACGATGCGTTGCGCCAGCCGCAGCAACAGCTCGGCCTCGGCCGCGTCGGTGTCGGCGGCCGCCTCCAACAGCTCGTGCTCGCCGGCAGGTCCGCGCAAAGCCACCAGAAAGATCCGGTCCACGTCCGGATCGAGACCGGTGGTTTCGAGATCGAATTGGAGGCGCCGAACGTCGTCGTATTCCAACCCCTGAAAATACGTGCGGCCGGTCGCGACCAGGTATTGCTCCTCGGGCGGCAACGCCAACAATGCGTCCGCGCCCAGCTCGCGCACGCTGGCGACGGAGCGGCCCAGCCGCTGGCTCGCGCCGCGCGTCACGGCCGCGCGCAGCTGCCGCGCATCGGGCCCGCGCACCAGGTAGCGGAGCCCCGCGGCCCCTGCCAGCTCTTCGTACGTGATCGCGTGTGCCGGCGCGGCGTCGTCGTGCGGCTGAAGCCGCGCGCCCAAGTGCCGCAAATCGACCAGCGATGCCAGCAACACCCACGGTCGAAAAGCGTTCGGCCTCCCGCAGCAATGTCCGTGTCTGTCGCTCACGCCGCCAAACCAACGCCCGCCCATCCGACTCGGCCCACACCGACACGATACCGGGCGTCTTGTCCCAGCCGTGGAGCCACTCGTCTTCGTCGACCGTCAAGCCGCAGCAAAGTAGCATCGACCTTGCCACGGCGCCCTGACCTGACCCGTTCCGCGTTCAATACTTGATGGCCGGAAAGTCGGTCTTGGCTTTTTGGTACTGCGCTTCCCACGTGTCGTTCCAACCGAACGCGTAGGTGGCAATCGTCTTGGTCTCGGTGCGCGCCGCGCCGCTCGAGAAATGGATGTACTGGCCCCAGCTCATCGGCGCTAGCTTGATTGACGGCTCAGAAAGTGACGGGCCCCAGGTCGGCGCCCGCTCGAGTCGGATCGACATTGCACGTCACCTGCTCGATGCCGTGACTGCAACTGGAGTCGTAGGCGTAGACGTAAGTCTTGGCCGCCTCGGGCTGCGCATCGGAGCACGTGAAGCAGCGCGCAGCCCCGTGAACGTTGTACGTCGCGCACGCGACCGACTTCCACGTCGCAGGCTTGGCCCAATCGCAGCGCGACGCCGGGCCCGCTACCGGCGCCTGCTTCGTGAGCGCTTCACACCAGGTCTTGTCGGGCACGCCGGTCGCACGGAAAGAGAACCCGCACTCTTGAAAGCCGTGATCTTCTCCAGCGCAGGTTTGCATTCTCGCCAACTTGCGCGGCTTACAATCCGTACCGCTCAGCTTGCGCTGCGTTGGATCGCAGCCCAAGCCTCCCAGCAGCAGCGCAGCGACGACGACCAACGGACGCACCCATGGCACCCCCCTACTCAACACGAAACCCGGTCCGGCGACGAGCACGATGAACGATGCTAGGCTGCGCTCGTGACGACCGCTCGGCGCCTGCACCATAGCTATCGGGAATACCTCGCGGCTTTGGAGCTGAGCGGCGTGAAGCTCGAGTACTGCGAGGGAGAGATCTACGCCATGGCCGGCGGGACGCCCGCCCATGCGGATCTGGCGGCGTCGGTCATGCGCCTGCTCGGCAATGCCTTGTTAGGTCGCTGCCGGGTTTCCTCGTCAGATCTCAAGCTGCGCATCGAAGCCACGGATCTGTCGACCTTCCCGGACGTCACCGTCGTCTGCGGGGAACGCGAGGTCGCGACCGTCGACCGCAACGCCGTCACCAACCCTACGCTGCTGCTCGAAGTTACCAGTAACTCGACGGAAGACTACGATCGCGGCGAGAAGCTCAACCACTACAAGCAGTGTCCGAGTGTAAACGCCGTGCTGTTCGTGTCCCACCGCCGCCCGCAGGTGACGGTGGTGTCACGGGCCGCTAGCGGTTGGGAGTCCCGCGAATACCGCGCTGGCGAGTCAGTGGCAGTCGCCAGCCTCGCGCTCGACTTCGCTGTCGACGAGCTGTACGCCGGTATCCGGCTGGACGACCACTAGAACCGCGCGCCGCTGCGCCACGCCACACCTCAGCCGGTCCACTCGTTCTTGAGCACGCACAGCGAGTCGTGGGTCGTCGCGGCCACCTCCACGGCGGCCGGCGACAGACCAGGATCCGCCGCCGCTGCCAGCTTCATGCAGTCCGCGGCTTGCTCGGTTTCGACCAGGTGCTCGCGCGCCACGCGCGGGTCGCCGCTCGCCGCCGCTTTCAGCTTGGTCAGTTTGCGCTCCAGCTCGGCGAACATGGCCAAGAAGACCGGAGAAGTCTTGGTTTCACTCGCCAACGCCGCCTTGCAGCGGGCGACGTGACGGTCAATCAACTCGAGGCGTTGTTGCAAGGACTCCATGACTTCTCCAATCTTCGCACGCCGCGTCAGCCGGCGGCGCGCTCGAAGCTCGAGAAGCTAGCCGAGCCGCGCTTCGAGAACCATGTTGAACGGCGTTTCAGTGGCCCGACGCATACGGCTGAAGCCGCCCTGCTTCACGATCACGTCGCGCAAGCGTTCTTCGCCGGCTTGGGCGCCCAGTGCTGGGCCGGCCGCCGACAGCGAGTGCGGCACGCAAATCAAGGTCGAGGCGGCGTAGTAGACGCGCGAGACCGGGTTGAGGTTCTGCTCCACTTTGTCGCCGGCCAGCGGCTCTACGATCATCCACGTGCCTTCTTTGCCCAATGTGGTCTTGATGTGACGCGCCGCGCCCGCAGGGTCCTCCATGTCGTGCAAGCAATCGAAAGTGCAAACCAAGTCGTAGCCCTTGCCGCTGAAGTCGGTCGAGCGCGCGGTTTCGAAGCGCACACGGTCGGAGAGCCCGGCTTTTGCGGCGCGCTCTCGTGCCGCTTTGACCGAGCCTTCGTGGTAGTCGAAGCCGACGAACGTCGACTTCGGAAACGCCTGCGCCATCAGAATCGTCGACGCACCAAAGCCGCAACCGACGTCGGCCACCGTGGCGCCACGCTCCAGCTTTTCTTTGACGCCTTCCAGCGCCGGCAGCCACGAGCCGACCAAGTTGCCGATGTAGGCCGCACGAAAGAAGCGCTCGGTGCCTGAAAAGAGGCACGAATGCTGATGTCCCCACTCCAATCCGGCGCCGGTACGAAAATTTTCGACACCGCGCTCCTGAGCGTGAAAAACCGCTTCCACGATCGCAAACGCGCCTTGCAGATTGAATGGGCTGGCTTCGTCGGCCAGGCAGTACGCCTGCTCGGGCGGCAACGTAAACTTCTGCGTCGCAGCGTCGTAGGTCAGAAAGCCGCCAGACGCTTGATTGGCGAGCCACTCCCTGACGTAGCGCTCGGCCGTGCCAGTCAGGCGCGCCAGCTCGGCCGAGGTCAGGGGGCCACTTTGTGCCAGCGCGCGATACAGGCCGAGCTTGTCGCCGATCACGACGAGCGCGGCGCTCATCGCTGCGCCAACCTCGCCGACGGCTTTGTGCACGAAGTCGAGTAAGCGCGCCTCGTTGATGACGGGCTCGGGGTTCTTGACGGTCTTGGGAGCTGCTGCAGTCGTGAATTGGTTTTCCATCGCTGTTTCCTTTTGGATGCGGGCCAAGCTGGCGGCCGCGTGAACCCCAGCCTCGGTGCCCAGCGTTGGAGAGGGCGTTGGAGCCAGCGTGGTTTTCCGGGCGGCGACGGCGCCTGGCCGCCCTTTCCCCGAATTTGCCGGCGTGAGATAGTCGCTGTGGAAGCGGCGACGAGCCGATGGAAAGCCTTTCAATTCGCCTACTTGGCGAGCTGGCGCTGGGCGAGGGCCCAAGCCGGCTGCCGCCGTCGCGGCGGACACGCGCGCTCTTGGCCTATCTGACTGTGGAGCGGCGAGCGCATTCACGACAACGCCTGTGCGACCTGTTCTGGAGCGGCCCCCACGACCCGCGCGCGGCATTGCGCTGGAGCCTTTCCAAGTTGCGCAGCGTCCTGCCGATCGAAACGGCGGGTGAGCACGTGCAAGTGGCAGAGTCGTGGGTCAGCGACACGTCGCGTGTGGAGCGCGTGCTTTTGCCTGGCGTAGCCAACGTCGCCACTAGCGACCTAGTCCAAGTCGCGCAATTGTTTCGCGGCGAGCCGCTCGAGGGTCTCGATATCCGCGATTGCTTTCAGTTTCAAGAATGGCTGGTGGCGACGCGCGAGCACTGGCGCGCTCGACAGCTAGCGGTGTTGGACGAGCTGGTAGCGCGGTTGCGCGCCGACGCTCCTGAGCAAGCGCTGGTTCACGCCCGAAAGCGCGTCGCCGTCGACCCGTTGATCGAGGGCGGACACATCGCGATCGTGCAGCTGCTGGGCAGCCTCGGCCGCGTCAAAGAAGCGATCGGCCATTTCGAGCGCTGCCGGCACATGCTCGACAGCGAGCTCGGTGCGCAACGCTGGCCGGCGCTCGAACAAGCTCGCGCGGCGCTCAATCTCAACGCCAGCGCGGACACCGGCTCGGCGCCCCCGCCCGCGCTCGCCGACCCCACGCCGGCACGGTCGCCCGGGGCTTGGGTGGGACGCGCCGCGGAGCTCGACACGCTGACGCAAACGCTGGCGAGCGGTGGCATCGCGCTGGTGCTGGGCGAGCCCGGCATCGGCAAGTCGCGCTTGCTGCAAGCCGGCGGCGAGCGCGCCAGTGAGGCGGGCGTGGTCGTGCTGCGCGGCCGTGCCTTCGAGGCGGAGATGATCCGGCCGTATGGCGCCGTCATCGACGCGCTGCGCTCGATCCCGCTGTTGCGCTTTCCGGCCGAGGCGACCGAGCATTTGGCGCCGTTGCTGCCCGAGCTCGGCCGGCAACAGCATCCGCAAGGCTTCGATCGCGAGCGACTGTTCGACGGCGTGCTGCTGTTCGTGCGCGCGCTCTGCAAGTCCGGTCGGCGCATCGCGCTCGTGCTCGACGACGTCCAATGGCTGGACGACGCCTCGGCCGGGCTGGTGCACTTTTTGGCGCGCGCCGCCGAGCCATTTCTGGCAATTGCGCTGGGTGCCCGCGCCGGTGAGCTGGAAGACAACCCGCCGGTGTTGCGGCTGGTGCGCTCGCTGCGGCGCGACAACGCGTTGCGAGAAGTCGCGCTCACGCAGCTCAGCCTTGCCGATACGCGCGCGCTACTCCAAGCCTTCGCGCTGCGCGCCGACGCCGCCGCTATCCACGAAGGCGCCGGCGGCAATCCGCTGTTCGCGCTCGAGCTAGCCCACGCCGTCGACAGTGGCCACGCGCCCGATCGGCTGCCAGACACGTTGCTGGGCTTACTTGGCGAACGCCTGGAACGGCTCGACGAGCGCGCCCGCGCGCTGGTGCCGTGGGCGGCCACGCTGGGCCACAGCTTCTCGCTCGAGACGCTCGGCGCCGTCTCCGGTGTCGGGCCGGAAGAGCTTTTGCGCGGCGTCGAAGAGCTCGAGCGCCGCAGCGTGCTCAAGGTTGCAGCGGCTGGCACCAGCCAATTTGGCTACGATTTTGCCCACGATTTGGTGCGGCGCGCCGCCTATCACGCGCTGAGTGAGCCACGCCGCCGGCTGTGTCACGCGCGCGCCGCCGCGGTGCTGTGGAGTCAGGTCGAAACCGACTCGGCGCTGGCCAGCGACGTCGCTCATCACGCCGCGCTGGCCTTCGATCACGCGCTGACCGCGCGTGCGTGCGCCCACGCTGGCGAGCGTTGCTTGCGGCTGTTCGCCTACGCCGAGGCGCTCGAGCTAGCCAAGCTCGGCCGCCGCCACGCCGCGCTGCTGTCCGGTAGCGAACGCCGCGCGCTCGAGATCCCGCTGCTCTACCTGTTCGTGCACGCGGCTGCTCCCGCCCAACACGAGGAGCTCGACACGCAGTTGTCGTCGGTATTGTCCGAAGCGCGCGCCGCCGGTGAACGCAGCAGCGTGGCGAATGCGGCCAAGGCGCTGGCGGTGCTCCGCTACTACCGCGGTGATTTACCGGGCGCGGGTGACGTGACGATCACGGCTGCCAACGCGGTGCGCGACAGTGCCGATCCGCACGAAGTCGCCAACGAGCTGGCCCAAAGCGCGCGCTGCCTCACGCTGGTCGGACGGATCGAGGAGTCGCGCGAGCTGTTGGGAGAGGCGCTCGAGGTCAGCCAGAAAGGTGGCGTCGTGCCGATCGAGCTGCCGTTCGCCCAGGCTACGCTTGCCCATTTCGATGGTGATCTCGAGCGCGCGCGCGAGCTGTTCGAAAAGACGATCGCGGCGGCTCGCCGCTTCGACGACCATTGGCGCGGCGCCGAAGCACTCGGTCGCTCGATCATGGTCGCGCTCGAGCAAAATCAGCCGGAACGCGCGCGCCCGTTGGCGTTGGAGCTGGCACGGCTGGCAGACCGCATGGAAAAAGACGGCGCGGAGCGGCGCTTCGCCGAGGCGCTCTCGGCGCTGATCGACCTGCGCAGCTCGAAAGCGCCCGACACCAAATCGGCGACCGTCACGCTCGAGCGCGCCGTCGACCGGCTGCGTGCGATCGACACCAAAGCCTTCTTGGTCTACGCCCTCAACGCCCTAGCCGACATCGAGCTCGGCCTCGACCGCCCCGCCGACGCCGAAGCGCACGCGACCGAAGCCGCAGCGCTCGCGCAACGCATCAAAAGTCGCTCCGACTTCAGCGTCGCCACCGCGATCATTGCGCAAAGCTTTCGCGCCCGCGGCGACGAGCCCGGCGCGCGCCGCGTGCTGGCCGACGCCAGCTCCGAGCTCAGCGGTGGCGAAGAAATCTCGGCTCGCGCCCGCCATTTTCTCGCTCGTGCCAAGGCCCGCCCATGACCGTCACCGAAATCATCATCGCCGAATACGCGCCAACCGACCCGTCGACGCCCGAAGCGGCCGCCCAACAGCTGACTAGCCTCAAACGCTGCCTGGCAGTGCGTGAAGTGACGCTGTTACGCACCTACACGTCGCTCGACGGCACCCGGCTCCTCCGCCTGTTCAGCGCGCCCGATGCTGGCGCCGTCCGCTACGCCCACGCCTCCGCCGGCATCACCCACGTCACCATCTGGCCCGCCACCGAACGCGACACGCTGTAGCGGCCGTCGCCCGTGGCCCTTCGGGTCTGCGGCTTACCCGAAGCTCGATTCGAGCCCCTGATTTTCACAGGGAGTATGGGAGGACGGGAGGTCCGCGAGGTTTTTATTGTTCGAGCCGCGAGACGTGTCCCGCAGACTGCGCAATCGCCGTTCGACGCAGATAGTCTCGAAACCAAAAACTTCTCGCCTCGCGAACCTCCCGTCCTCCCGTCCTCCCTGTGAAATCTCGAGTCGCCCAGCGTTGCCCGTTTCCGCCACGGTAGTTTCTGCGAGGTGGGCTGCGGGGTGGCAGCCATGCCGTTAGCGGTCGATGACGACTTCCAGGTATTCGGCGGAGATGGCCAGGCTCTTCGATTTTGCGGGGTTGCGGAATTGTGCGACCAGCTCGCGCAGATCTTCGGTTAGGCGCGTTTGGCGTTCGTGGTCGAGCGCGGCGTACGCCTTGTGCGTCGGGCCGTAGTAGTCGCGGAAAATGTCGATGAAATGCTCGAACGACTCGTAGCGAAAGACGAAGTCGCGGCGGCGCGTGTGAAACATCGCCACGTCGGGGAACAGCTCGCGCAGCCGCGCTTCGTTGCCCCAATACACCGGTGAAGCCACGCCCGCCGGCGGCGGCACATGCTTGGCAACCGTGACCAACATGCGACCGACGAAGCCTTCCGGCGTCCAATTCGCCAAGGCAATTTTGCCGCCGCGCCGCACCACGCGCGCAAGCTCGCGCGCCGCCCGCTCCTGATCGGGCGCAAACATCACGCCAAACGTCGACAGCGCGGCGTCGAACGAATCGGCCGGGAACGGCAATTGCTCGGCGTCACCCTCCAAAAAGTCGATCGCCAGCCGTTCGGCCGCCGCGCGCTCGCGGCCCCGCTGCAAAAGCGCCGGCACGTAGTCCAGCCCGACCACGCGAC
>FSUE01000590.1_pt1 | contig 17110 bp, 10 predicted proteins | sample 1637031 | NCBI WGS metagenome assembly FSUE01 (sample SAMEA3914819, study PRJEB12502) | metagenome | biome: forest; material: soil | place: Canada | collected 2010-06-26 | depth 0.3 m | reverse complement strand
CCCCATGGTCACACAGAACCAGTCCAAGGTCCCGGACGGAACCCTGCTCGAGGGCAAGTTCCGGGTCACGCGGGAAATTGGGCGGGGCGGAATGGCCGCGGTCTACGAGGCCGAGAACATCGACATCGGCAAGCGGGTGGCGGTGAAGATCCTCGCAGCGGAGCTGATCACCTCACGCATCGTGCGCGAGCGGTTCTTGCGCGAGGCGCGCGCCGCCGCGGCCGTGCGCAGCCCCTACATTTGTGATGTCTACGATTCGGGCATGTACGAGGAGCGCCCGTTTCTGGTGATGGAGCTGCTCGAGGGCGAGAGCTTGTACGACATGCTCACGCGCGCGCGCCAGCTCGACTTCGAAACCACGCTGCGGATTGCCACGCACTCGGCGCGCGGCTTGGGCAAAGCGCACGAGTCGAACATCGTGCACCGCGATCTCAAGCCCGAGAACATTTTCCTGACCAAGGACGAGGAAGGCCACCTGCTCGCCAAGCTGGTCGACTTCGGTCTCGCCAAATTCTACGAGCAGACCAGCGGCCCCGACCAAGTCAGCGCGCGTTTGACCCGCGAAGGCGCGCTGTTCGGTACGCCGGCGTACATGAGCCCGGAGCAAGCCAAGGGCAAGGGCGAGGTCGATCATCGCGCGGATTTGTGGGCCTTGGGCTGCATTGTCTACGAATGCCTGACCGGCCAAACCGTGTGGAGCGTGGACCAAGGCGTGGCGATGATCTTGGCGCAGATCGCCAGCGCGCCGTTGCCGCGTCCGAACAAGTTGCGCCCCGACCTGCCGCCGTCCTTCGAGGCGTGGTTTCTGCGCGCGCTCGATCGCGATCCGGACAAGCGCTATCAAACCGCGCGTGAGCTGGCCGACGCGCTGGCCAAGGCGCTCGCGCCCGCCGCGCCCGCCGCGCGTGGGCTGTCGTTGTCGAGCGACCACGAAGGCATGGTCGTCGACGAGCTGATCGAGACCAGCGATCGCGTGCCGAAGCTCGAAGGCGCGCGCGGCTCGGCGGCGGATGGGCAGCCGGCCACGGTGCGTGCCCCGGTCGAAGGCGCGACCGCGCCGGTCAGCACGCGCGCGCCGAGCGAGCAGGCCGGCGCCGACGCGTCGTCGGGCAAAGCGATCTCGATCTTGATGTTCGTGGCGCTGGTGTGCCTGGGTGGCTACGCCGCCTGGCTGTACGTGCTGCACCCTCCCGGCAAATCGAGCGCCGCGCTAAGCGGCGGTACCAAGGCCGGCTCGAGCGCCGCTGGCGCCGCCAAATCGCCGAAATCTGCCGGGAAATCGGCGGACGCGCCCGACTCCGACGCGTACGCCCGGCTGCTGTTCGAAGCTCAAGATTTGCTCACGAACGGCTCGGCCAAAGACGCGCTCGAGAGCTTCAAGGCGGCGTTCGCGCTCGGCTCGCAGCCGCCGGCGCGCTCGATGCTCTCGCAAGCCACCGTCGTCGTCGAAGAGGCGACCGGGCCGTGCCGCGTCGACGCCTTGGCGCGGCCGCGACCGTTCGGCATCGCCGAGCCGAGCTCGCGCCCGACGTTGATCAAGACCGAGCGCGGCATTCTGTACGCGTGGGTGGACGCCCACGTCGACCCCAAGCGTCGCCAGGCGCACGCGGTCTTGCTCGACAACGCGATGCGGCGTGTCTCGGAGCCGACCCCGATCACGCCCGAAGCCGCATCGGTCCGCACGCTGCAGCTGCTGAACGCCAACAGCGGCGCGGCGCTCTTGTATTGGGACGACGCCGGCGACGGCGCGGGTGTGTACGTCCGCAGGTTGGAGGCCGACGGCAAGATCGCCGGACCTGCGCGGCGTGTGTCCGAAGCCAAGCGCGGCGAGCTGCACCCGACGCTGACCAGCGCCGACGGCGGTTTTTGGGTGATTTGGGAAGAAGACGGCGCGCGCGGTCGCGTCGACCTGATGGCGCGCCAGCTCGACGAGAAACTGGAGCCGAAGGGCAAGGTGATTCGCCTGGCGCAGGTGGCTGGCGTGCCGCGCAATCCGAACACCGCCTCCAGCCCCGACGCGGTGATCGCTCAGAGCGCGCTGCAGGTCGTCTTTTCGGTCGACCGCGGCGCCGAGCACCATCAAATCATGCTGCTGCGCGAGCCGCTGGCCGACGCGGCTTACGCGACCGGGTTGGTGCTGGACAAGAAGAAGAAGCTGAGCACCGACGTCAGCGTCGGTACGCTGGCGCCGCTTTCGCGCGCCAACTCCAAGAACACCACGCCGCGCATCGCCTGCTTGGAAAAGTCTTGCATGGTGGTGTGGGACGACGACAGCGCTGGCGCGTACGCCGCCTACCTGGAGCGCGACAAGACCGAGCCGCTTTGGCATCGCGAGTTTTCGCCGAAGGGCATCCGGCCGACGCTGGTCGCGACCGCCGACAAGATGCTGCTGGCCTGGTACGAGGACTCGCGGCTGAAGCTGGCCGAGCTGGGCCGCGACGGTCTGGGTAAGCCGAGCGTGCTGGCGCGCGTGAACGGCTTTCAGCCTGAGCCGGACATCACCAAGGGCGAGAAGCCCGGGCAATGGCTGGTCGCCTTCCGTGACTACGAATCGGCTCATTTCGAGGCGTTCGGGCTCCGGGCGGAGTGCAAATGAGCCGAGCCGAGCAGGACGAAACCCACACCGTGCCGCACCTGTTGTCGATTCCGGCGCGCGCGCAGATGCGTCGCTTGCCGGTCGAAACGCCGCGCCTGCTGCTCGTGCCGATCGAAATCTCGGACGGTGACGAGCTGTGGGACGCCGTCGAAGGCTCGCGCTGGCACCTGGAGCGTTGGTTGCCGTGGGTGCCGTTCAACAGCACGCGCGAAGCCAGCATGCGCTACGCCGAAGCCTGTGTGGCCGATTGGGACGGCGGCCGCGCCGTGCGGTTTGCGATCCGTGATCGTCATTCGCGCGAGCTGTTGGGCGTCGTCGGGCTCGACTCGTGCGTGCATCTGCATCGGTCGTGCGAGCTCGGCTATTGGCTGCGGCGTGACGCCACCGGCAAGGGGCTGATGACCGAAGCCGCCAACGCCTCGGTCGAATTCGCGTTTTCGCGCATGGCCATGCACCGCATCCGCTGCGCGGCCGCGACCGACAACTTTCCCAGCTTGCGCGTGATTCAGCGGCTGGGCTTTCGCTTCGAAGGTATCGCGCGGCAAGCCGAGCTGGTGCAGTCGCGCTGGCTGGACCACGCCGTGTTCGCCAAGCTTTCCTCGGACGAATGACCGATTTTCCAGCTCGGCGGAGGCAGGTGCCGTTCTTGGTGCTGGCGCCGAGCCTGGTGGTGGTGGTCGGGGTATTGGCCGCTTTCTTGATGGCCGCGCTCGGCACGCGCGAGCTTGGCATGCAGAGCGACCAAGCGGCCGCGCTGCGCGCCAAGCTGCTGGCGACCACGATGTCCGAGCGGCTGCGCGCGACGCCCGTGGAAGATCGCGCGGCGCTGGTGGAGCGCGCGGCGCGGCGTTCGGGTGCCGAGCTATTGCTGGTGGAGCAGAACGGCGACGTGGTGGTCGATGGCACGCAAGGCGTCCAGAAAAAATTGCAAATCTTGCGCCTGCTGGTCAACGGTGACGGCGAAACGCTGACCAAGCTCGGGCGTTCGCGTTACTTCGCAGCGTCGGTCGACGCGGCCGAGCCGCTCAGCGTGCTGGCGTTCGTGGTTGCGCCGGAAGTGCCGTTCGCCGGCGGCTCGCTGGTCGTGTCGGTGGCGCTGTTGGCGACGTTGTTGGTCGGCGCGGCGGCGCTGGTGGCGCTGGCGTTGGCGCGTGACGTCTATTCCGACGTGACGTTCGTCGAACGACGGATCGCGGAGATGGCCGAAGAAGGCGCCGATCCTGCCGGAAAACCCGTGCCGGTGCGCTCGGTCGACCAAGTCGGCTTGCTGGCAGCGTCGTTCAACGTGCTGGTCGACCGCTTCGCCGCGGCCGAAGAAGCGTACCGGCAGGATCTCACCGGTGCGCAGAACTACGACCGCGAGCGCAGCGCGTTTCTGGCGGCGTTGAGCCACGAGCTGCGCACGCCGCTCAACGCCATTTTGGGTTTCGCCGACGTGCTACTGGCCGAGGTCGATGGGCCACTCACCGAGGACGCGCGTGAAAGCCTGTCGGTCATTCGCGGCAGCGGCGAGCACCTGCGCGCGCTGATCGACGACATTCTCGATCTATCGGCGCTCGAGTCGGGCGAGCTGCGTCTGAGCTCGCGCTCGGTCGACGTGTTTCCGATCGCGCAAGAGGTCGTGCGCGAAGCCGGCATCGCCGCCAGCGCCAAGGGCCTGCTGCTCGACCTGAATGGCAAGCCGGCGTTCGCGTTCGCCGATCCGCGGCGGGTGCGCCAGATCATCGGCAACGTGGTCGGCAATGCGATCAAGTTCACCAGCAAAGGCAGCGTCAGTGTGCGGGTGGATCCGCGCGACGGTGGCGTTTCGATCGCGATTTCCGACACCGGCCCGGGCATTGCGCCAAAGGACCACGAAGCGATTTTCCGCGAATATTTCCAGACCGGCGACGCGCGCCGGCAGCGCGTCGGCACCGGCCTCGGCCTGGCGATCACCCGGCGTTTGGTGCAAATGCACCGCGGCTTCATCGACTTGCGCAGCCAGCTCGGACGCGGCTCACTGTTCACGATCGTGCTGCCGTCGCAGGCGCCGCCCGAGCCGCGCCCGTCCGATCCGGTGCCGCCGCCAGCCAAGTCGCGACCGCGCGCGGAGCCCGTCTCGTGAACCCCGCGGCCGCGCGGCTGGTGGCTCGGGTGTTGGGTTGGCAAATCGCCTTCACGCTAGGCACGATCGCGCTGTTGGCGGCGCTGGCCCCGCATTTCTTGCTGCTCAACGGCCCGGTTGCCGCCGATGGCATCGAGACCCTGAGCATGGGCATCGCGGTCGGCGGCTTGTTCGGCATGCTGCGCAGCGCCTGGCGGTTGCGCCGGCTGCGGTTCGCGCTGCGCGCGCTGGCGGTAGGTTCGTCAGCGGTCGAGCCGCAAGAGCTGCTCGAAATGAGCGACGAGCCCAAGCAGGTGCTGGCTGGCTGGAGCGTGCCGTCGCTGCTCAGCGCGCTGGTCTCGACCACGTTCTTTCGTCCCAAGCTGGTCGACCTGACGACCGGCGTTACCTTGTGTCTGCTCGGTGCGGTGATCGTCGCCGCCGCTGCTTTGCCGCTTTTTGGCCTGTTGCGGTCGGCGTTTTCGCAGGCGCTCGAGCTGTCACCGCCCGACAAGATGCGCGACGTGGTGGAAGATGCGGAGAAGCGCGGCTTGATCGTCGAGCGCGTTTCGCGGCGCATGATCGCCGCCGTCACGACCCCGGTCGCGTTCTTGTCGCTCGGTGCGGCGCTGATCGTCGGCGCGCATTTGCGCCGTGCCGACGAGCGCAGCCGTGAGGAGACGGCGCGCGTACTGGCGCGGGCGTCGCTCGAAGAGCGGCCGGGTCCGGTCGCGGGTGCCGGCCTCGACGCGGCGATCGAGCAAGGCCGCGCGCTCGGCTTCGACGCGCGCGTTCGCGAATACAGCCAGGGCTACGCGGTCACGCGCGGCGAAGACGGCATCGTGACCGTGGTCACGCCGCTGGACGACGGTAGCGCCGAGGTGCGTTTCTTGGGTACGACCGAAGGCGTGCTCGGGTTGTCGTTCGTCGGCGTCGCGCTGATGATGACGGCGCTGGCCGGCTACCTGGGCACGATGCTCGGCACGGCGCTCGGCCGCGATCTGCGTGCCGCCACGCGCGACGTGCGCGACCTAGGCACCGAGGCCGTACTGAGCGGCGGGACGCGCGTGGTGCGCGCCGCGCGTTTTCGGATGGTGGCGCGGCTCGGGCGCGCGATTGAGCAACTTGCTCAGCGTTTTCGCGTATTTGCGAAGGCGCAGGAGCGCTCGATCGACGCCCGTCAGGCCGCCGCACGCATGCGCGGCTTGTTCTTTGCCAGCGTGAGCCACGACTTGAAGAGCCCGCTCAACGCGATCTTGGGCTTCACCGAGCTGGTACGGCGCACGGAGCTGTCGCCGGGTCAGCTCGAGAGCTTGGATTTGATCGATCGGCGCGGCCGCGAGCTGTTGGCGCTGATCGAAACGATTTTGGACGCCGCGCGCGTGGAAGCCGGACAGCTCAGCTTGCTGCTGGACGCCACCGAGGTGCCGGCGCTACTCGAGGAGGCGAGCCTCAAGGGTAAAGATCTGGCGAGCATGGTCGAAGCGATCGTCGTGCCGTCTTGGGATTCCAATTTGCCACTGGTGCGCGTCGACCCAGTGCGCATTCCGCGCGCGCTGGCGACCTTCGTGGCGCATTCTCTGCGCAGCACGACCGGCGGCGAGCTGCACGTGCATGGCAGCGCGGTACCAGGCGGCGTGCGCATCGACATCGAATTGCCGCGCCCCGATCCGGATCTGGAGGCGCTGCTGAAGCCGAACCCGAAACGAGCCGAGACCCAGCACCGCGGCTTGGCGCTGGGGCTGCGGCTGGCGCGCTCGGTCGTCGAGCTGCACGGCGGCACCGTCGAAATCGGCGAACGCGGCGGCGTGCCCGCGGTCTCGGTTTTGCTGCCGGAAATGCCAGGTATTTAGGGGTGAGGAGTGAGGGGTTGGGGGTTAGTCGAACTAGGGACGAGGGAACGAGGGGGTCGCTGCTCGCGAGCGGCCAACGTTATTAAGCGGGCGCTGCCGCGCGGCCGACGCCGAGGGGTGAGGGGGAGCGTGCGGCATCTCCGCCCTCACTCTTCCCTACCGCCCTCCACCGACTAACCCCTCACTCCTCACCCCCAAGTCGCTACGGCAGTAAATCGAAGCGGTCCGCAAAGGCCTCGAAGGCTTCGACCCGCTCCCCGTGCGGGTCGAAGCTGAAGCTGGCTTCGCGGCCTTCGTTGGGCGCGAGCTCTCCGGGCACGTGGTAGCTGGACTCGGCTTTGACTTCAGGCGGTTGGCCGACGGGGTCGCCGTGGCTGACTTCGTCGGCTAGACCGCGAACGCGCAGCCCGAGATCCTTTTTCGGTTCCACACCGCTGTTGAACAGGCACGCGCTACCGGCCTGGCGTGCCGGCTCGACCTGAAGCTTGCAAACCTTGACCGGAGCTTGAGCTTGAATCAGCCGATTCAGGTATGGCGCCTCGTCCTCACGTAAAGCTTCACGCAGCTCCAGCACGGCGTCGCGGGCGCGCGGGTCACCCAAAAAGCTCAGCATCATGGCCGCGTGCAAGCGCACGGGTCGATGATTGGCGGTCAAGAGCTCGGCGAACAGATTGGCAGGCGCCGCGTCGTCGCCGAACGGCCCGACGTCGCCCGGCACCGGATTGTGCACCTCGAATTCCACACCCTGCGCCTCCACGCTCCATTTGATGGCTTGCGCGGGCCTGAGCGGTCCCTCGAAAAACAGCGGGCGCGTGGCCACCGAATAGCGCTTGTTCCCAGGCGGCGGATCGCGCTCGAAAAACTCGACCAACAGCGCGACCTCGGGCACGTCGGTCTTGCTGTTGTTGACGATGCCGAGCTCGAGCTCGAGGTACTTCTTGCGCTTGTTTTCGTCTTCGCCATGCCCCTTGCGCGTGCGCTGCGCCAACACCAAAAGGCTGAGCCGCGGGATCGGCTCGGCCCACAACGCCGAATCAGAGCGCACGCAGCGACACGACTCACCCAGCCGCACGGCGTCGCCACTGGGCGGTGCCGCGGGCGCGGTCGGCTTGCTCGGCTTGCTGACCAGCGCGGCTGGCGCGATCGCAGCTGGCGAGGACTCGGGCGGCGGCGAGCCCGGTTCGCGGCCGTCGTCACGCGTCGCGTCGTGACCGGTGGAGCGTTCGGCGCGGCGCGTGGTGCCCTCATCGAGCACGATGACGCGCGTGGTCAACAGCGTACCGAGCAGCGCCGCCGACAGCGTGATCACGATCGCAGCCGTGGTGCGCGGCAACAGCCGCTCGAAATAGAAGACGAGCGGCGGCCGCGGCGGCGCGGGAGCCTTGGGCGCGCGGGTGAGCGCTGGCCGGTGCAGCGCTAGCTCGGCCAAGAACACCTCGCGCGCCACGTCTCCGGTCAAGCGCGGCACCGGTGTGGCCACGAAGCGATCCGCCCAAAAGCCGACCGCCAGCACCGCCAACGCCGTCAGCAGCGACGCCGAGATCGACAACGACAGCGACGGCGTCGCACCCGCACCGCGCGCGCCTGCAAATGCCGCCAACGCCGCCGACACGGCGAGCCCAACGCTGGCGATGCGTACGACCAACCGCCGTCGCCGCGAATCCTCCGGCGGCAGCGGCTCCTCGCCGGCACTGAACCCGGTCAGGCACAGGCGATTGAGCGGAGTCGTCGCCGAATCGACCTCGAGGAACAACTCGTCGCCCTCGAGCGTGGTGGAAAGCACGCTCGACCACGGCACCACGAGATCTGCGCCGGTCGCCACCGCACCCGGCACGTAGCCCTCACTCAACGCAAATACACCTCGATAACCAAGCAACAGGCCCTGCTCGGCGCACTCCAGCTCCACGGCACCGGCCGCGTTACTGCGCTCGCTACTCTTGGCCGTCGCCCGAAATCGCATGCTCGCGCGCGGAGCCTGCGATCATCGCTGTGCTGGGCCAACGAAAATCGGCTCTGCGTCGGCACTGCGACGCGCCGGGGAGGCTCAGCCGAATTCATTTCGGCCGAGATGCGGCGAATGCCGCGCTCCCACTAGGGGAGGCGGCGAATGCCGCACTCCCACCAGGAGAAACCATCGCGGCGCGCTTTGGGGCAAAAACGTGATAAACCGGGCACAATGCCCGTTTCCGTGGAGCGCGTGGTCGAGCTGGCCAGCGAACGCAGCCAGTTGTGGTGCGCGATCGGCGACACGGAGCGCATGAATCGAGCGGTTGGGCTCGGCCCGCTCGAGGTGAGCCCAAACGAAGATGCGTCGGCGGCGCGCTACATCGTGCGCACGGTCTCGGCCGGGTTCGCGCTCGAATACGAAGAGCGGCCATTCGAGTGGACCGAGAACGAGCGCTTCTGCATCCACCGCCAAATGCGCCGCGGCGTGGTGCGGTCGATGACCAACGAGTTCTGGCTGACGCCTTCGGTCAACGGCGGCACCAGCGTGCGCATTCGGCTGTCGGTCGAGCCGCGCTGGCTGCTGTTCACACCGATCGCCAAGTGGCAGCTGATGCGGTTTGCGAATCGCATCGTGCGCGAGCTGCGACAGGTCGAGGCCGACGTGAAGAACGGCCAGACGGCATGCTTTCACACCGGTCACTCGGAAGTGGACGAGCTCTCGCTCACCCGCACGGCGCGCGCGCTGGACGACGCGCTATCGCCCGAGCGCCGTGACCTGGGCAAGAAATTGGTCGAGCACGTGCGCAGCGCTCCGGACGCCGACGTCGTGCGCATCCGCCCGTTCGAGCTGGCCGACGAGCTGCACACCGACGAGCGCGAAACCCTGGCCGTCTGCCTGCACGCCGTAAAATCTGGGCTGTTGGAGCTGCGCTGGGAGCTAGTTTGCCCGAGCTGCCGCACCGGCACCGAGAGCGCCGAGGCGCTGTCGGATCTGCCAACCGCTGGCCATTGCCAGCTGTGCGACTTGTCGTTCGAGCTCGAGCTCGATCGCGCCGTCGAGGCGACGTTTCGGCCGTCGAGCTCGTTGCGGACGTTGGCCACCGGCCCGTATTGCATCGGCGGCCCACGTCGCACGCCCCACGTGGTGGCGCAAACCGTGCTCGAGCCGCACGGCAAGGCCGAGCTCAAGGCGCCGGTCGAGTTGGGCCGCTACCGGCTGTTCTTGCGCGGCGGCACGACCGCGGCGCTGGAGATCGCCGAAGGTGGCGCGACCGAGCTCGCGGTCGAAGCCGTCGAAGGCTCGCTCACGCCGGCCAAGGCCACGCTGGCTCCCGGCGCGCTGATTCAGATCAGCCACGGCGGCGACAAGCAGACGCACATCAAGCTCGAACGCTTACTGTACGCGTCACGCGCTGCCACGGCGCACGTGGTCAGCACGTTGCCCGAGTTCCGGCGCGAGTTTTCCAGCGATCTGTTGCGCCCAGGCACGACGCTCAAGGTGGCGCGGGTCGCGCTGCTGTTCACGGATTTGACCGATTCGACCGCGCTTTACTCGCGCGTGGGCGACGCCAAAGCGTTCAAGGTGGTGCACGAGCACTTCGACCTGTTGATGAGCATCATCGCCAAGCGGCGCGGCACGCTGGTCAAAACGATTGGCGACGCAGTGATGGCGGCGTTCGTCGAAGAGCGCGACGCCATCGCCGCCGCGATCGAGATGCTCGAACGGTTTCCAACGTTTCGGGGTGGCCTGCCGGAGGCGAACCGGACGTTCCTCAAGGTCGGGGTGTACGCCGGGCCGTGTTACGTCGTCACCGCAAACGGCATCCTCGACTACTTCGGACAGACCGTGAATTTGGCGGCACGGTTACAAGGCGCGGCGGGGGCGGGCGAAGTCATCCTGGTCGACGCGGTAGCCGACGAAGCGCATCAGCAAGGCTGGCTCGGCGCGCACGTCCCAGGTGAACGTTTCGACGCGGTGCTGAAGGGCCTCGACGCCCCCGTCCGCGTCGCGCGGATTCACGTCGACCGCGCCTGACGGGCAGGCCGGCGGCAGGGCGTCGCTCGGCTTCGGAATAAAAAGCACCCCGGATGCTCAGGATTCATCCGGGGTGCCCCACCGCACCGCTATGCGCTACCCCAAGATGAAAGCGCACGACGGCACGATGCGTCATGAACCAACCACGCGCCGTGTTTCAGGAGGTTTTCAGCAAGCTTTCAGCGAAAGACGCGATCCGCTCGTCGACCAGCGGCAAGTCGTTGTCGAGCGGGACCACGTGATACGAATCCTGAAGCTCGAGCACGGTGACGTTTTTGCTACCGACGAGCGTCGGTAACGCCTTGGAGTTATCAGGCGGCACGCTGTGGTCGTCGCGCGAATAGATTACCAATAGCGGACAAGTCAGCGCGCCAAGCCGGCCGCGCAGCTCGGGCAACGCGCGTACGAGTGAGTTGCCGGCGGCGGCCGCGACCCAATCGTACGCGTCCTCGTCGCCGCCCTTCTTGATGTCGTTCTTGGTCAGGCCGGCGGCGCTGGCCGGCGCGATCGGAATGAGTTTTTCGATCAGCGGCGCAAGCTTTACGATCAAGCCGCCGCGATCCAAGATCTGCGCGTTGATGGTGACCACGCCAGCGAGCGGCTCGGTCGTGGCCAAGTCGAGCACCAACGTGCCGCCCATCGACAGACCGACCGCGAACACGTGCTGCGTGCGCGCGCGCAGCCGCTTCAGCGCCGCCAGCGCGGCGGCGCGCCAATCAGCGTAACGGGTCGGCAACAGATCGCGCGGGCGCGTGCCATGACCGGGCAAAAGCGGCATTTCGACCGCGAAACCGCGCTTCGACAGCAGCTCGCACAGCGGCCGCAGCGACACCGGGCTGCCGGTGAAGCCGTGCATCAGCAAAATGCCGGTTTGAGCCAGCGCGCCATGGCCTTCGCGCGACACCGGCTCGGCGCCGGGTTTGATCGGAGCGTTCAAAACAGACTCCCCTGGTTGGTCGAGCCCCGGTTCGGCAGCGGCTGGCCGAGGTGCTCGTAGGCTTTTTTGGTGGCGATGCGGCCGCGCGGCGTGCGGCCCAAATAGCCCTGCTGCAACAGGTACGGCTCGTACACGTCTTCGATCGTGTCGCGCGGCTCGGCCAACGCCGCCGCGATCGTTTCGACCCCGACCGGTCCGCCGTCGTAGTGCTCGATCAGCATCGAAAGCAGACGCCGATCCATCTCGTCGAGCCCCGCGTGATCGATGCCGAGGCGGTCGCACGCGATGTCGACGATCTTGCGATTGATCGTGCCGTCACCTTCGACCTGCGCGAAGTCGCGCACGCGCCGCACCAAGCGATTGGCGATCCGCGGCGTGCCGCGCGCGCGCTCGGCCAAGGCGCGGGCGCCGTCTTTGTCGCAGGCGACTTCCAGCAACTTGGCGCTGCGCGCGACGATCTGCTCGAGGTCCGAGACCGGGTAAAAGTCGAGCCGCAGCGTGACGCCAAACCGCTCTTGCAGCGGCTTGGTGAGCAGGCCGGTGCGGGTCGTGGCGCCGACCAGCGTGAACGGCTTGATGTCGAGCTGAATGCTCTCGGCGTAGGCGCCGTCGCCCATCATCACGTCGATGCGAAAGTCTTCGATCGCTGGATACAACGCCTCTTCGACGGTAGCGCTCAGCCGGTGGATCTCGTCGATGAACAAGATGTCGGCGCGCGCGACGCGCGTGAGCAAGCCGGTCAACACGCCCTTGTGCTCGACCGCAGGACCGCTGGTCACGAACAGCTCGGCGCCCATCTCTTTGGCCAGAATGTGCGCCAGCGTGGTTTTGCCGAGGCCGGGCGGCCCGCACAAAAGAATATGATCGAGCGGCTCTTTGCGGCGGCGCGCCGCCTCGACGTAGACGCGCAAGTTTTGCTTGTGCTGCTCCTGGCCGACGAACTCATCCAGCGTGCCTGGCCGAAAGACCCGGTCGAAGCGCTCTTCTTCGCCGAACACCCCACCCGACGCCAACCGCGCAGCCATCGCCTCCCCATCGGAGGGAACTACGGGCGGTGCCTTCTTTGCGGCCATGGGCGCGCGAACCTATCACGACGCGGCCGGGAGCCGCTACTGCGTGATCGGCACGTGCTTGCAATCTTGGGCGCTGGCGTCGATGCGGGTGCCGCCGTCGAGCATCTCGAAGTCGCTGGGCTTCAGTGCCGTCAAGATCGAGTTGTTGATCAAATCCGCGGCATCGATGCTGGCCGAGATGTAGATGTTGCCGCCGTCGGCCATGTACATGCCGTACGTTTGCAGCGCCTTGGCGACGACGCGCGCGTTGGCATTCGGTAGCCCAGCAACCGCGTAGTCAGCGCGCAGACGCAGCTTGGCACCGTAGGGCATCATGTCGGTGCCGCCCGTCGGCCCACCGGCGTGCGTCGCCGGGTGCACGTACACGCCGGCCGCGATGCGATTGTTGTCGATCGTGAAGCGCAGCGCGTGCTTCACGGTGCCGGAAGCGATATCGGCTTTGGTCAAGACCAACGGCGCCATCGGCAAGCCCGCCGCGTCGGCGCCGGTGCAGCCGTCGCCGCGACTGAAGCTCGGTGGCGCCTTGGCAACCCAGTAGTCTTTGGTGAGATCCCAAACCACCAAGCAGGTGGCGGTGAAGGTGCCGCCCGTCGCCAGACCGCCGGTGATGTTCGACTGGTACAGCTCGTACAGTCGCGTGCTCTGGTACACGAACAGATGGCAATCATCGCCGCCGCCACAGGTGTAGTTGGCGACGCCTTCGCCCTTACCGCCTGGCGGCAAAGGCACCGGTGCGGTGTCGCAATCCGGCGCGTAGAAACCGGGGGCTTTCGTGAATGCACGCGGGGCCAGCCCGGTCGCCGCAAAGTTCATGTTGAACGAGAAATCGATGCCCAGCTGCGTGCGCTTGTTGGCGTCGCCCCAGCCGATCGCATCCAGCGCCTTCATGATCTTTGCCGACTCCGTGTCGACTGCCGCCTTCGAAACGTCTTGGTAAAACGGCGCGCTGCTCGGAAACGGCCCCATCCCGGTCTGGCCCGCACCGCCCGCGCCCGCCGTCGCAACACCGCCCGCGCCCGCCATCGCCGCACCAGCCGCGCCACCACTCGCTATGCCCGCCATGCCTGCCGCCCCGGCTTGCCCACCACTCTGCGCACCGCCGCCCTGCCCGCTGCCGCTCTGCGCGCTGCTACCACCGGCGTTCGCGCCCGCTCCAGCAACGCTGCTTACACCACCGACGTGGCTCGCCCCGCCGCTCGTTGCCACGGGGCCTCCAGCGCTGGTCGCGCCCGCCGTTCCCTTACCGCCGGCGTCGTCATCGCTACCGCAAGCCGCAAGCCCGCAAACGCTCGCGCAAGCCAACCAAGCCGCGGCTCGATGAAACCTCATCCGGCTATTTTTCCCGCCTCACACCGCCAAGTCACGCATTGACGGCCCGCACCCGCAAATGCGTAGGACAACCGCAGCCGCTGTGCGATAGCGCGCGCCGCGAAACCGCACGTTTCCGCTGTGCTTGATCCGATCTGGCGTAGCTCGAGGCCTAGAAGGAGCCGCTGTAGTGAAGGCCTGGCGCTGCCGCACTGCGCCGTTCCGGCGGTAGCGCTCCCGAACGAAGCCGAAGGTCGGCGCTGTCCGAGATGAACACGAACGGGATGCCGACGAGACCTGCCACCAATGCACCCATGCCGATGCCGAACGTGTCGTCGTTGAGGATCAAGGCGGTGCCGCCGATCGTACCGGTCAACATCACGACCCAACCCACGATACGCAGGCCGCTGTGACTCGTGTAGCTACCCACCAACGTCGACTTACCAGCCGGAAACGTGATCCCTCCCGCAGGTACGGTTGCGGAGTCGCCGAGGCTCAGCGCAAGCTTCTCGGTGCCAGCCGGCAATTCGATATCACACGGCGTCGTGCACAAGGGTTCGTAGGCGGACAGATTGCGCACCGACGCGACTTGACGGTGGAACGTCAGGGGCCTTCCTGCACTCTCGAGATGCAGCTGCGCCGCCTTGCCAACCACGGTGACGTAAGGCTTGATGACCTGCTCGCTTTCCGGCGTTTGCGGCGACGCTGGCGCGGCGGCGGAAGCGGACGATGCCGACGCAGCTGGCGCGACGGGCTTCCGGCTCGGATCTGCGCTCTCCGGTCCCGCGTAATCGACGTCGGTCATCGCAAACTCGTGGGATTTACCGGCGAGCGTAACGATCGTCACCGAACGACCCGCCAACTGCTCGCTGATCGTGCCGCGCAGAATGCTCCCGTCCTTCAAACGCACGATGTCGCTCGCAACAGCCGGCGCGTTGGATTGCGCCGTGCCGCCTGTCGCCGTCGGGCCATCGGCAAAGGCGTTTCCCGCGACCACGAACAGACAAGCGCCGACCGCCCAACCCTTGAGTCGCATCATGACCGGACATGATTGTCCAAACGCTGTCCTCCTAGCAAGCGCTTCTGCTTTTCGCACCGTGTACGACATCAGGCATCGGGTCGAGCTGGTTCGTGCTAGATTTTTCGGATGCGGGTCTGGCTTTTAGGTGTTTTATTGGCGCTTTGCGGCGCTTGCTCGGGAGCGGAAGTGACCGCGCCCGACTCCGCTGCGGCGCTCGCGAGTTGCGACCCGCTCGTCGCCCCGACTGCCGACATCGAGCTCGGTTCGGTGCTTGGCGCGGGCCAAGACTCGACCGGCACCATCTACGTCATCGACAAAAGCCAGGACGAGTTGCGCGCGTTCATCTCCGCAGACGGAGAGTTGTACCGGCAGCGAGTGTCGGGTAGCGGCGAAAGCAGCGGCGACGTCGCGGTGACCACGCTTTCCCTGGGTGAAGTCGATGCGCCGGTCACGCTACAGCTCGAGGTCAGCAGTGATGGCACGCAGCGCATGGGCGTATTCCGCGGCGAGCTCAAGACGAAGACGATCACGATCGGCGAACAAGGCGAAGAGCTCACGCTGCTCGGCGCCGACGACGTGCGCGCGCTTGCCGTTCACAACTACGCCAACGATATCATCGTCGAATACCGGGCGACGCTCAGCGACGGCCGTCTGCTGGTCGTGCTGCGCCCGCGCGACTTCAAGGACTTCCTCGAATTTCGGGTATTTTTCGGCACGCTCGAGCGGCTCGACGAGCGACAGCTGACGAGCGCCGAACGCGCGCTCGACGGCGGCTCGACATTCCTCGAATTCGACGTCGACGGGCAGCTCGCTTCCGCCGACTTCCCGGTTGGCTTCGTCGACGACCAATTCACGCCAGGCCCGCCCACACTGACGCTCGGCAAAACCAAATTCGACATGACGCTCGACACCCCCGCAAGCCCCGAAGGCGCCAGCTACTACTGCCGCGCGCCCTAGCGGCCTGGGGACGGAGGCGACGGCACGTGAGCTTCTGCGATTCGGGCTGCAGCTGAACAACCGTCGTTCGTCGCCTCTCCGTTTTTCTTTGTTGCCTGTTCGCGGTTTCGCTCGATGGCTCGTGCAACCCGCTCGCCTCCCAGCTGGAGCTCGGCCCGCAACCGGTTGTGATTCCGGCAAAGTAAACGCAGATTGTCGACGGAATCTGCACCGCCGAGCGCCCACGGCCAGCATCAGCCGTTTCCTAATGTGCGCTGAACCAACCACGCACACGTGGTCGTTGTCCCACTTCGGTTTTCCGCAGATCGCCCTTCGGTGGGTGTCACGCGATTTACCCGTCTAGCCAAAGTGACTCACCAAACACGCGGACGACTCCTCAGCTAGGCTTGGCGGCCAATCAACTGAGGGCTTCGGTGGGCGGCCAGGCCGGGCTTGGTGCCAACCAACTGAGGTGCTTCGGTCAGTCGGTGACGGGCGCACCTTTCGACGGAGCTCTTGCGCAACGTTGCCCGGAACCGCCACGTGAGCTTCTGCGAACCAGGCTGCACGGCGGCAGCCCAGTCCGGGGCACCCGAGACCGTCCGCCGTGCGCGATTCACCCGTCCAGCCAAAGCGCCGCGCAACTCCGTTACGAGACGACCATCGGTTCGACTTTGATGCCGGCGCTTTGGAAGGCTGCCAAGAGACCGGCTTTGTCGTTGGCTTTGGCGAGCGCTTCTTCGGGCGCGACGATGCCGTCTTTGGCCAGCTTGAACAGGCTGTCGTTCATGAGCGCCATGCCCATCTTGCGGCCGGTCTGCATGATGCTGGGGATTTGGAAGACTTTGGATTCGCGGATCAGGTTGGCGATCGACGGGACGCCGAACATGATCTCGAGCGCGGCGACGCGGCCGCCACCGATTTTGCGGCACAGCATTTGCGCGACCACGCCCTTCAGGCTGTTGGCGAGCATCACGCGGATTTGCTCCTGCTGCGCGGGCGGGTACTGGTCGATGATCCGGTCGATGGTGCTGGGCGCCGACGAGGTGTGCAGTGTACCGAAGACCAAGTGGCCGGTTTCGGCGGTTTCGAGCGCGATCGCGATCGTTTCGAGATCGCGCATTTCGCCCAGCAGCACGATGTCCGGATCTTCGCGTAGCGCGGCGCGCAGGGCTTTTTTGAACGAGTCGGTGTGCTCGCCTACCTGGCGTTGATTGACCAAGCACTTTTTGTTCGGGTGCACGAACTCGACCGGATCTTCGATGGTGATGATGTGATCTTCGCGCGTGCGATTGATGTAATCGACCAGCGCCGCCAGCGT
>FSUE01000157.1_pt1 | contig 17203 bp, 15 predicted proteins | sample 1637031 | NCBI WGS metagenome assembly FSUE01 (sample SAMEA3914819, study PRJEB12502) | metagenome | biome: forest; material: soil | place: Canada | collected 2010-06-26 | depth 0.3 m | reverse complement strand
GCATGCTCACTGGGGCGGTCCAGCTACGGGCTGGGCAAGAATGCCTTACGCTAGGGCATGAGCGCCGAGTGCAGGGCTTGCCGCGCGGCGAGCGGCGCGTTGCTCTCGCTGGCGCTGTTCGCAGTGTGCCAGCGGTCGTTGGCCGAGACGCCTCGCGTGGATTGAGCTCGACCCAGTGTCGGTATCCTTGGTGTACGTTGCCGACTTCGCAGCCCCAAAGCTAAGCCCCGTCGGTCCCGCTCATCCTGCTCAAGCCGTCCATCGCCGGACGTTTACTCGGCAGCATTCGAACGCCTACTTCTTTTTGGGGCCACGGCGCGTCGGCGCGGCGGTGACGACGATCTTGCGGCCCGGACGCTTCGGCGGTTCGTCGCGAACCGGTTTGGAGGGCGTCTCGCGCGGCGGCTTGGCCGCGAAGTCACGCGGCGCTTTCGCCGCAAAGTCGCGCGCCGGCTTGGCGAAGTCGCGCGGTGGCTTGCCCGCGAAATCGCGCGGCGCTCTCGCGGCAAAGTCGCGCGCTGGCTTGTTGCCGAAATCGCGAGCCGGCTTGGCGCTGAAGTCGCGCGGCGCGCGTTGGCCAGGCGGCTGCAAGACCGGCGCACGCGGCGGACGATGCTGGGAGGGCGGCAGATGCGCGCGCGGTCGTTGCGGCGTCCGCTCTGGCTCGGCTTCTTGCGCCGAATCCTGGTCGGGCTCACGCCCCGGACCGTCGGACATGGGCGCGATCATCACGCGCGGATCGCGCGGATCGGGCGCGCGCGCCGAGTCCTCGAAACCCTTCGCAACGGCCGTCGCGACCTCCACGATCGAGGTGGTGCGGTTGACCCGGATCGCGCCGATGTCGGAACCGCGGATGTTGCCGCGGCGACACAGCATGGCGACCAAACGGCGCGCGTCGGCACCGTGCGCTTCGCCCCACGAGACGCGGAACGGCACCCACTGGTCGCTTCCGCCGCGCGCCTCCGGCGGCCGCTCCGAAAACGACGGGCGCGGCTCGAACTGCCGCGGGGCCTGCGCTGGACGCTCGCCGCGATCCTCGAAGCGGAGCTCGCGCTGCTCGAAGCGACCGGGACGGACGGCCCCGCGATCCGAGTCGGGGCCGGGGCCACGGTCGTTGAAGCGCTCCGGACCGCGCTCGTTGGAGCGCTCTGGACCGCGCTCATTGAAACGCTCCGGGCCGCGCTCGTTGAAGCGCGTCGGGCGTGCCGGCGGCCGTGCACCGCGCTGCGCTTCCGGCAACAGCGGCGTCACCTCGCGCGGCTCGCCGGTCGCGCGCCGCACGCTGATGATCAGCTGCGCCAACGCGCGCTCCGTCAGCCCAGCCTCGACGATGCGCTCGACCTGCTTCGAAACACGCTCGGAGACCTCACGCTGGTCGCCCTGCATCAACTCGGCCAGCCAGCGCGCGTCTTGGGCCTCGCGGATCAGGGCGGCCGTCGGGATCGGCTCGACCCGGAACTGCACGCGCGCCCGCTGCAACAACGCCGCCGCGCGCCGTAGACCGGCCGGTGCCACCAAGACCGCGCTGACGCCTTTGCGCCCAGCGCGCCCGGTACGGCCGCTGCGGTGCGTGTACGTGTCCGGATCGGTGGGCGGATCGACTTGGATCACGCGCCCGATGTCCTGCACGTCGATGCCGCGGGCCGCCACGTCGGTGGCGATCAGCGCACGGATGTCGCCACGCTTGAAGGCGGCCAGGGCGCGGTTGCGCGCGTTCTGGTCCATCTCACCCGACAGCGAACCGGAGGCAAAGCCAGCTTGCTGCAGCTCGCGCGCGATTTCCGACACGTCGGCGCGCGTGCGCGCAAATACCAGGGTTTGCTCGTCGGCGTGGTGCAAGAGCACGTTGATCAACGCGTCGACGCGCTCGCGCGGATTGACCAGGTACACGATGTGATCGATGTCGCGATTGGCGCTGCCGAGCGGCGTGCCTTCGATCCGCTTCGGATCTTTCTGCACGCGATCGGCCAGTGCTGCTACGTCGCGCGCGAACGTCGCCGAAACCAAGTGCGTGCGGTGGCCGGGCGGCGCCTTCGCCAAGATCGCTTCCAACTCGTCGCGAAACCCCAAGTCGAGCATGCGGTCGGCCTCGTCGAGCACGACCGCACCCACGTCACCGGCTTCGATGCCGCCGCGATTCAAATGATCGAGCAGCCGGCCCGGCGTGCCGACGACGATCGCCGGCCCGGCAGAAAGTGAGCGGTGCTCGTCACGGTACGAAGAGCCACCGGTCACGGCCGCGATGCGCAAGCGCTGCGGCGCGTACAACCACGTCAACTCATCGTGAACCTGCTTGGCGAGCTCGCGGGTCGGCACGATCACCAACGCACGCGGCCGAGCGACGTGGGCCGGCTTGACCGCTTCGCCCGCCACCGCGCTGCGCAGCGCAAAGCCAATCGCCAGCGTCTTGCCGGAGCCAGTCTGCGAGCTGATGCGCAGGTCGCGCCCTTCGAGCGCCGGGTCGAGCACCGACTGCTGCACGGGCGTGAGCGTCGTGTAACCCTTCTTGGCGAGAGCCGACGCCAGCTCGGGACCAAGCAGCTCAATGAGATCGGGTACAGGGGTGGACGACGGCGCGGTCTCTGACATGCGGTGCGGGCGCGGCTGCAGCGCGGATGACGGGAAGACCGACGAAAATCGTCGGGACCGCGAACGCTGGGCGCGGGCGCGTTGTAGCAGGGCCGGCCGACTCGGCACGCTCGAATTGTTGCCAGTGCGACAACAATTCCATTCTCACCTGAAGTCTTGTGCCGAAGCGGGCGCCATCTATGTTGTGGCGATGGCTCCAACCAGCGCACGTCTTCCGGTCGTTTTCCTCCCCCACGGCGGCGGGCCCTGGCCTTTCGTGAAGCTCGGCTTTGGCAGCGAGGCCGAGCAGGCCGACTTGGCCGCCTACCTGCGCAGCGTCCACGAGCTGCCCCAGACCCCGCCGCGCGCGCTGCTGGTGATTTCCGCCCACTGGGAAGAAACCCAACCGACGGTGATGAACGGCGCGGCCCCGCCGCTGCTGTTCGACTACTACGGCTTCCCGCCGGAGTCGTATCAGCTGACGTGGCCGGCACCGGGTGAGCCGGCGCTGGCCGCGCGCGTGCAGGCGCTGTTGGGCGCCGCCGGCATCCCGAGCGGCGCCGATCCGCAGCGCGGATTCGACCATGGCACCTTCGTGCCGCTCAAGCTCGCCTACCCGAACGCCGAGATCCCGACCGTGCAGTTGTCGCTCAAGGCCGGGCTCGATCCGCAAGAGCACTTGGCGATTGGCCGCGCGTTGGCGCCGCTGCGCGACGAAGGCGTCTTCATCATCGGCAGCGGCATGAGCTACCACAACATGCGCGCGATGGGACCGCAGGGCCGCCCCGCGGCCACCACGTTCGACGCCTGGCTGCGCGAGTCGGTGACACGCGCGCCGGCCGAACGCGACGCTCTGCTCGGTGACTGGCAAGCCGCCCCCGCAGCGCGCGCAGCGCACCCGCGTGAAGAACATTTGCTGCCGCTGATGGTGATCGCCGGCGCCGCCGGTAGTGACGTCGGCCGGGTCGCGTACCACGGCTCGCTGCTCGGCCTCGAATTCTCCGGCTACGCCTTCGGTTGAGGCCTAAGACCCCGTGCTTTCGTAGTGTTCGAGGCCCAACGTCCAGGCTTTTTGGGCGAGCGCCATCGTGACCAGCGCCGCGAGCGGGGCGGCGACGAGCGCGACGAGCGGCGCGCCTTGGCCGAAGAACACGCTGCCCGGCAGGTAGTGAAACGAGCCGAACGGGAACGCCAGTAAGAGCAACCACCGAATCCAACCTGGGTAGGTGGCGAGCGGGTAGCGCGTGGCTTGCAACAGGTTGTGCGCCACCATCATGTTCGACAGCTGCGGGCCCAGGAACCGAAACGACAAGCACGCAAACCAAACCAGGATGGCCGTGTAGATCAGGATGCCACACACCCAAAACAGCGGCGCCGACAGCCACACGTACCAGGCTGCATGCAACCACCACAACGAGCCTGCGACGTACACCGCGCCAGTGAAGAGGTTGCCCAGCGCGTGGAGCTCCGGCCGCGTCACCAGAAAAAATGGCAACGCGCGCACCGGGTAGGTCAGTAAGCGATCCAGGTCACCCATCACGATCGCTTGCGGCAAGAGCCAGATCTGGTTGAAAAATAGCTCCGACCCGCCCAAACACGCGGCGGTCATGCCGAACAAGAACAGCACCTGTGGCGGCGTCCAGCCACCCAGCGTTGGCACCGCGCGCAGCACGATCCACAGCAAACTGAGCGCGGCCGCCTGCGACATCATCGCCGTCACGACGCCGACGAGCAGATCAGCCTTGTATTCCAACTTGGCTTGGAGCGAGGCTTGATAAGCCTGCCAGTAAACGCGTAAGGATTGCTTGATCATCCGCCCTGAATCTCCAGGTAACGCAGGGAAAACCCGAGCAGCACTCGCCCGGTAAGCAGCAGCCCCACGGCCCAAGCCGCTTGCACCAGCAACACCCCGAGCAAGGCGTGGCCAGTGATGGCGCCCAGATAGATCGAGACCGGCGTGTGAATGGTCTGGCAGAACGGCAAGCGTTCGGCCACAGCACGCAGCGCGGGCGGGAATAGCAGAAGCGGCGCCGAGATGCCGGAGAACGTCTGCTGCAGCGCGGTCTTCGCATAGAAAACGCCGTAGCTGCTGAAGGTGATGAACGCCGTCTGCACGAAGATGAACGAAATGGCGAATTGGATCAGCAGCGCCAAGAAAGCGCTCACGCAAAACGCCAACAGCGCTGCGGCGTCGTGTGGCAGCGCTGCGCTGCCCCACAGCAGGTAGGAAAGGCCGACGAACGGCAGCACCATCGTCACGTTGAGCAGCACGTCCGCCAGCGCCTGGGCCAGTTGCGTCAGCTGAAAATCCACCGGGCGCAGCAGATCAATCGCGACTAGGCCGAGCCGAATCCGCTGCCCGATGCGCGATTCTACACCCATGAAAAACACGAAGTTGAGCGACGCCGCCATCAGCAAATACGGAAACAGCTGGCTCGCCGGCACTGCCAGCGGCACCGCGCGCGTCGCGTAGATGTGGCGCCACACCAATAGCGGCACGACGTAGCTGATGCCGGCGGTCAGCATAGAGAGCAACAGCGCTGGCTTGTACGCAAAGCTGGTGCGTGTCGCGCGCACGAACAGCGCAGCTTGCGCGCGCAGCTCACCGGACCAACTCTCGAAAAAATTCAGCATGTTAGCTCGCCGCTCGTTCTTCCTGCGCGGTGGAGCGCCGATAGATATTGGCGACCATGCTGTCGATGTCTGCCTTCTCGAGCACGATGTCCGACACGGGCAAACGGCTGAGCAGGCACTGCGTCAGCGCCGGCGCCGCGCCGTCACGCTGGTAGCTGACCACGACGCGATGCCCCTGGCACTCGACGACCACACCACCGAGCGGCGCGAGCGCGGCCGCCAGCTCCGCCGCCACGCCATCGGTCACGGCCCGCTCTAGGTCGAGCAAGATGCGTCGCTCGGTCGCGAAGCGCTTTTCGAATTCGGCGAGCGAGCCGTCGAACAACAGCTGGCCGCGGTCGAGCAGCAGCAGTCGGTCGCACGTGGCGGTGATGTCTTTCAAGTCGTGCGTCGTCAACAGCAGCGTCGTGCCGAAGCGGCGCTGCATTTCGACCACGAATTCGCGGACTTGCTCCTTTACCGCCACGTCGAGGCCGATCGTCGGCTCGTCCAAAAAGGCAATTTCCGGCGCGTGCAGCAGCGCAGCCGCCAAATCGCAGCGCATGCGCTGGCCGAGCGACAGCTTGCGGACCGCGACGCCGAGCAGCGGCTCGAGCTCGAGTCGCCTGACCGCCTCCGCATAGGTAGCGTCGAACAATTTGCTCTCGACGCGGTACATGGTCTTGAGCAGCGAAAAGGTCTCGCGCACCGGTATGTCCCACAGCAACTGCGGGCGTTGGCCGAAGACCACGCCGATCCGCGCGGCGAGCTTTTGGCGCTGGCGCCACGGATCGAACCCCAACACCTCGAGCCGGCCGCCGGTCGGTCTCAAGATGCCGGTCAGCATCTTGAGCGTGGTCGACTTGCCGGCGCCGTTCTCGCCGATCAAACCGACCCGCTCACCGGGCTGGATGGCGAAGCCAAGCTCGCGCACGGCCGCCACCACCTGCTGTTCGCTGCGAAACAAGCCGCGCACCGCGCCCACCAGGCCCGGCGGGCGCAGCTTGCGCACGTAGCTCTTGGCGAGCCCTTCACACACCACGCTCGGCGACGTCATCTTCGACCTTTTGGTTTCTGGGGCCTGAATCAGGCGCCTTTTTCGAGTTGGGCCAACCTGCCGCGCAGGTCGTCGTTACGAGTATCGGCGGCGCGGTACGCCGCAAAGCGCATCTGCGAGCGGCCGAACAACATGTAGGCCTCGACCAGATCCGGTTCGTCCCACGGGGCGTCGTGAAACACGCCCCCCGCCAAGTGCAGACTGTTCTGATCGCGCACCCACTCTTGCGGAAAGAGCGCAACGCGGCTGGGCAGCCCGCGCGGTTCAGTGGCCGTCGTAGGTAGCCCAGTCAGCGCCGCGTGCAGGTGACGACACAGGCAGCCCCCGAATCGTTCCCCCAAATGCGAGATCGGTGTCGGCCGCGGGTTGAGCTCAATCAGGTGCGCGCGCCCGCCACCGTCGAGCATGAAGTCCAAGCTGGCAAAGCCGCTGTAGCCGAGCGCAGCCACCAGCGCCTGCGCCGATGCCTTCATCTCCGGGTGGTCGATCAGCTCGACACAGGTGCTGGGCCCCTTGGGGTTGGGCCAGGTTTCTAGCTTGATCGCCGACAGCCCGCCCAGCACGCGCCCGGCCTGCGCTACCACCACGCGCATGGCGGTGCGCCCTTCGATGAAGGTCTGGGCCAGCAAACCGGCGCCAAAAATGCCGGGATTTTGGCTGGACCGCAGCACCGCTGCCTTGAGCTCGGCTGCGTCTTTGCAGATGAAGACGCCCCAACCGGCCGCGCTGTCCTCCTCTTTGAGCACGACGGGGTAACCGTGCGTGGCCGCGAACGCGAGCGCGTCGGCTTGATTGAAAACGACGCCGTGCGCCGGCGCGCGCACCGCAGCCGACGCCGCCAGATTGGCGAGTAGCTTGCGGCTACGCACGGTGGGCAGGTGGCGCGGGTCGCCCACCGAGGCAGCCAGCGCCGCGCGTGTGCGTTCGGAAACATCCGCAGCCGGCGCCAGCGCGACGGCCGCGTGCAGCGCGATGATCGTCGTGTCGTCGGTCGGAATGACTATGTCAGCGCTCGAGCGCTCGACCGCGGCCAGGAGCGCCCGCAATAGCTCGTCGTTCGAAATTGCTTCGGGCAGCAGGATTGCCTCGTCGACTGCCTGCGAGCGCTGGATCAGCAGCCCCGAGAATCCAAACGTGGTGACGTGAAAGCCAGCCCGACGGAAGGCGCGTGGCAAGCGCGGCGCCCCAAACCAATTGGCGAGCGCCAAGATCAATACCCGAGGAGTGCCGGTGACCAATGACATTGAAAACCCCGTCAAAAACGCCCAAACCCACAAAACGAAAAAGCCGCCATGGCGAGGAGCCAGGCGGCTAAAAAGCCAGCGCGACTCGCTCTGCCTAGCTCGCGCCTCCGAAGCGGCGCGAACCGATATTCATGCACGGGGCATGATGCTTCGGAAAAACGACGCTCGAAATCATGAACCGCATATTGCCGAAGCCGCCCGCTTTCGTCAAGGGCAGTCGCGCACCATTCACTCGCTTGGGAGCGCCGTCTTTTGACTCATGCAGGAATGCTAAACTGGCCGCGGTCGCGTTCCGCTCTCGTTCCGCTCGCTCGGGAGTGCCGGCGTCTTTAACTCAAGCGGGAATGCTAAACTGGCCACTAATGGGCGTGTGTCACCACTCACTAGGATGCCCCGCATGAAAGCGCTTTCCACTCGTTTCGTCGCTTCTGGTGCTTCGGTCGCATTCGGCTTGGCGGTCACGCTGGCCGTGGCGTGCTCCAGCAGCGAGGCGCCACAGGCGGCTGGCACGGCCGGTGCGGCTGGCAGCGGCACGGCTGGCAGCGCGGGCACCAACACCAGTCCTGGCGGTGGCGCTGGCGCTGCGAACGGTGGAACCGTCAGCGCGGGTGGCGTTGCTGGCGCAGCCGCCGGCGCGGGCGGCTCGCTGGGTGGCGGAGGAGCTGCCACGGCGGGCGCGGGCGGTTCGGCCGGCTCCGGCGGCAGCGCTGGTGCCGTGGGCCTCACCGGCAACGTCGACATCATGGTGCTGGGCTCGTCGAACGAGCTCATCACGTGTTGGCGCGCATTCCTGTGGCAAAAGCTGCAAGCCGCCGAGATCAAGAACTTCGATTTCGTCGGTGGCGTCACGCAGGGTGATGACTGTGGGGTTGCTGGCTACGACAAAGATCTGCAAGCGCAGAGCGGCATCATCGTTTCCAACTTGCCCGCCAGCAAATTCCAAGAGTGGTTCACGGCTCACCCGCCCGACATCATCTTGATGCACTTCGGCGGCGCCGATCTGCTGAACAACATGCCGGTCGACGGCGTGTTGAAGGCCTACTCGCTCATGCTGACCGAGGCGCGCAAGGTAAAGCCCAAGGTTCGCTTGATGGCCGCGCAGCACACGCCGCAAGACTCGAACGGCTGTGCCGCCTGCGACGCCAGCGTGCTCGATCTCAACGCCAAGATCGTCACGTGGGCGGCCGCCAACACCACCGCTGACTCGCCGGTCACGCCGATCGATCTGTACACGGACATCGTGCCCGCCACTGACTTGTCCGACGGCGTGCATCTCAACCCGGCCGGCTCGCAAAAGGTCGCGGCGCGCTGGTTCGCGGCACTCAAACCGTTGTTCAAGCCGTGAAGCGTAGTCCAGCTCGACGCGTCACTGGGTTCGGAACGAGAGCCCGAGCGAGCCGCCCAGCCACACCGGCGGCGTGGTACCGCTCTCCAAATTCGGATTGACGCGGAACGCGTACGGTTTCGGTCGCCAAACGCCGAACAGCGTCACGAACGCGCCCAGGTGCGAGCTCATACCCCAAGTCAGTGAAACGGCGCCGCGCGCCCCGACCTCGAGCCGCGTCGACGTCCGCGGGTTGTGCACGGCTTCTCCGCTCGCGAACAGCAGCGCCAGCTCCGGACCCAGCTCGCAGGTGATCGCCACCGGTCCCACGTCGCGCGTGGCGCGCAGCGCGACATCGAACGGTAGCCAAACCAAGCGCGCATCTGCTGCCGGCAGCGCCAGCCGTGTCGGCAAGAAGAAAGCCGCGCCGATGGCGACGCCGAGTCGATGCCCCCAGGCCAAGCGCCCGCCAAAGCCGCCGGCCAGCGGCAACTGTGCGGCGTCGGAAATCGGCGCAGCTTGCAGCACCGGTCCGAGTTGAAGCGTCAATGGCACGGCCTCGTTGGCCACGGCTGGCCGCGGCACCGGGCGGGCCACGTTTACCGGCACGGGCAACTTGGCCTCGGGCAACACCGGCGGATCGACGACGAGCCCAATGAACACCGCCGCCGTGCGCGCGCGCTCGCCGCACGAACGACTGGTGTCGCGAAATACCCGCTCCTCGCTCACCACCCGGATCCGCACGCGGTCGCCTTCGTCGTCGATGCTGGCCGTGACTGCCGGCGTACCAGCATCGCCGTCGCCGACCGTGATCTGCGTCTGGGGCAGCAGCGGCCCGAGCTCGGCCAGCACCTCGGCGGCGCTTGGGCAACTGGAGTTGCCGCTCAGCAGCAGGTGCTCGGGCGGGGCGGCCAGCGCCGGGGCGTGAACGCCGCAGGCGGCCAGAGCCAAAAGCGCCGTCAGGTGCCGTCTCACGATTCGACCTACGGAGCGCTCGCCTTGTGGATCGCGGCGTCGTCCAAGTCGAGCGTGCTGTCGGCTGGATCGAGCCTGGCGGCGCCGTTGCCGATCGACCAAAAGACGTTGGTCTGGGCGGCGGTGTGGAGGCCCTTCATGTCGAACAGCTGCGTCCCATTGAGCCAGATCGCCAGCCGCGTCGCATTCGGAGGACGATAATCCAGATACGCCTCCAGCTCAAACCACTCCCGGTCGACGATGTCGCCTTTGCGGCCCGCCAGCGTTCCCTGCATCAGGTCGTGGTCGAAGAACTGCAGCGCCATGCCTCCGCCGCTCGCGCGATCGACGACCCGCACGTCCCACAGCGACACGTCGTTGTCGAGCGACAGCGAGTCGTCGCGCGCGTGAAACAAAAAGATCGACCACCAGTCGGACACGCTGTGCGCGTCTTCGAGCCGGAACCAGGCCCTGTAATAGGCGGGCCCGGCCTCGATGCGCCGGTAGAGGCGCCCACCGCTGCTCGGCTCACCGCGCGAATTGGTGTTGATGTCGACGACCACGCCGTTGCTTCCGTCACGGCCGACGCCGATGTCGACGTAGGCGTTCACGGCGCCCCACTCGTACTCGCCGCCGTAAAACATGCCGCCGCGTTCCCAATCGCTCCAGTCGCCCACCTCGTGATCGGTGGACCACACGAGCTCGCCAGGCGCTGGAATCGGCGTGGGCGCGGCGCCCGCCGCTGCGCTGCCCGCGGCGGCCGAGCCGCCCGCGGCGCTGGCGCTGCCCCCGCTGCCCGCGCTGCTACCTGCGCCACCGGGTGTTTCGGGCAGAGCCATCGCCGTGTCGCCGAGCACGATTTCGTTGCCGCAGCCGCTGGCGCTCAGCGCCACAACGAGGCCTAGCGCGCGCGATCGCAACATGGCGTCAGCGTGCGGTGCTGGTGACGGCATGTCGCGCCTGGGGCGCGAAGCGACCGTTCGGGAAGCGCGTCAGGTATTCACGCGCCAGCGCCGAGGCGTTGGACGCGCGCTGCGCAACCGCCGACTCGATCGACAAGATCAGCGCTTCTTCCTGCAGCACGCCTTGCGGGTGGCGCGTGCGGTATTCGTCGACCAGCTGGCTGACGCGCTTGGCGTCGCCGCTGCCGCGGGCGCGCATGGCTTCGACGAGCAGCTCGGCATCGGCGTCCGACGGGGCGGTCTTGCCGCGAGCGGCCACGTCGGCTCGGCTGCGTGTCGGGGTGGGGCGCACGGCCAGACTTTCGGGCTCGCTCGCGCGCTCGGGCGTCACGCGCGCGCTGGGCGCCGCCGCGGCCACGACCGGCGTGCGCTTGGCGGCGCGCCGCTGGTGGGGCGCAGGCGCGGCGAGGGCTGGCGTCGCCGCGGGCACGTCGAGCTGCCGATGCTTGACGTAGTAGCCGCCGGCCGCCGCGCTCGAAACGGCGGCGAACAGCACGCCGGCGAACGCCACGTGCAGCGCGCCGAGTCGGAGGCCGAGCCGGCTGCTGCTGCCCGCATTGAGCGCGTTCCAGACCCGGCGCTTGCGCAGCTCCGACTTGGGTAGCGGCTGGGCGTGCGCCAACAGCTGCGCACCGAGCAATAGCTCGGGTTGGCTGAGCGCTTCCTCGTGGCGCAGCGGGCGCAGGCTGCCGAAATCGTGCCTCATGCCAGCCTCTGTTCGTCGCGCAGGCGTTTGACGATCGCCGCAAACTCACGCCGTGCGTGGTAGAGCCGCGTGAAAATCGTCGCCACGGGAGCGCCTTCCAGCTCGGCGATCTCTTCGCCGGTGTAGCCTTCGATCTCGAACAGCACGAAAGCCGTGCGGTGCTTCTCGCGCATGCTTTCCAAGATCAGGCGCAGCGAGCGCTGAGCCTCGCGTAGCTCTTGCTCCTCGGCCGGGCCGCGGCCGGGATCGACCAGCTTGAGTAGCGCGCCCTCGTGGTCCGCCACCTTCTTGCGCACCAGCAGGTTGCGAAACCAAGCCGCGCGGCGATAGTCACGCACCGTGCGCTGGGTGATCCGATACAACCAGCCGTTCAGGTTCTGGCCATCGAAGCCGCTCAGCTTGCGGCGCACGATGATGAACACTTCTTGCGCTAGGTCGTCGAGATCTTCGTCACGCCCGCCCATCGCGCGAATCCAGCGCAACACTTCGTGGAAGCGCGCCTCGTACACCTCGCGGAAATCGCGCGGCACGTCCGCGCTGGGCGCCGCTTCGGCGACCTCCAACGCGTCGAGCGCGTCGAGCGCGTCGAGCCTGCGTGCGGGGAGTTTCTGGACCGTCGAGCTCATCAGCGAACCGGACCGAGGGGGGGCGGGCGTCGGCCTCTTCAGATGATCGTAATTTGCGCCGATTTTCAAGGGCGCGGGCGGTTATTCGACGCGGCGCAGTCGTGCAGTCGAGGTGGAGTCTTGTAGCCCGATACGATCATTGGCGCTTTTTGAAAATCTTCGTGTCGCTTTCCATTTGTTTGTAGAGAAACGCGACGTCCGAGGGCGCTCCGGTCAGCGTTCGCGCTCGAGTTGCGGCTCGACACCGAAGCGTCGATCGAGCTCGTTCGACACCAACGCCACCACGTCGTCGCTGTGCACGCTGACCGGACCGACTGAAATCCGGCGGCAGCCGTGCGCGGCAAGCAAGGCCGACGAAGCGGCGTCGAAGCCCAGGTGGTCGCCGATGAAGAACCAGGCGTCGTCGTCGTCGAGCGTTTGCTGGCGCAGGTCTTGGCCTGCCTCGTCCAACATGAAGCACGGTGTCGCACCGACCTCCGCCAGAATCTCGGGCACGTCACCGAGGCAGAGCTCGAGGCCGGGTCGCACCTCGACGAAGCTTACGCTCGGTGAGGGCAGCGCGCTGAGCGTCTTTTTGACCAGCGTGGCCAAGCTGCGCTCGTCGGGGCGCAGAAACTTGGCGGTCCGTCCGTCGATGCGTAACAGCCGGGGCGCGACGCCACCACCGCGCAACACCAAGTAGACGAGCACGTTGCGACGTAGCCCGTGCGACACCAACAGCGCCGCGCGAATCGCGCGCAGCAGCACGTCGAGCCGCCCGCTCGAACCTGGCAGATCCTCGACGGAAAAGTCGCCGGACGCGGACGCCGTCTGGCCAATCAGAACGAAGCGACGCAAAGTGCTCAGTACGCGTTGGAGCGCGCGCCGCTGCCGAAGACCGTGCTCCAGACGATGCGCAGGTCGAAGCCGAACGTCCAGCGACGGATGTATTCGAGATCGCAGGCGACACGCTCGACCATCTTGTCGACGGTTGCCGTTTCGCCGCGAAAGCCATTGACCTGCGCCCAGCCGGTGATGCCCGGTCGCACCTTGTGGCGCAGCATGTATTCGAGGATCTTCGTGCGGTAGTGCTGGTTGTGCGCGACCGCGTGTGGCCGCGGACCAACCACCGACATGTCGCCGAGCAAGACGTTGACGAACTGCGGCAGCTCGTCGAGCGAGGTGCGGCGCAGGAACGCACCAAAGCGCGTCACACGCGGATCACCCTGGCTGGCTTGGCGCACTTCTGCGCCGTTTTCGGTCACGCGCATGGTGCGGAACTTGAGCACGCCGATCGTGTGACCGTCGCGGCCCGAGCGGTCTTGCCGGAACAACGCCGGCCCGCGTGAGCTGAGTTTCACGCCCAGCGCCAACAGCGCCAACAACGGCCAAGCGCTGGCGAGAAAGGCGGCAGAAAACCCGACATCGAAGCAGCGCTTGGCGGTGCCGTGAATGCCCTCGGGCGCGTGCACCACCAAATCGGCGATGTCCTCGGGCGACAGCTCGAGCGCGCGCGTGAGGTCGAGCAGGAAGCGCTCTTCCTCGAGGTCGAACGCGTTGTTGGCATCGCAGACTTCGCGCACGAGCTCGAGCACGTGGCGGCGCTGCGGCGGCGAAATCTCGAGCAGCAGCTCGGCGGCTTCTTGCGCGTCGAACTCGGCCGGGTCGAACTCGTCGATACGCTTGGCGACCTCCGGCGCCAGGTCGTAGCCACCGGTCAGGCGCAACATGATCCGGCGCACGCTGCGTTGCTCACGGCCACACATCACGCCGTCGGCGTGGGCTGCGGCCAGCAACACCTCCAGAATGACGGCTTCAATCGCGGCGTTTTGCGGCGGAGGCTCGGAGCTGGGGCGCAGCGCCGTCAGCCGATACGCCGGCGCCATGCGGCTGGATGGCGAGGGCACGACGTCCGAATAGCGGGCTTGAGGGGCAGCGGCCGCGGGCTCGACATCGCGTGCGCCGGAGTTGCTACTAGGTGCCGTCATCGGGCCGAAGCGTACGCCCGTTGGCCAGCCCCGAGCAGTAGGAAATTTGCCGGTCAGCGCACGGCTTTTCGAGCGACAAACACGATCGCTTCGTCGCCTGCGTCGGCGGGGGCGCGGGCGTACGGCTTGAGCCCCTCGATATCGACGAACCCGGCGCGCTCGAGCCGGCTGCGAAACTCTTCGAATTCATAGCTGCGGACGCGAAAGTCGTCGTACTCGACCGCCAGCACTTGCCCGTCCTTGACCAGCTCGTAGCGGTGCAGGCTGTTGGTGACGTTTGCGCTGCCGCTGAACTGGCTGAGCCAACTCAAGACCAACTTGGCGCCATCGGGCCGCTCGACCCAGCGTCCGCCCCAAACCCCGCTCAGTTCGGGGGGGCTGTGCACCAGACGCTCGGCCTCCACCAAGAACGTGCCACCCGGAGCCAAGACTTGCTGAACGCGCGCCAGCGCCGCATCGACGCTAGCGTCGTCGAGCAAGAGGCCGAACGAGCCGGACGGAATGAAAATCAGCTCGGGGGCGCGCTCGCAGGTCAGCGCCTGCAGCGCCTGCTGGGTGAGCTGGGGCGCGAGGCCGAGCGCTCGAGCGTGCCGTCGGCAGGCCTCGAGCATGTGCGTCGACGTATCGCTGCCAGAAATGTCGAGGCCCTGCGCCAACAGCGGCAACAGGAACCGACCCGAGCCACACATCGGTTCGTGGATCGGGCCGCGCGCCTCGCGCGCAAAAGCTTCGTAGAAGTCGAACGCGTCGGGGGGAGCGACTGGCTTGTCGAGCTCGTAGAACTCGCTGGAGAGCTTGCCGTAGTGGCTCATGCAAGCGGTGTCCGGCGGGGCAGCCGCTCAGGTGGCGTGCTCGGTGCGGCCGTCGGGGTGGCGCGCAAAGTGGGCTGACGCTTGCCCATGCACCGGATCGTCGCTCGGCCAGGGCCAGCCGCCGAAGCGCGTAGCGCGGAAGTCTTGGTAGGCTTGCTGGATTTCGGCGCGCGTGTTCATCACGAACGGCCCGCTTTGCACGACAGGCTCGCCGATGGGCTTGCCCTGCAGCATCAGCAGCTCGCTCTCGAGCGCGCCGTTTTCGAGTAAGGCCGGGACGTCGGCGCGGAGCTCGGCGGCGGTGCCAGCGGCTAGCTCTACACCGCTGATTTTGAGGGAGCCGCCCTTGAAGTAGTAGAGCTTGCGGTTGCTGCCGGCAGCCGCGGCCGGCAAGCTGAACTTGGCGCCGGGCTCCAGGCGCAACGTCCAGATTGCTACGTGCGCTTCGGCACGGCTGGCCCACGATTGGGGTGGCGGCGCGCTGGGCGTCGCGTCGGCGAACTGTCCGGCAATCACCGTCACCTCGGTCGTCTTGCCGGCGGCGTCGCGCACTTGGCGCTGCGGGATGCTGCTGCGCCAGAACATCGAGAAGTGCGGCTCGGCGAATTTGTCCGACGCAGGCAGGTTGAGCCAAATCTGGAACAGCTCGAGCGGGTTGGGGCCGGCTTGATCGAGCAGCGGGAACATTTCGGCGTGGACGATGCCTTTGCCGGCCGTCAGCCACTGCACGTCGCCATGGCCGTAGCGGGCGGCGGCGCCGAGCGAATCGGAATGATCGACCAAACCGCGGCGGACGACCGTGACGGTTTCGAACCCGCGGTGCGGATGCGAGGGGAACCCGGGCACGACCTGACCGTGATACATGCGCCAGCCATTCGCGGCGTCGAAGTCCTGACCCAGGTTGCGACCGGCTAGCGACGCTGACGGCCCAAGCCGCGCGTTGCCGGCCGGGTAGGGGTCGTCGTGGTGCACGCAAAACAGAAACGGGTCGAGCACCTTCCACTGAAATTCGAGCGCTTCGGTGCTGAGCACGACGGGTGCTGCGGTTCGCGCGAGCTGGTCGGCGCGCTCCGGCGGGGCGTCACTTCGGCAAGCCGAAGCGAGCGGTGCGCTGACCATGGCTCCGAGCAGGCTTCGACGATCCATCGGCCGCATAATCTAGCTCGGGACCGCGGATTTTGCGAGCCGACTCGACGCCCGCTGAAGCGTCGTGGCATGACCCACGCCTCACCATGACGTCTCGCGTGCGTTCTCGCCTGTGTTCTGGCTGGTCTCTGCCGCGTTCCTCGTTGGCCGTCGCTGTCTTGCTCGCTTTGACCGCGTGCGGTCGGGGCCGCGGCTCGCCGGCTCTGGCTTCGGCCGCGCCTTCTGCCGGCGCCGGCACGCGGGCTCTGTCTTCTGCACCTGGGCTTGGCGCCGATCCGTTGTTGGCCGAGGGGGCGCGCGCTTACGAACAGTACTGTCAGTTGTGTCACGCCAAAGACGCAACCGGGTACGCGGCGGACAACGCGCCCTCGCTCGTCAGCAAGACGTACCTAGAGAGCGCTTCGAACGACCAAATCGCGGCCGGCATTCGCATGGGTCGGCCGAGCACGGCGATGGCGGCGTACGGCAAGCTGCGCGGCGGCCCGCTCGCCGAGCGCGACATCGAAGTGCTGGTCCACTACTTGCGCGCGAAGGGGCCGAACGACCATGCGCTGCCGCCGGCTTCGGCCAGCGGCGACGCCAAGCGCGGCGGCCAGGTGTTCGAAAAGAACTGCCAGAGTTGTCACGGCACGGCGACCGCCCACGGCACCGCCGTCAATCTGCAAAATCCGGAGCTGTTGGCGGCCGCGTCGCCGGCGTTTCTGCGTTTCGCCGTCGTCAACGGTCGGCCACCCACGCCAATGCCGCCGTTTCAAGGCAAGTTGAGCGACCAAGAGATCGACGACGTGGTGGCTTGGCTGTGGAGCTTCAAGCCGGCGCTGCCGACGCCGCCGGTCGAGAACCTCACGGTTCCAGACAACCTACCGATCGTCATCAACCCGAAGGGTGCGCGCCCCAAGTTCACGCTGCGCGAGGACCGCTTCGTTTCTGTCGAGCAAGTCAAGAAGGCGCTCGACGCCAAGCAGCGGATCGTGATCATCGATGCCCGCGCGTCGTCGGATTGGATTCAATTTCACATTCCTGGCGCGATCTCGGTGCCGTATCACGATCGCTCGCTGCTCGATCGGGTGCCCAAGGACGGCACCTGGGTCGTGGCCTACTGCGCGTGCCCCCACCACGCATCCGGCGAAGTCGTGGATACGCTGCGCGAACGCAAATACGAAAACACCGCCGTCATGGACGAGGGCATCCTGTTCTGGAAAGACCACAAGTACCCGCTCGCCG
>FSUE01000081.1_pt1 | contig 17233 bp, 14 predicted proteins | sample 1637031 | NCBI WGS metagenome assembly FSUE01 (sample SAMEA3914819, study PRJEB12502) | metagenome | biome: forest; material: soil | place: Canada | collected 2010-06-26 | depth 0.3 m | reverse complement strand
GGCCAGCGTCGAGCATCATCAAACCGTAGGCCGTGCGCGAGCGGCGCAGCTCTTTGAAGGCGTGGTGGCGCGTCATGCCGCGGCGCTGGCGCTTTTTCCAGTAGGTCTCCACGTAGGCGTCCAGCTCGTTGGCTTCGCGCGGATCGACGATCTGCGCGCCTTCCAAATCGATGCCCAGCTTTTCGGCATGCTCGCGGATGCGGTGCGGTGAACCGAGCAAAATCGGCCGCGCCAAGCCCTCTTCCAGCACGCGATGGGCGGCGCGCAAAATGTTGTCGTTCTCGGATTCGGGATAGACGATGCGGCGCGGATCGCCCTTGGCGCTCTCGGTGATCCGAAACAGCACGCGGCGCGCTGGCGAAATCGTGCGGTAGAGCCGCTCGCGGTACTCTTCGGGGTCGATCGTTTCGCGCGCCACGCCGCTCTGCACGGCCGCGCGCGCCACGGCCGGCGCGACCCAATACAGCACGCGGCTGTCGAAGGGCTTGGGGATGATGTAATCCTTGCCAAAGCGCATGCGCTGTTGCCCGTAGGCGCGTAGCACGTCGTCCGGCACGTCTTCGCGCGCCAAGGCGGCGATCGCTTCGGCGGCTGCCAGCTTCATCTCCTCGTTGATGGTCCGGGCGCGCACGTCGAGCGCGCCGCGGAACATGTACGGGAAGCCGAGCACGTTGTTGACCTGATTCGGGTAATCGCTGCGACCGGTCGCGATCAACGCGTCGGGCCGAGTCGCGACCGCCAGCGGGTAGGCAATTTCCGGATCGGGATTGGCGAGCGCGAAAATGATCGGCCTTTTGCCCATCGTCTTGAGCATGGCCGGCGTGACGACGTTGGCCGCCGATAGGCCAATCATCACGTCGCAATCCACCATTGCGTCGGCCAAGCTGCGGCGGCCGTCACCTTTCGGGCGCGCAAACGGCGCGCGGAACTCGTCGATGTCGCCGCGATCGGCGTACAGCACGCCATCGACGTCGGTCATCGTGATGTTCTCGCGCTTCACGCCCAACCGCACCCACATCGTCATGCAGCTGATGGCGGCCGCGCCCGCGCCGATGCAGGTAATTTTCAGGGAGTCGAGCGATTTTTCGACCAGCTCGGCGGCGTTGCGCAGCGCGGCGGTGGTGATGATGGCGGTGCCGTGTTGGTCGTCGTGAAACACCGGGATCGACATGCGCTCGCGCAGCGCGCGCTCGATCACGAAGCAGTCGGGCGCGCGAATGTCCTCGAGATTGATGCCGCCAAAGGTCGGCTCCAGCGCCTGCACGATTTGCACGAAGCGATCCGGATCGGTCTCGGCCAGCTCCAAATCGAATACGTCGATATCGGCAAAGCGCTTGAACAGCACCGCTTTGCCCTCCATCACCGGCTTGGCCGCGTACGGGCCGATGTTGCCGAGACCCAGCACCGCCGTGCCGTTGGTCACGACCGCCACCAAGTTACGCCGCGCGGTGTACAGATCGACGCGGTCGCGGTCTTCGGCAATCTCCCGGCACGGCTCGGCGACGCCCGGCGTGTAGGCGAGCGAGAGGTCGAGCTGTGAGGCGACAGGCTTGGTCCAAGTCACCTCGATTTTTCCGGGGCGGCCACTTGCGTGGTACTTGAGGGCCTCTTCGCGTCGGGACATCTGGGCAGCCTACCAATTCAGCGCACCGTGAACAGCTCTTCGGGCTTGCCGGGCGGAGTGACCCACAACTGCAGGTTGATGTGGAAGCGCGGGCCCTGGAAGTATTCGAGCACCATTTGGTGGTCGCCGGCGCTGAGCTGGACCTTGCCGCTGGCTTCTTTCGGCGGGTGCTGCCCGTCGTTGTCGATGACTTGCTTGCCGTCGATCGAGACCTTACTGCCGTCGTCGCTGGAGATGCGGAACGTATACTCGCCGGCGCTGGCGATCCGGAACGCGCCCGAGTAGCGAATCGCGAACCACTCGAAGCGGTCGGCGATGCCCGGGAAACCTTGGTCCCAAGCTCGCGGAGCGATGTCCCACTCGCACGCGTAGACCACGCTGACCGGCGTGAGTGACGCATAGTCGGTCGGCAGCTTGGGCGCGTCGTTCGCCAGCGGGAACACTTGGCCCTCGAAGCAACCGAGCACGGGTTTTTCGTAGCCGAACACGTTGGGTGACGGCTCGGCCGGCGGTTGCTGCGGCTTCTCGAGCTCGGCGGGTGTGGGGCCCGGCGCGGGCGTCGGCGTTGGCTCCGGCGTCGGCGTCGGCTCGGGCTTCATCGACGGCCGCGGCTTCGGCTCGGGCGCGGCCTTCGGATCCGGCTTGGTGGACTTGCCGATTTCCGTCGGTTTGAGCGGCTTGAGCGAGCGGTCCGCCTTCGGTGGTTCAGGCTTGTCGGGATGCGTGACCGGAACGGGTTTGGGCGTTGCCGGCACGTGCGTGCGCGGTGTCGCGCAGTCGCCGGTGGCCACGCTCCCGCCCGACGTTTTGCCGGAAGCTTGCGCGGTACCGCTCGCGGTGACGGTGCCGTTCGGGTTCAGCTGCGCGCTGCCCGATGCCTTGGCCATACCGACGAACTTGAACGGCGCGGTCGCGCGGCAGAGTTGCCCGCTGCGACCTTGCCAAGCGAACTTGGCGCTGACCGAGCCAGACTTGTGGAAGCTGGCCGACCAAGTCTTGCCGTGTGGCCTGCCACCGGCCGGGTTCACGTGCATTGGCTCGGGGGCTGGCGTGGCGCTGCCGTTGGCGGCCGCTCCGGCGCGCATTTGAAACGAGCACGCGCTCGTGGCCAAGAGTGACAAAGCAAGGATAGGTCGACGCATACGGGCACTCTACGATCCACCCCTGTAGCGTCAAACCGAATGCGACGCGCCGGAGAATGCGGCGGACGGTCCGACCGTCTTACGTGGAGGGCGAGTCTTGATGTAGCCGCAGACCCATGATCAGGTCGTCATACTCGACGTCACCGACCCTGAACGCCCCGCGCAGCGTCCCCTCGAGCTGGAAGCCGATTTCCTCGTAGAGCGCGATGGCGCGGGCGTTGTCGTGGCGGACGCGCAGCTCGACGCGCGTGAGGCCGAGCTCGCGCGCGTCGAGGATTAGCTCTTCTGACAACGTGCGTCCGAGGCCGATTCCCCAATACTTCTGGCGCACCGAGAGCCCCAGTTGCGCCATGTGGCGGACGCGCGGCGTACGCGGCCGTACCAGCGTCGCGACCCCGGCGATCTCGCCGTCGATGCTGGCGCGCAGCATGACGCCGTTCTCCAGCTCGCGCAGGTCTCGCACGAAGGCTGCTTCTTGCTCGAGCGTCAGGCCCAAGCCACCGCGGCCAAAGCTCAGAAACTCGGTCTCGCCCGCGACGTCGTCCAAGTACGCGAGCAGCGCCGCGGCGTCGTGCTCGGTGGCAGGCGCAATCAGCGCGTGGTGGCCGCCGCGCAGGGACACGGTTTGCGCCTCCCGCATCTTCATTCGGTCGCCTCATTCATCCGCGTAGCATGCCGCAACCGGCAAGAATTGGTAACGGCAATCGCGCCCTCGGTGTAGCGTAGCCGCGTGCCAAGCGCAGGCGAGCTCCAGGCGATGCGGGCCGCGTCGCGCCGCGTGCGCGAGCGGATTCTGACCATCGTTTACGAGTCAGGCAGCGGGCACGTCGGCGCAGCGCTCAGCCAAGCCGATATCCTGGTCGTGCTTTATGGCGGCGTGCTGAAGGTGGATCCGAAAGCGCCAGGCATGCCGGAGCGTGACCGGTTCGTTTTGTCGAAAGGTCACGGCGGGCTGGGCCTGACCGCGGTGCTCGCCGAGTACGGGTTCATTCCAACCGCGGCGCTCGCCACGTTTGGCCAGAGCGGTAGCGCGCTCGGCATGCACCTCGATCACCGCAAGGTGGCTGGCGTCGAGCAGTCGACGGGCTCGCTTGGCCACGGGCTGGGTGTTGCGGTCGGCATGGCGCTCGGCGCGCGGCTGCTGGGGCTGCCGTCGCGCACGGTGTGCCTGCTGAGTGACGGCGAATGCTACGAAGGCAGCACGTGGGAGGCCGCGCAGTCCGCCGCCACCCACGGCCTGGGCCGGTTGCTGGCCGTCGTTGACCGCAATCGGCTCACGATGGACGGACAGACCGAAGCCGAAGCACCGCTCGAGCCGTTGGCTGACAAATGGCGCGCCTTTGGCTGGCGCGTCGTGCAATGCGACGGCCACGATCACGCGGCACTCGCAGCGGCGCTCGCGCTGGCTGCCGATGAAGAGCGCCGTCCAACGCTGTTGATCGCCGACACGATCAAGGGTCGCGGCGTCGACTACATGGAAAACCAAGCCAAATGGCACTATGGCGCGCTCGATTCGGAGATGTACGCGCGCGCCCTGAAGTGCGTTCGGGAGCAAGCGTGAGCAAGGTGCGCGGCTTCACCTGGACGGTCGAAGACGTCAACCTGATCTCCGAAACCGAGATTTGGGGCGACGTCTTGGTGGAGCTAGCCCATGCTGACCCGCGGATCGTCGCGCTCAGCGCCGATCTGGCGCACTCGACCAAGTTGTTGCGCTTCAAGCAGACGTTCCCGAAGCGTTTCTTCAACGTTGGCATCGCCGAGCAGAATCTGATCGCCGTCGCGGCCGGGTTGGCCGCAATCGGCCTGGTGCCGGTCGTCTGTACGTACGCCACATTTTTGAGCCTGCGCGCGGCCGAGTTCGTGCGGACCGACTTGGCTTACAACGCACGCAACGTGAAAATGATCGGCACCTTGGCGGGGGTGGCGTTTGGCCAAGGTGGGCCCACGCACCACGCGGTCGAAGACGTCGCGTTGCTGCGCGCGGTGCCGGGCATGACCGTGCTCGCACCGAGTGACGGCTTCGAAATGGCGGCGGCGCTGCGTGCGGCGCTCGCTCTGGATGGTCCGGTGTATTTGCGGACCGGGCGCGGCGTGGAGCTACCGATTGCGGAGCGTCGTGAACCCCCTTTTGCAATCGGAAAGCCGCGCGTATTGCGCGAGGGCGGCGACGTGGTGGTGCTGGCATCCGGAGCGCTGGTCGGAGAAGCGCTGCGCGCGGCCGAGCGCCTGGGTCGCGCCGGGGTTGGCGTGCGGGTCGTCAATGTGAGCACGCTGAAGCCGCTCGCGCCAAGCGCCGTGCTCGATGTCGTGGGTGACGTGCGCCGCGTCGTGACGGCCGAGGACCACAGCATCATCGGTGGCCTTGGCAGCGCCGTGGCAGAGATCCTGGCCGAAAGCGGCAAAGGCTACGCGCTGCGCCGCCTCGGTCACCGTGACGAATGGCTCGGCATGGGCGTGCCCGAAGATTTGATGCATCGCGGCGGCTTCGACGAAGACGCGATCGTCGCCGCGATCGAGAACCTGACGCGCACGCAGCTGCAGCCCGATAGCGATTGGGACAACCCATGACGGGTGGCGCGTGAACGACGCGATGCCGGCGCCCGAGCGCGCAACCTTGCGGGCGCGCGTGTTCCTCAAGGCAGTGCTGCCGCTGCTCGAGAGCGTGCTGCGCTATGATCCGAAATACCGCGAGCTGTTCGCGCGGGTCACCGGGCAGGTGCGCTTCTCGTCGGCCGCGCTACCGTTTGCCGCGACGCTCGACTTTGCGGCGGGCGCGCTGAAGGTGCTGGCCAACGCGCCAGGCAAGCCGCAGGTTGATTGCCATTTCCGCGACGTTTCTGCGCTGAACGGCTTCTTCAGCGGCGGCCTGGTGCTGCCCCAGGTCGACGGCCTGCGCCATCCGCTGCTGATCGCCAAGGTGCTGCGGCTGATGCTCGCGTTGCAGGTACTGAAGCCTGGCCCGCTACCGCCCGGCGCCGACGAACGCTCACTCCGCGTGCGGCTGGTGCTGGCGTTGGTGTCGCGCGCGCTGGTCGAGATGTATTTTGGCGGCTATCCGCCGATGGTCGAGCTCGTTTCCAACAGTCCAGATCGGGTGTACCAGTGGACGGTCGAGCGCGAAGAGATCGCGGTCTGGCTGCGCATGTGCCAGGGGCGCATCAAAGCCGGCACCGGCAGCTACCCGCACCGCGCTCCCTTCGTGCATTTCGTCTTCCCCCACGTCGACGCGGCGTTGCGCGTCTTCACCTCCACGGAACAAATGTCGGGGGTGCGCGACGGAGCCGTGCAAACCTTGGGCTGTCCCGAATACACGCGCAAAGTCGCCGGCATGATGCAGGCCATGGATCAGCTGCTGGTGGAGGGCTGAGCCGATGGCGCAAGAGACGACCGCGCTCTACGCCTTCGGCGTGCCGCTTTACCTGGGGTTGATGGCCCTGGAAGCGCGCGCGGCGCACCAGCGCGGCCGCCCGACGCTGGAGCTGCCCGAGAGCATTGGCAACCTTTCGGCCGGGCTCGGCACGGTGGTGTTGGGCTTGTTTTTAGGGCCAGTTTTGATCGGCCTTTACTTGTTCGGCCTGGCGCATTTCGCGCTCGTCCACTGGCCGCCGGGAGCTTGGCAACCGTGGCTGCTGGCGCTGGTCTTGGCTGATTTCGGCCACTACTGGCACCACCGTTTCGACCATCGGGTTGCGGCCTGCTGGGCCGTCCACGGCGTGCACCACCAGCCGGAGCAGCTGAACTTCACGGTCGCGATCCGCCACGCGTGGTTTTCCGACCTGTACTCGTTTCCGTTTTACATTCCGCTGGTCGTGGCCGGCGTGCCGCCGGAAATTTTCTTCGTGGCCACCACCGTGTTGTCGTTTCACGCGTTGATCACCCACACCGAGCTGTTCGATTTTCCGTCGTTCGGCGTGTTGGTGACACCGCGCTCGCACGCGCTGCATCACGCGCGCAACGCGCCGTATTTGGACCGAAACTTCGGCGCCATGTCGTGCATCTGGGATCGCCTGTTCGCGACGCAGGTTGCCGTCGACCCGGCGGTGGCTCCGGCATACGGCAGCGTGCGCGGCTACGAGACTCACGACGGCGTGCGTTCGCAATGGGTGCTGTGGCGCGACCTGTTCGAGCTGTACCGCCAAGCGCGCACCTTCCGGGCGCGGCTGCACGTGCTGTTCGGTCGCCCCGGCTCGGCGCCGCCCGGCGCCGTCCAAACCCCGCGCGTGCCTCCGCCTGCGTCCGCGCAGCTTGCGCGCGGTCTCAAGCTGTATTGTGCGCTGCAATTTGCCGCCACGGTGGCGTTTTCGCTGGTCGTTTGCACGCAACGTGAACGCTTCTCGTGGTCGTTCAAGCTGGTCGCGGCTATGGCCTTGCTCACCAGCTTGTGGATGCTGGGCGGCCTACTGGATGGCCGCTGGCCCGGCTGGTTGCCGGGAAAATCTGAGCCGCGCGCGCCCGCGTCCATGGCATCCAAGGTTCAATGACGAACGTGCGTTGGGGCATTCTCGGCTGCGGTGACGTGTGCGAGGTCAAGAGCGGCCCCGGCTTTCAGCAGGCTCACGGCAGTGAGCTGGTTGCGGTCATGCGCCGCAACCGCGGCTTGGCCGAAGATTTTGCGCGCCGCCACGGCGTCGCCAAGTTTTACGACGACGCCGAGCAGCTGATCCTCGATCCGCACGTCACCGCCGTGTACATCGCGTCGCCACCCGGCAGTCACTTGGAGCTGGCGCTTCAGGTGGCCGCCGCCGGCAAGCCCGCCTACGTCGAAAAGCCGATGGCGCGCACGCATGCCGAGTGCCGGCGGATGGTGCAGGCGTTCGAGCAGGCCAAAATCCCGTTGTTCGTCGCCTATTATCGGCGCGCGCTGGCGCGTTTTCTGAAGGCGAAGGAAATCGTCGACGGCGGGCGCTTGGGGCAAATTCGCAGCGTCGACGTGCGCTTCGTCAACGACGGACAGCGCGGGCTCGATCCTGCGCGGCTGCCGTGGCGCGTGCAGGCCGAGCACGCGGGTGGCGGCTTGTTTCTGGATCTGGCCAGCCACACGCTCGACGTGCTCGATTTTCTGTTTGGCCCGCTCGAAGGCGTGACCGGCGTGGCCAAGAACGTGGCGGCTGCGGGTGAAGTGGAAGACCAGGTCGAGCTCGAATTCACGACTCGCACGGGCGCGCGCGGCCGGGGCTTCTGGAATTTCGTGAGCGATCAGCCAGAGGACCTAATCCGCGTCGAGGGTTCGAACGGTACTCTGCGCCTGTCCACTTTCGGTGACAGCTCAATCGAGCTCGACACCGCGGCCGGGCCGGATCGCTTCGCGCTACCGAATCCGCGCACCATCCACGGCCCGATGATCCAAACCATCGTCGACACCTTGCGCGGCCAAGGTGCTTGCCTCAGCACCGGCGTCAGCGGCGCCCGTACCTCCCAAGTGATGGACCGCGCGCTCGCCAGCTACTACGGCTCGCGCGCCGAAGGCTTCTGGAAACACCCCGAGCGCTGGCCCGGCCGCGCGCCCCGCCCGGACTTCAACCAGTAACCCGCCAGAAATCGGCGGGCGTGCTTTCCCGTCGACACCCGCGCGCAGGCCGATCGCCGCTATAATCGGGGGCGATGGACGCTACGCAGCCGCTGCGCATCGAGCTCGAGCAAGCCGCCGTCCGCGCGATCCACAAAGCGTTCGAGCACCTGAACGGCTCGCTGTTTCGCTTCAAGCTGCGGCCGCCCGCGTTCGAGCTGGTCGATAGCGTCGATCGGCTCGGTCGCTGGGTGCCGATGCACCGCACGCTCGAGCTTTCACGCGAGTTGCTGGTGAAGCACGGCTGGGGCGTGCTCGAAGAAGTGCTCAAGCACGAGATGGCGCATCAGTACGTGGACGAGGTGCTGGCCGTGCGTGACGAGCCCGCGCACGGCCCGATCTTTCGCCGCGTTTGCCAAGAGCGCGGCATCGACGCCCGGGCCGCTGGTGCGCCGCTAGCCGCTGACGAATCAGCCGAAAACCCGATGCTCGAGCGCATCGCCAAGCTACTTGCGCTGGCCGAAAGCCCGAACGAGCACGAAGCCCAAGCGGCCATGAGCGCCGCGCAGCGCCTGATGCTCAAGCACAACATCGAGGCTGCGGTTTCCGGCACTACGACCAGCTATTGCTTTCGCCACCTGGGCGTGCCGACCGGGCGCATTTCCGAGCACGAACGGCGCTTGGCGATGATTTTGGACGACTTTTTCTTCGTGCAGGTGATTTGGGTGCCGGTGTGGCGCGTGGCCGACGCCAAGCGCGGCAGCGCGCTCGAGGTGTGCGGCTCGCGCGACAACGTGGAGCTGGCCGCCTACGTGTACGACTTTTTGATGTACACGGCGGCCGCGCTCTATCGCGCCGATCGCAAGCGCCGCGGTGACCGCACGCACCAAGCGCGCCGCAAGTTTCTGGCCGGCGTGATGAGCGGCTTTCACGAGCGCTTGAAGAGCGAGCGCAAGCGCTCCGAAACGCAAGGCTTGGTGTGGGCCGGCGACGCCGAGCTCGGCGGTTACTTTCGGCGGCGCCATCCGCATGTGCGCTGGGCGCGCCACGCGGTGTCGACGAGCGGCGAGGCGTATGTGCGAGGCCAGACGGCCGGACGCAACATCGTCTTACACCGAGGCGTGAAATCGGGCGGGGGCGCGCCAATTCGCCAGCTTCCACCCGCCAGGTAGCCACATGTCCTACCTGCGTGGTTAAGCCGGCTGTCGGTTGGGCCGTTGCACGCTGTGGAGCCATCGCCCACCAATGCTCGACTCTAGCGCCGAAGCTTTCCACAATGGCGGGAGCGTGACTTCAGCAGCTACCGACACTGCAGCCGGAGAGTCGCTCGTCGGCACCGTGCTGGCGGGCCGCTACCGCATCGAGCGCTTGCTCGGCTCGGGCGGCATGGGCTCGGTTTATCGCGCCGAGCACGTGCTGATGCGCAAGGCGTGCGCGGTCAAGGTGCTGCACCGCGAGATGACGCAGGTGAAGGAAGTCGTGGCGCGCTTCGAGCGCGAAGCCGTGGCCGCCGCGCGCATCGAGCATCCGAACGTGGCCACCGCCACCGACTTTGGTCAGCTCGAAAACGGCTCGTTCTACTTGGTGCTCGAGTTCATCGAGGGCAAGAGCCTGAGTCAGTTGATCGCCGACGTGGGCGCCTTGCCCGAAGCGCGCGCGCTGTTGATCACGCGGCAAATCGCCGACGCGTTGGCGGCCGCGCATGGCGCCGGCATCGTGCATCGCGATCTGAAGCCCGACAACGTGATGCTCGTCACCAAAGACGGCGCCAACGACTTCGTCAAGGTGCTCGATTTCGGCATCGCAAAGATCAGCATCGAGGAGCCGGGGCCCGAGCAGCAGGCGCTGACGCGGCTCAACACCGTGATGGGCACGCCCGAATACATGGCGCCCGAGCAGGCGCGCGGCGAGCCGGTCGATGTCCGCGCCGATCTGTATACGGCGGGCATCATCTTGTACGAAATGCTGGCCGGCACCTCGCCGTTTCGGCACGACGAGTTCGTGGTGGTGCTGACCAAGAAGCTGACCGAAGATCCGCCGGCGTTGCCCGAGCACGTCTCGGCCGGGACGCGCGAGCTGGTCGCTCGGCTGCTGCAGCGTTCGCCCGATGACCGACCGCAAAGCGCGATCGAGCTCGTCGAGCGCATCGACGCGATCTTGGGCTACTCGCCGGCGCCGAGCGTCGCGTTCGCGCCGGTGTCGGGGCAGAAGGCGCGCCGCGTCGCCCCCAAAGCGCCTGACGTCGCGTTCGCCAACACCGTGATCGGTGAGGCGCCGCCCGCGGTTCCGCGCGAATCGGTGATTTCTCGCCTGCGCGTCGCGCTCGCGCCGCTCGTCACGTTGGCCAGCCGCCCGATCGCGGTCGGCTCGCGGCAGGTGCCGCTCGGCGCGCTCGGCGGCGCGCTGCTCGTGTTGCCGCTGGTGCTCGCCTTGGCATTCTCGGGCGGCTCCGGCAAGGCTGCTGGCCAAAACGCTGGCGCCGACAGTGCGCTAACCGCGCCGGTCGACGATGATCTGGCTGAGCTGATGAAGCGCGCCGAGGGCGGTGAGCGCACGGCGCTGGCCGAGCTGTTGGGGCGCGCGGCGGCGGCCAAGTCGGCGCCGGCGTACTTGGCGCTCGGTCGCGGCTATTTCAAAATCGGTCAGCTCGACGCCGGGCTGCGCGCCTACCGTTCGGGAGGCAACCTCGAGCCCAAGCTCGGCGAGGCCAGTGGCGTGCTGGCAGACCTGCGACGCGGTTTGGCTGACGCCCAAAACGAGCAATTGTCGCTCGAAGTCGCGGCCGTGCTGGGCCAAGGCGGTGCCGACTTTCTGTACGATGTTTACGACAGCAACCGCACGACCAACGCGTCGCTGTCCAAGCAAGCCAAAGCGCTGCTCGACAGCGACGCCGTGCAGGTCAACCAAAGCCCGGCGCTCAAGCTGGCGCTCGAGCTGCCCAAAGCCAAAACCGACGGCTGCGCCGCCGTGAAGAGGCTGCTGCCGCGCATCGAAGCCAGCGGCGACATCCGCGTCGTGCCGGTGCTGACGCGCCTGGGCGAACGGCGTGGCTGCGGCTTTCTCGGCTTGCGCGACTGCTTTGCCTGCCTGCGCACCGCCAATGGCAAGGAGCTGGCCAGCGCCCAGAAGGCTGCGTCCGAGCGACCGGCCCCCAAGGTTGGCGGCTAGCGCCGCACCGGCACGCGGTCGTCGCTAGCCCCAAATCCTAGCCGCAACCGCGTCATCTGCGTTGCGGGCTTGCGGCCGCCCGCCATTGCGGGCGAAATCGGCTGAGCCCGGATGGACTTCGTCGAGCTGCGCCACTTCATCGCCGAGCCGGTCGCGATTCAGCTCGCGGTCGCGGTGGGCGGCACCGTGCCGCAATCGGTACGCGGCTTCGGCCTGCAGCTCGACGCCGACGATACGCTGCGGCTCGGATTGGTCGATGCGCAGGCGCCCGATTTTTTGGCGGCGCTGGCCAACGCGCAGCACCTAGCCGTCAACCTCACGCACCCGGTCACGTTTCGCGGCCGTCAGTTGAAGGGCGCGCTGCTCGAAATCGAGCCGCCATCGCCGGCGGCCGAACGCGCGGCGCTCGAATATTTCGGGCGTTTTTCGCTGCTGCTCGCCAAAATCGGTCTCACTCCTCTGCAGTGTCGCGGCCTATTTCGCAGCGGTCCGACGCGCTGGGTGCGCATGCGACCCACCCAGCAATTCAATCAAACGCCAGGCGTGGGCGCCGGGGAGCCGTTTTCGCCGTGAATGGTCTGAAGCTCGAGCAAGTGCGCGACTGCATGGAGGGCGTCTTGCCCGCGGTGATCGCGACGTGTGCAGCCGATGGCACGCCGAACGTGACCTACTTGTCGAAGGTCGTGTACGTCGATCCCGAGCACGTCGCGCTCTCGAATCAGTTCTTCTCGAAAACGATTCAGAACGTTCGCAGCAATCCGCTGGCGCAGATTACTTTGATCACACCGGCCACCGGTCGCCAGGTGCGCCTCGATGCGCGCTTCGAGCGCGTTGAAGACAGCGGCGACCTGTTCGAGCAGATGCGCGCCGAGATCGACGCGATCGCGTCGCTGATGGGCATGCAGTCCGTGTTTCGGCTGCGCAGCGTGGACGTGTATCGGGTGCTGCACGCCGCCTACGTCGCCTCCGACGCGGATCCACCGGCATGACCGCGGCCGAAGCGACGCTCGGCGCGCTGGCCGAGCTGAGCCGTCATTTGGGGCAAAAGCTCGATCTGGACACGCGCATTGGCCGCACGCTTGCGTGCCTGCACGAGCGGCTCGACTACCGCCACTCGATGCTGCTGGTGCCGGCCGACACCGCCGGGCAATTGGTGATGCTGGCTTCGCACGGCTACGCCGCGGGCGTGGGCGCTCAGGTCCGGCTGGGCGAGGGCGCGATTGGCGTTTGCGCCGAACGGCGCCGAGCGCTCCGGCTCAACAACGTGCCGCGCGCTCTGAACCTGATGCACGTCGCGCAAGCCCCGACCGGTGCCCCGCTGCGCCTGGAAATTCCCCTGCCTGGGATCGCCGGTGTGCAAAGCCAATTGGTCGCGCCGGCGCTGGTGCAAGACGAGCTGGTCGCCGTGCTGTACGTCGAAGACGAGCGACCGGGTCGCTTCAGCGTCGATGATTCGCACGCGCTAGAGTTGGTAGCTAGCCTGCTTGCCCCGGCGCTGTTTCACGAAAACGACGACGAAGACGTGGCGGCGCCCGCGTCGCCGCCGCCCGAGCCGTCGGTCACGCCGCTGCGCGTGCGTTATTACGCCGCCGACGGCAGTGTCTTCTTCGATGACGAATACGTGATCAAGTCGCTGCCGGGCCGGCTCTTGTTCAAGCTGCTCAAGGAACGCCGTGACAAGGGCCGCGAGGAGTTCACCAAGAAAGAGCTGCGACTCGACAGCTGCCTGATGCTGCCGGCGGTGCGTGACAACCTCGATACCCGGCTGATTCTCTTGCGACGGCGCTTGGCCGAGCGCTTTCCGTTCGTGCAAATTGCGCCGGGCGGTCGCGGCCGCTTTCGTCTGTGCATTCAGCGGCCGTTCGAGCTGACGGAAGTCACCGCCAGCTACCCGTAACTGGTGCCGGGCCGGAGTCACGAAATTCTCGGCCAATCTGCGACTTAGCAATCATTTAGCACTTCGCGAGCGATCCTTTAGGAACCCACGCCGCGTAGTTCCCTTACCGTCTGCTCACGGAGCTCACGGCTCTGTTTTCATTTCACGACGAGGGAGAATCACTATGGACGCGCAACACGTTGACCCGAGCAAGATCATGCAAATTGGCGCCGGATTTTTCGCCACCAAGACGCTGCTATCCGCCGTCGAGCTCGGCCTGTTCACGAGCCTGGCCCGTGAACCCAAGGCCGGTAAGGCGATCGAGCGCGAATTGGGGCTGAACGCGCGCGCTACGGCCGACTTTTTGGATGCGCTGGTGGCGCTCGGCTTCTTGCAGCGTGAGGGCGATAGCGTCGCAGGCACGTACCGCAACGCCCCCGACACCGAGCTGTTCTTGGACAAGAACAAGCCGCAATACATCGGCGGCATCTTGGAGATGATGAACGATCGCTTGTACGGCTTTTGGGGCAATTTGACGACTGCGCTCAAAACCGGCCTACCGCAGAACGAGATCAAAGGCGGTGGTGACCTATTCGGCGCCCTGTACGCCGACGAGGCCCGCCTCGAAGGCTTCCTGCGCGCGATGAGCGGCATTCAGATGGGGCCGTTCATGGCGTTGGCGAACGCCTTCGATTTCTCGAAGCACAAAAGCGTGTGTGACGTCGGCGGCGCAGGCGGTGCGCTGAGCATGGTGTTGGCCCGAAAGTTCGAACACCTGGCGCTGACGACGTTCGACCTCGGGCCGGTTGCGCCGATCGCCAAACGCAATATCTCGGCTGCCGGGCTCGGGTCGCGCATCAACGTCGCGGCGGGCGACTTTTTTACGGATGCGCTGCCGCAGGCCGACGTGATCACGATGGGCAATATCCTTCACGACTGGGACGTCGAGAAGAAGCTGCACCTGCTGCGCTCGGCCTACGCCGCCTTGCCGGTCGGCGGCGCCTTGATCGCGATCGAAAACGTGATCGACGACGAGCGTCGGAAGAATGCCTTCGGCATCCTGATGTCGCTCAATATGCTGATCGAGACGAACGGCGGCTTCGACTACACGGGCGCTGACTTCGCCGGCTGGGCGCGGAGCGTCGGCTTCAAGGACGTGAAGGTGCTGCCGCTGGTCGGTCCGGCCAGCGCCGTGATCGCGTACAAGTGAGCTGATTTCCCGGGCAGTTTGCGCGTAAGTATTTAATAATATTATGGAATACCTTGGCGCCCTTGACAGGGCGCCGGGGAAGGACCAAGCAATCCGCTAATCGGGATAGCAGGATACGTGGTCCTCACTCATTTCGTCGAAACGCTCAATCTGCTCGGTGACGAGAGTCGCATCCGGCTGTGCGCGTTGCTGCGCGACCGCGAGCTGTGCGTGACCGATTTGGTGCGCGTGACCGGCATCTCGCAGTCGCGCGTGTCGACGCATTTGGGGCGGCTGCGCGAGGCAGGCTTCGTGCGCGATCGCCGTCAGGGCCAGCAGTCGTTTTACGGCCTGGCGCTCGACTCGTTGCCCGAAACCGCGCGCACCGTGCTCGACGAAGCCGTGCGCTCTTCGGATCCGACGTTGGACGGCGATCAACGTCGGCTGGCCGAGCTGGAGGCCGAGCGTCGCGGTGGCGCGCCCGAGTTCGCCGACGACATCCAGCGCTATTACTCACCGGGCCGGACCTGGCAGTCGCTGTCGGTCGGGCTGTCCGCGCTGCTCGAGCTTGGAGACGTGCTCGACGTGGGCTCGGGTGACGGCGCCGCGGCCAGCTCACTCGCTCCTTACTGTCGCTCGCTCACGTGTGTCGATACCAGCGCGCGCATGATCGACGCGGCGCGTGACCGGCTGCACAGGCTGCCGCACGTGACGGCGCGGGTCGCCGACGTGCATGACTTGCCGTTCGCGCCGGCGTCGTTCGACGCCGTATTGATGTTTCACACCCTGACTTACGCCGAAAAACCGGCCCAGGCTTTGGCCGAGTGCGCGCGTGTCTTGCGCGCGTCGGGCAGGCTGGTCGTGCTGTGTCTGGACGAGCACCGTCAACACGAGGTGACCGCGCCTTACGGCGAACGCCACCCCGGCTTTTCGCCTGCCAAAGTGCGCGAGCTGCTCGCCGCCACCGGCCTCTCCGTTCGCACCGCCGAAGTGGCGTGCCGAGAGTCCCGAAAACCTCACCTGCAAGTCGTCCTCGCGATCGCCTCCAAGCCCGCCTCAGCCAACTGCTAACTGCCAACTCCGAACTGCCAACTCTGACCATGCATCCGCTCCAAGAACTCCTTCAGAAACGCATCGCCATCATCGACGGCGCGATGGGTACCACCATCCGCACCTACGGCATGACGGAGCAAGACATCCGCGGCGAGCGCTTCAAGGACTCGAAGAAGGATCTGCTCAACAACGGCGATCTGTTCTCGCTCACGCAGCCGAAGATGATCTGCGACATCCATCGGCGCTTTTTGGAAGCCGGCGCGGACATCATCGAGACCAACACGTTCGGTGCCACCAGCATCACGCAGAGCGAGTTCTTCGTCGACGACCCGCGCGAGCACGGCGGCCGCAAAGATCCCGAGTTTTACCAGAAGATCATCGACACCAAGTTTCTTCAAGACTTGGCGTGGGAGGTCAACGAGCAGTCGGCGCGGCAGTGCCGCGAGTGGGCAGACCGCGTGGCGAATGCCGACGGCCGGCAACGCTTCGTGGCTGGCGCGATCGGCCCGCTGACGGTCTCGCTCTCCAATTCGCCCGATGCTGACGACTCGGGTTTTCGCGTCGTCACGTTCGATCAGGTCAAGCAGGCGTACGTCGAGCAGGTGCGTGCCTTGATCGCGGGCGGCTCGGACGTGCTCTTGGTCGAGACGATCTTCGACTCGCTGAACGCCAAGGCGGCTTTGGTGGCGATTCAAGAGGTCTTCGAGCACGACAAGCAGGTCTTGCCGATCATGATTTCGGCAGCGGTTGGTCGCGGCGGCGAGACGATGATCTCGGCGCAAACCGGCGAGGCCATGTGGAACGCGGTCAAGCACGTCAATCCGTTGTCGGTTGGGCTGAATTGCTCGCTCGGCCCCGACCTGATGTACCCGTTCCTGAGCGAGCTATCGCAGAAATCCGATACCGCGATCTCTTGCTACCCGAACGCCGGGTTGCCGAATCCGCTGTCGGCGACCGGCTTCGATCTCGAGCCGCCGGACATGGCGCGCTATCTGGGCGAGTTCGCCGCGGGCGGGCTGATCAACATCGCCGGCGGTTGCTGCGGCAACACGCCCGAGCACATCGGCGCGATCGCCAAGGCGCTCGAAGGTCGTCACCCGCGCGAGGTCGCCGACAAGAACGCCACGCACAAGCTGATCTCGATTCCCTCGCTGGTCGCCGATGCCGACTGGCGCCCGCTGCGACTGTCCGGCTCGAACCCGTTCACGCAGCAAAAGGGCGTGTACATGATGATCGGCGAGCGTACCAACGTCGCTGGGTCACCGAAGTTTGCCAAGCTGATCAAGGAAGGCAAATACGAAGAAGCCGTCAGCGTGGCGCGCCAGCAGGTCGAAAACGGCGCCAACGTGATCGACGTGTGCATGGATGAAGGCATGATCGACGGCGTCGCCGCGATGCATCGCTTCCTATCGCTGTTGGCGAGCGAGCCGGAGGTGGCGAAGGTGCCGTTCATGGTCGACTCCTCCAAGTGGGAGGTGATCGAAGCCGGTATCCGATGCCTACAAGGCAAGGGCATCGTCAACTCGATCTCGCTCAAGGAAGGCGAGGAAAAGTTCCGCCAAAACGCGCGCACCGTGAAGCGCTTCGGTATGGCGGTGGTGGTGATGGCCTTCGACGAGCAGGGCCAGGCCGCGACTTACGAGGACAAAATCCGTATTTGCGAGCGCGCCTATCG
>FSUE01000331.1_pt1 | contig 17306 bp, 12 predicted proteins | sample 1637031 | NCBI WGS metagenome assembly FSUE01 (sample SAMEA3914819, study PRJEB12502) | metagenome | biome: forest; material: soil | place: Canada | collected 2010-06-26 | depth 0.3 m | reverse complement strand
TCCCCGGCGTTTCTTGAAGAGCCGCGCGGCGCTGCTCGGCGTTTGCCTGGGGCTCGGCTGCGTGTCGCACTGCGCGGCGCCGGCACCGCCTGAAAAATCCCTGCTCGGATTGTCGGCGGCCCTGGGTCGCGGCACCGGCGGCTTGGTCGAGGACCACGACATCGCTTGGGAGGAGAGCCCCGGCTTCCTGGCGGAGACGTTCTTCGGCCGACACCTGTTGTTCCTGGCGCGCAGCTCGGCCGGCGCGCCACGCGATTTGTACCGCGCGCGCGTGCGCGTCACCCAGGGCGGGCAGATCATCGAGGTGCGCGACGTGCGCAACCTGACCGACACTCCTCAGGGTGATGACGTCGGCTTGGAGGCGCGCGGCGAGCGCGCCAGCTTCGCGACCTTGGCCTACGGTAAGATCCAGGGCATCAGCGTGCTCGAGCTGCCCGGCATCCGCAGCGGCGACCGCCCCGAGTCGCTGCTCGATCGCACGATGTTGGCGCTGACGTCGCTGCAGCAAACCGGCACGCTGCGTGGCATCGGCCGTACCGACATCGTGCTCGACGTGCCGGCCGAGCACGCGCGGCTCTCGCTCGAGCCCGAGAAGCTGACCGTCGATTTCGGCGAGGCCGGTCGCGGCCTCAGCTTCGACGTGGCCTCGCGCAAGCTGTCGGCGCTGGAAGGCGGACAAGTCTACGCCGCGCGCGCCATCCCCCAGGTGTATGGCGGCAAGCCGCTCGTACATTGGATCACCGACACGCTGCGGGCCGAAGTCGGGCCGGAGCCGATCGCCTGGCTCGAAAACATGGTGTTCGGCGCGCAAGACGACGTAAAGCGCGCCGCCTACTCGCTGTTCGCCAGCAAGGCCGGCAGCGAGCTCAAGGCCGACGCCGACAAAAGCGTGGTGGCGCGCGTGCTGGACGCTTCGGCCTTCACCGACGCGGCCGACAATTGGCCGCCGCCCAACGTGCCGTCGATCTGGAAGGATTCGAAGCCGAGCGAGGGCGTCTGGAAAGCGGTGACGTACGGCTTTTTGAAGCCGATGCAGGGTCTGCCTGCCGGCACCGAGAAACCGCCCGCCTACTTCTACCGCACCAACATCCGTCCGGATCCGAAGCGCCCCTACTCCGAGGTGCTGTTGATCGCCCTCGATATGCGCCAGCTCGAGCTCGGCATGCAAGCCGGCTTCGAGGATCCGAAGCCGACGATCGGCCCGCCCGGCGACGGCCGCTTGCCGGATGATCCGAAGACGTACCGGCGCATCGTCGCGACCTTCAACGGCGCATTCAAGACCACGCACGGCGCGTACGGCATGATGGTCAATCACCGTGTGCTCTTGCCGCCGGTCAAAGGCGGCGCCAGCGTGGTCGTGACCGACACCGGCGAGGTCGGGCTCGGCAGCTGGCCAAACAGCTTCGAGATCCCGAAAAACATCGTGTCGTTTCGGCAAAATCTGGATCCGCTGGTCGAAGACGGCGTCGCCAATCCGACCGGCCGCAACCTGTGGGGCTGGCAGCTCGAGGGCGAGAGCGTGATGACGCACCGCTCGGCGATCTGTGTCACCTCGGCCGGTCACCTCTACTACGCGTGGGGCGACGAGATCGACGGCGCGACGCTCGGCCGTGCGCTGCGCCAAGCCGGTTGTTCGTACGGCATCCACCTGGACATGAACCCGGCCCACACCGGCTTCATCTTCATGGACGTGCTCAACCCGTTCAAGCAAAAGGCGGAGCTCAGGATCGCCGATCAGGGCATGAAGATCGCGATCGACAAGTACGTGCGCGGCGCGCCCAAAGATTTTTTCTACGTGATGGTGCGCGACGCCGCGCCACCGAAGCAAGAAGGCATCGAGTGGACGCCTGACACCGGCGCGCAGCCGCCACCGGCGTGGATGACCGGCATTTTCGCGGCCAAGCTCGCGATCGGCAGCGTGGAAGTGCAGCTGACGCGCTTCGAAAAGGGCCACGTAGCGCTGCGAGTGCGGGCAGGCTCGAAGGAGCCGGGCGCGTGGGGCGCCAAGGGCGTGAAGCTCTCGCTCGACGAAAAAGAAGCCCACGAGGTGCTGGCGGCCATCGGGCTCGGCCACACCACCGACTCGACGCGCTACGGCCTGTCGTTCGCCGGCGCGGCGCCGATTCAGCTGCGCAGCGCCTACGCCACCTTGGTCGCCAATCAGAAGGGCGAGCTGCGCCTGGTGACGTCCGGCGTGCCGGAGCTGGCCGCCGATGAGGACGCCGTGCAGCTGCCGCTGTTGGTGCGCGACGGAGCGCTCGAGCCGCGCGCCCGCGAGCGCGGTGAGCTGCGCCAGCGCGGCGCGCTGTGCCTGGCCAAAGACGGCTCGACGGTGGTGGCCGTAACCCGTCACGACTCGAGCGACGCACTCGCCACCGCGCTGTTGCGCGCCGGTTGCCAAGACGTGGCCGAGCTCGATCGCGGCTCGCACCACCCGGCGTTCATGCATCGCGCCGGCGGCGCTGCGCCACCGATGGCCAGCTACGAGACCAGCGTGCTGTACGCGCTCGGTCGGCCAATGCTGCCGCGCGCGTTCCGCTGGAAGGCGGAGGGTGCCGCGCCGTCGACCAAGGTGACGAGCTTCGACTTCGGCCACCCGCCGCCCGACGACGAGCAAAGCCGCAAAAAGCGCAAACGCGAGCGCGAAGAGCGCGAAAAAGCCGCCGGCGGCGGCGACGAACCGCCCCAAAAACCTGGCGATCCCTCCACCCACGCCGAATCCACCGACCCGCCGCGACGGTAGCTTTTTAGGGGGAAGGCAAACGGCGAGCGGGCGGATGCGCTGGCGTGTCAGCGAGCACGCGCGGGCGTGGGCCGCGCAGGCGGCGGGCGCGCCATCCCGATGGGCGCCAGCGGGGTGTCGCATCTGAAATCGGGCTTACGAGCGTAAGGAAATTTCCTGAGGGATTTCGCGGGGCGCAATCACCCGGGCGGCGTAGTGACGCTCGTAAGCATTCGGCTCCCAGCGAATGGAATGCTTACGAGTAGGAGCACTGCCTTTGTCGCCAGCGCGAGCGCAGAATGATTGAGGAATTTTTCTTACATCCGTAAGGCCGAGTCGGTTGCTGAGAGGAACGTCGCGGGAGGCGATCGCGTGGGAGGCGATCGCGCAAGAGGCGATCGCGCGCCACGACCTGATGCCGCCCCAGAAGCTGCTGCAATTCAAGCTGCGATTTGGCAGCCCACCCTGGCGTCAACTAGAACGAATACGACATCGTGCCGCCGGCGCTGGCGCCGCCTTCGGTGAACAGGCGCGCCTGGTAGCCGCCGCGCGCGGCCAGGCTGAAGCCGGCACCGAGGTCGACGCCGAGCTCGCCGAGTAGCCGTACGCCGAACTTGTTGGCGTGGGGCATGTCGGCGATCTCGATGATCGGCGAAAACGTCAGCCGGCTGCTGGCCGGAATATCCATCCGGCTCCAAAAGCGCGTACCGAAGGTCTTGATGCTCTCGAAGCCGAGCGTGAGCTTGCCGCCATACGGATCGCCGATCAGCACGGCCGCGCCGGCGCCGAGCGAGAAGCCCTTCTCGGTCACGCTGGTCAAGAACTCGCCTTCGACGTGGCAAATGTCGGCCAAGCGCAGGCGCACCGAGGGCGCGCCGTAGTTCAAGCCGACCGCGAACGGATCGCTCGGCTTGGCCGCACCGGTGCCGCTGCTGTCGAACGGAACCGGCGATTTACCGCGCACCACGCCGGCGCGCAGGCTGAACTCGGTCACGAAGCGCAGCGGCCGGTAGGTGTAGCCGCCTTCGAGCCGAAAATAGTGGTCGCGCACGTCGTGGCCGATCGCGTTGCCCTGCGCGTCGGCGGTTTGCGCGTGGCTGGTGCCGAAGTCGACGTAGTCGGCCGACGCCGAGAACACCGAGCGCCGTCCGCCCAGCCGCTGGTAGAGCGCACGCTCACGCGCGTCCATCAGCTCTTCTGGCACCGCGACGCGCTGCGGATGCTTGCGGCTGGCGAACACGACCTGGCGCGTGCCGTCGAGCAGCTCGAGCTCGAGCGAATACTCGAGCCAGCGCGGCGCCATTTGTTCGGCCGGCACTTCGGCCACGTAGGCCCTGCCACCGCGCCGAAACTCGACTTCACGCAGCTCGGGCGCAAGCTCGGTGGCGTACACGAACAGCGCGCGCTTCACCAGCTCGGGGTGCTCGATGCTGGCGGTGACGAACAGCGGTTCGCGCGCCGCCACCGACGTCAACGGGCTATGATGCAGGCTTGGCCGCGCCGTCGTAACCGGTGACGGCTGTCCGGTGAACGGGCTCGGTTGTTTGTCGTCGGCCCAGGCCACGCCGTGCAGACCGAGCGTCAGCATGAAGCCGGTCAAAGCGCTTCGGTATTTCACGATGGTCACCATTGGTACGACACCGCCCCTCCAAAACCAGGCCCGGCGTGGTTGATCGTGCGGCCCTGATACGAGCCGCGCACTGCGATCACCAACGTCGGTAAGAATCGATAGCCGACTTGGGCGATGGCTCGAGCGCCGACCTCGCCTTGGTCGTGCGATGTGGCAGTCTCGGGCATGGTCGGATCGCTGGGTCTGACTTGCTCGCCGCGGCGACTCACGCCGGCTGGTTGATTGGTGACCTCGGTGCGAAACAGCACCGGCACCTTCGGAAAGCTGTTCAGCTCGAGCTGCGTGATGCCACGCACGCCAACGGCGCCGAGCACCTCACCGCCAATCTGTAGGTTGGTCTCGCGGTCGTTGCCGAGGCGCAGCAAGGCTTGGGCGCCGCCCGAGACGCCGGCATCTTCGAGGCCGACCACGACCCGCGCGATGATGCCGGTGAAGTGCGAGACGCCGAATTCACCCTCCAGGTAGCCGTACGTGAGCCCGACCGAGCGCCCGCCGAGCTTCTGTTGGTCGAGCTCGCGCAGTGAGCCGCCCACCCCGCGAAATACGCCGAATCCAGTGCGCACGGCGCGGATGCCGATGTCCTCGAGGCGCATGCCAACGAAACCTTCGGTCTGCCAAACCTTGTCGTTGCCCTTCCAGTTGTTCCAGTCGGCGTAGTCGGTGCTGACGCTCACCACCGCGTCGCGACGCTGCGGCGGCTTGGGGGCCGGCAACGGATCGATCGGCAAACGGAACGGTGACTCGGCCGAAGCCACGACCTCGACGGCTTGGCCCGAAGGCGTCGTCGCTTCGATGAAGTATTCGAGCCGTGAAGGTCGCACGCGCTCGGCCGGTACGTGCACGATGAAGTAGCCGTCGCCCGCGGGCTGCATCGGCGTGGAGACGTACGCGACCTCGCCTTGGTTGCGCGAGTGGAAGACGGCGCCGACGGCGTTGTCGAGCTCGACGCCAATGTCGAGACCCATGCCGGCGAGCGCGCCAGCCGGCGCCTGAAAGCTGCGGCGCGTCGGCGCGACCTCGACCGGCTCGCCGTGCGACAACAGCCCGACCAATTGACGCAGCTGCTGCGCTTCTTCGTACAGCACGATCGCGTAGCGGCCCTTCGGGCGCCGCGTCACGTACGCCTCGTACGCCAAGATCCGCGTGCGCGGACTTTGACCGCGCAAGCCTTCGAACAATTTGCTGACCTCGACGCTGTCGGCGTCGCAAGCGGACTTGGACGCGTCGTCGCAAGGCGCAGCCGGCGTGGCTTCGGTCACTGCGGGCGCGGGCGGTGCTGGTGGCACGACCTGAGCTCCCGCGGCGGCCGCCGGCGGTGTGAGCGGCGCGGCCGGCTTGGTGGTGGGCGCGGCCGGCGCCTTCGGCAAGCGCAAGATCACGACGTCACCGGCTTGCGCAGCGCGCGACAGTTTGCCCTCGGCGCGCGCCAGCGACAGCGCGTCGCGCACCTGCACCAACTTCAAGCGTCCGATCAGAAAGCGATCGTTGATGAGCTGGCCCGTAACCGGATGCTTGACGGCCAGCGGGCGCCACAGCTCGACGATCGCACCGTCGACCGCGCCACGCTGGTGCGCCAGGTCCACCACGATGTCGCCCTCCGACAGCTCGACGACGTGCCCCTCGACCGCCGCACGCTCTTCTTGCCCGAGCGCGACGCTGGCAGCGAACAAGCTCGCGGCCAGCACAGCGATCCGGACTCCCACTCTGTAGGTGTTGTGCGTCCTCACGGGGCGACCCTTACAGCAACAAGCCTGCCAAGACCCAGTTACCAGTAATTTCCGGCAGTTATTCGTCGTTTCTGGACTTTGCCGAGGGGATGAAAGTGCCGGTTGTGTAGTGGTCTGACCACTGGTGTGAAGCAGGCGCGACACCCGAAGCGCTCAGCTACTACACAGGTTTGTGCGGCCGCGAGCCGAGCGTGCTTGCGCCAGCGCACGCGAGCACGGACCATCGATGCATGGCTTTCGCGCTGATTGCTCGCGTTGGACTGCTGGCTGCGGTGTGCGCGCTCTCGCTCGGATGTAGCGACGACGGCGGCGCGATCGACATGACTGCAACGACCGCCGGCAGCGGCGGAGTCGGCGGCGACACCAGCGCTGGCGGGAGCAGCGCCGGCACCAACCCGGGCAGCGCCGGCACCGCGACGACGGCCGGCAACGGCACCGTGAGCGGCGGCAGCGCAGGTATGAGCGGTGGCGGCGTGGCCGGGCTCGGTGGCATGGGCGGGATGGCGATGGCCGGAATGGGCGGCGTGATCGACGCCAACGGCGGTGCGCCCGCCGGACCTGCCGCGGGGCGCCACACGGCGCGACCGGTCGGCAGCTTCAAAAGTAATACCGCCGGTTACTACGAGTACCTGCCGCCCCACTACGGCAACGGCGCTCGCTACCCACTGCTCGTATTTCGACATGGAGTCGGAGAAAACGGCAACGGCACGACTGACCTGGACAAGATCTTGGTCCACGGTCCACCCAAGCTGATCAAAGCCAACCAGTGGCCGGAAGACCGCAAGTTCGTCGTGCTGTCCGTGCAGCACCCCGGCGGTGGTTGCCCGACGCCCCAGGAAATGGACGACTTTTTCACGTTCGCGGTCGCCAACTACGACATCGATCCGAAACGCATCTACCTCACCGGTCTCAGCTGCGGCTCAATCGGCAGCTGGAACTACCTCGGTGATCACGTCAACGAAGACGTGGCCGCCGCCGTCTTGATCTGCGGCGATGGTCGCCCCGCCTTCCAAAAGGCCGGCTGCAACCTGGGCAAGGTTCCAATCTGGGCGTTCCACGGCGAAGCCGACGACCAGGTCGATCCCAAGGGCTCAATCGATACGATCGCCAGCCTAAAAGCCTGCACGAACCCGGCGGCCGTCGACGTGAGGCTCACCACGTATCCCGGCGTGGGACACGACTCGTGGACCATGACCTACAACCTGAGTAACCCTGCCAACGACATCTATGCTTGGCTGATGACGCACGAGAAGCAGTAGCGTTTGGCGCAGTGGCCGTGCTAACCGCCGGGGCCCGTGCTCGCGGTCGTCGTAGTTATTGATGTCGTTCCGGCCGACAGCCCTGCCGACCAGACGCAAGTCATGGTCGAGGCTTGCTCGAGTGGAGTCACCCAAGGTACCTGCGCGCTGGCAGCCGAAACCCCGGAGAGCGCGCGGCCGAGCGCCGTAGCGTTGGTGGTCTGGCAAGGCACCGGCTTCTTGGAGGCCACGGTGCGTGTCGGTCAACGCAACGGCGAGTGGGTAAGCCGCCAACTCGCCTTTGCGGCGGCCGATCCGGATCGCGACCGTTGGGTCACGGTCGGCTTGACGGTGGCCAGTCTGCTCGACGAAGCGCGCACCGCTGCGCCACCTGCTCCCGTCGCGACGACGACACCCGCACCGCCGCCGCCACCGCCACCCGCGGATCGAACCAAAGCCGAGCCGCCCCGCACCAAGCCCGAGCCCCGAAGCATCCAGCTTGGCGTGAGCGCCGGCGCGCTGATCGGCCCAGGCTGGGACGGCGGTGGGCCAATGACCGGCGCCTGGACGACGCTCACGCTGAGTCTGTTCGAGCGGCGCTTCGTCGGGCTGGTTGGCGGAGCGCTCGCGCTCAGCTCCGGCCCGGCAGTGCCAGCCGGCGGACAGCTGGCGAGCCGATGGCTGGCGCTCGAGGCAGGCTTCGGGCCTCAAGCCAACATCGAGCCATTCCGGTTCTTCGTCGCGCCCGAGGTCGTGCTGCAATCGGTCAGCGCTGACCTGGGCGCGGGCGCGTCCAGCGCGGATCGTGAGCTCGAGCTCAAGTTGCGGGCGGGCGCGGTGTGGGAGGCGACCCAGCATTGGGGACTCAGCTTGGGCGGCGCGGCTCGCCTGCTGCCGATCGAATCGCCCAGCTCCGACCCGACTCGGGCCCGCCGTTCGGGATTCGCCGGCGAGCTCTTGGCCGGAATCGAGCTGCGGCAGTGAACAGCGTGCCTAACCTCGCGCCTCTCGCGTGACTTCCCTGTGGACCGAGAGCGAGCCGAACCCACGATGAAGACCAAGCGTACCGCGACCGTGTTCCTTCTGGCTCTGCTCGGCGCCGCTTGGGCCCCGGGTTGCGGCCAAATCGAGGTCGGCACGGTCGGCGGCGCGACTGGTGCGATCGGTGGGCAGCCGGACGGCGCGGAGGCCGGAGCTGGCGCCAACAGCGAGCCGCAAGGCGGAGTGAGCGGAATCCTGCCGAGCGGCGGCGCGCCCGGTCAGGCCTCCGCGGGTGCGGCTGACCCAGGCTCTGCAGGTGTTGCCGGAGCCGACGGCGCGAGCTGCGCACCGCCGGGCGAGGAACCCTGGCCGGGCTGCTTCGCCGATCAGCCGTGCTCGGTGTGTGCGTCGGCGATCAAGAACTACCCGCTTTACCTGCTGCGTCACCCGCTGTGCGAGTCCTTTTACGCGTGCGATCACGGTGGACAAAGCGCTTGCAGCAGCGATTGTCCGAAGCCCGGCGCCGCCGACCAGTGCGACGGCACGGTGGGCAATTGGAGAGGCTGCCGCGGCCTCGGTTGTTACGTCTGCACCGAGCTGGTTGCCGACTATCCCAACTACTTCGTCAATCACCCGTTCTGCCTGTCGAATCCCACCTGCGAGGGCAGCTACTTCACGTGCAGTGCCGCGTGCCCCGGGCCAACCGAAGCCGATCGCTGAGCACTTACTCGCGGCGCGCTAGCTCACGATCTGGCGCACGCGTTTGCGCTTGATCACTTCGTCCGGCAGGACGGTCAGAATCTGGTTCGTGGTGGCGTCGCGCAGTCGACTTTGCCGCAACAGTTTGCCGGAGCTGAGCAAGCCGCCCTCTTCGAACAGAAAGCGCACTTCACGCTTCTTGCCTTCAGCCACGGCACCGCGCCCGGCATCGGTTTCGGTGTCGGTTTGCCACTGACCCAAGTTGGCCGGCAATGGCTCCAGCACGCCGAAGCGCTCTTCCTTCAGGCCCGGAAAGAGCCCGGCGATGAACAAATAGATGACGCCACCGGCCGCCGCGACACCGAGCAAGAAGACGTAAAACACTGCGCCCGCAGCCTAGCGCGGTGGCGAACGGTTTGCTCCGCAAAACCCCGTTACTGCGGGTACCAGAGCTCGATGCCGGCAAACGTGATCGACCCGCTGGTCACGCCGACCGTCACTTTGCCCTTGGTGACGTCGACGCGGTACGGGCCGAGCCGCGCCCAGACTTGCCCGCCGTCGGCCGCCTGCGCGCGAAACTTGCTGGAGATCTCCGGTTCAACGCCTTGCACGGTAAACGTGCTCGGAGCGGCATCGCTCGCGGGCGACGTGGCGTACAGGTAAACCAAGTAGCTGCCGTTGTCCGTCGGCAGGGTCAGCTCCTTACCGGCGTCGAGACGCGTCGCGGTTTGAAGCAGCGTCGCCGCCGTCCCGGAGACGGCCGGAAACGGCGTGCCGGCTTGGCTGACGCCGGTGCCGGTGGTGGTGATGGCTGCGTCTTGAGCGCTGCGCCACGCGTTGCCGGCCACGACCAGCGCCGGTCCGTTCAAATTCACGGCGCTCGCAAAGCAGGCGCGCGGAGCGGCCGGACGCGGCTCGAGACCCCAAATCAGCTGGTCGCGATAGAAGATGGCAAGGTGCAGGGAGGGATCCTCGGTCAGCTCGGTAAACGAGTAGTTGGCGCGCTGATCGAACGTCGACGACGCCGGGTCGCCGGTCAGCATCTGCTGGTAAAGAGCGACCGAGTCGCCGGGAAACAGCTGGCCACTCTCGCCGAACCCGACCTCGACGTAGGCGTCGTAAACGGTGTCGGTGGCGTCTTCGAAGCGCTGCACCGACCATAGCGTTTGGTTGAGCGCCTGACTTTGGCCGTTCGCCAGCTGCAAATTAGACTGCGTGGCCCGCACCAACAACGGCTCGACGATGCCGGTGCGACTGAAGTAGTAGCGCAGCTTCAGCTGCTTGAAGTTGTACGCTTGACCGCCTTCGGGCTGGTCGTTGACGAGCGTGACCGACCAGGCGGTGCTGCCGACCGTCGTGTTCAGCTCGTGGTGCGTCAAGCTGATCGTCAGCGGGGCGAAGCACGATGTTTCTCCGGCCGCGTTCGCCACGCACTGACCCGAAAGGCAGTCGGCCTTGGTCGTGCACGCCTCGCGCGTGCAACGTTGGCAGCTGCCGCCGCAGTCGATGGCGCGCTCATCGCCGCTCAGCTCGCCGTCGTAGCAATGATCGGCATAGCGCCGTAGGCAGCCGCTGGCGCAATGCTCGACCGGCCATTGCTCGGGCGCGCACTCGGGCGCGCCGCCGACGTCTTCGGCGCCGCCGAGCCCGCCGAGCGTGGCACCGGTGCCACCACCGGGCGTTGCGCCCGACCCACCGCCGCTAACCGCGCCGATCCCACCGCTGCCGCCGCCGACGGCTCCGCCCTGGCCTGGCGTGGGCGCGTCGCCGTAGTTGTACTCGGGAAACGTGCAGCGCGCGCTGGCCAGCGCCAGGTAGGCGCCGAGCAAAACTCCGAGTCGCGCCCGACGATCCATGCGCGGCACACGGCGCCCGCACTCTTGATCTGTCGGCTGCGACATTCCGAAAGGAAGCAGCATAGCCGGACGCCGCCCCGGCGACGTGGCTATTTCTCGTCAGTCACGGCCGGCGCGGCCGGCGCGGCCGGCATTGCCGCCTGCGCGGCGGGCGCGGTCGACGCGGTCGACGCGGCGGGCGCGGTCGGCGGCGTGGGCGTTGCCGGCGCGGTCGGCGCCGTGGGCGTTGCCGGCGCGGCCGGCGCGGTCGGCGCGGCCGGCGCGCTGAAGTCGGCACCCCGCGCCTCGGCCTGAGCCACGGCCTCCGGGATCAGCTCGACCGGAATGCCGCGGAAGTACACCTGCCACGAGGCTCGCCGCACCATGCCGTCGCACACACTCAGGTACCAGGAGGCGATCGGGTTGTCGGCGCGGCTACGCCAGAACAGCTCGGCATGGTGGCGCACCAAGACTTCCCAGATGTCGCGACCGATACCTTCGCCCTGCGCCTCGGGCTGCACGGCGAACTTGCTCAGGTAGGGGGCAGGATAGGCGTCGTGCACGATCGCCGCGCCACGGTACGAGGCGTCGACGTACACGGCCAACGGCGGCAAATCGAAAAAACCGGGCGACAGCTCCTTGCCGAACGACGTCTCCAGCAGTTGCCGCAGGCGCTGCACGTCGAGCGTCGCGTAGCTGACGTGGCGCTCGACCGTGCTGCCGCGCTTGATCAGCGTGCCTGCGCCTTTGACCGTGAACAGCTCTTTGAGCAGGTTCAGCGGCGACGTGATGCTGATCAACAGCGGGTTCGGCTCAGCCAGCGCGATCAGTCGATCGCTGGCGGCGAGCAGCTCGGTATCGCGCTTCGACAGCAGGCCGGGCGCGACGCGATCACGCTCCGTCGTCAAGTTGATGATCGAGATGCGGCCACCCTCGACGCTCAGCTGCGCGTCGGCGCGCTTACCCGAAAGCGGGCGAAAACCGCCGCGGCGCCGCAACAGCGCCAATTTACGCGTGCCCAACTGGCGCGACAGGTCGCCCAGCTGCAGCAGCCGCTGCTCCAAGCTTTCGCCTTCGACCTTGCGAAAGTGCAACACCGGTGTGCGCTCACGGCGCAAGTCTTCGCGCACCGCAGCCACCAGGTCCGGCTCGGACATCTCGTGCGGGCTGGGCGACAACGCCGACACCGGCAAGCGCTTCACCAAGCGTTCGGAGCTGGTGGCGCCGGTGTCCGGATCGAATAGCCCGAGCACGACCGTCGCGTACAAGCCCAGGTCCGCCAGGAAACGCAGCTGCTCCACGATCGAGCCGAGCGCCGAGCGCACCACCTGACCGCCGGGCACGATCACCGCGAAGCTCTCTTTCGGGAGCCCGTGGAACATCCGCAAATAGAACTCAGCCTCGGAGCGGCGCCCGACGCTTTCGAGAAACGTGAGCACCGCTTCGGCAGCGGCAGAGCGGGGAGCGGGAGCGACCAATGCGAGTGGGGCGGCTGGGGCGCGGCCGGGCTGGGGCCGACGCGCGCCGCACTACTCTAGCGTCTCTGCCACGAATGCAATCAAATCCGGATTGCCGATGCTCGGGACGAGGCCGGCGGGCAGCTTCCGGACGTACCACGCGACCTGCCAGCGCGCGGTCTGGCCAGGCGCGATGCTGGCGTACGCGCCCTGCTGCTCGACCTCGAGGTAGCTGTGGTCGGGGTTCACGTACAGCTCGATCTCGGCCTCGTTCGGCGCCATCGCGCTCGGCGGCTGATCCTGGAACTGCTTGAGCAGCAGCCGATCGCCGACGACGTACGCCAGAAAGCCGCCGGCGCCGTCGGCGAACAGCTTGCCCTCGCCCGTGGTTTTGGCCGGGTCGCACCAGGTGTGGCCAGCCGCGGCTTGGGCGACCATCGGCTGCGCGCCAAACGCTGCGCCGCCGGTCGGCCAAAACGCCAGGCCGCTCGCCGGCATGCGGGTGATTTCCCACGGCGCCCAGCTGACCTGCGCGGTGCCGGTGTTGGTCATCGCGTACTCCAGGCGAATCGCTTCGCGCGCCAGATCGGGCGAAAAGCGCTTGCTGACCCGCAAACCGGTGTCCGAGTTCGAGGCACCCTCGAGGTTGATGACACCGCTTGCGTCGACGCTGACCGCGTACGGGCCGCTGTCGATTTCGGCCGGCGGCGGCCACGGCCACGTCTGGGGGCTCGGCCAAAACGTCGAGCCCACGGCGTCGGCGTAGTTCGCGGCGCCCTGCTGCGTGAGCAGCTCGAAGCCAGCTTGCCGCAGCGAAGTGACCCGCGCGCCGTGGCGCGGCGTGACCTCGAAGTAAGTCGAGCCGAGCTCGAGCACCCATTTGCCGTCGCCCCGGTCGATCGGCTGCTTCAACGTGAGCATCGCGTGTGTGCCTCCTGAGCCTGCTGCGCCGGCTTCGTTACCACGACCGCCCGCGCCGCCGCCCGCTGTCATGGTCCCGATTGGGGGGGCCGCTCCGACCGCACCCCCGAACGCTGTCGGAGCGTTGCTGCCCGGCGCGGCCGGCGCCGCGGGCTCGCCACACGCCGCCGAGAGGAGAAGGAGCAGGCCGAGCCGCATTGCGCCCGGCAGCCTAACGGCTGAGATCAATGTAAAGACGCGTTCACCAGCGAGTTGGCAGTTGGCAGTTGGCAGTTGCTCCGCTCTTGACCCAACTGCAAACTCCTAACTGCGAACTCCTAACTACGCGGGAAACTTGCCCTTCTGACGCACCGTGCGCCGCGGGCCCGGCCAGTTTTTGGCCCGAAGCAAGAGCCGCGTATACATTCGCGCACATGAAACGCCCCGTCGCCATCCTGCTGGGTCTCGCTGCGCTCGCCACGGGCGCGGTCGCCGTCGCCGAAGCCGAAGACGCCCTGCTCAAGCGCTACCCGTACGATCCCGCCTGCGCGTGGGGTCGCGTCGGCAACGGCAAAGGCATGGTCGTGCGCTGCATCTCCGAGGACGAGGCCAAGGCCTTGCGCAGCGCCGCCCCCGCGCCTGTCGCGGCCACCGGCGCCAAGCCGGCTCCCTCGTCGCCCGGTGTCTCGTCGAGCAAACCTGCTCCCGACGCGACTCCCGCGCCGGGCTCCACCGCCCCCGAAACCGCGCCTGACGCCGGCGCCGAGCCCGAGCCCGCCCCCGGCGTTGACGCCGACGCCGCGCTCGAGGTCACGGTCGGACCCGTCGCCGCCGACGAAGGCACGCTCGGAGTCGGCAAGCTCGGCGCCCCCAAGGACAAATACGCGGCCTGCGTGCAGAAAAATGGCGGCTTGACCGGCAAGACCGCCGAGGTCTCGGTGCGCTTCTTGGTGCGCGCCAAGGGCGTCGCCGAAGGCGTCAGCGTCGCCAAGCGCACGAATTTGAGCAAAGAAGCCGCGCAGTGCGTGGCCGAGGTCGTCGACCGCCGGCGCGTCGGCACCCCCGAGTCACCGATGGTCGGCGCCACGGTGCTGGTGAAGTTCGCAAAGCTCGACAAGCTCGCGAAGTGAACAAAAGCCCGAGTTTTTCGGAAACGCTGCCGGCAGGTCGGGCAATGGGGTAGACGCGGTGGCGTGACCGAAGCTCCCCGCCACGCGCTCTACGAGAGCCGCATCCAGAAGCTCACGCTGGAGGTCGAAACGCTCGCAGCGCGCTCGGCCAGCATCGGCAACCTGCGCGGCATCTCGTTCCTGATCGCTTTCGGCTCGCTGATCTGGGGAGCGGGCGCCCACGGCGGTACGCCCTCGCTCGTCACTGGCGCGCTCAGCATCGCAGCGTTCGTCTGGTTGGTGCGCGCTCACTCGGTGCTCAGCACCGAGGAAGCTTATGCGCAGCGCCTGTTGGCCGTGAACCACCGCGCGCAGCAGCGCGTCACCGGCCACGCCCGCATCCTGCCCGACGACGGCAGCGACCTGACCGAGGAGCTCGCCGGCAGCGCGCCGAACGAAGCCACCGCGCGCCGCATGCGCACGCTGGCCGACGACTTGGATCTGTTCGGCAAGGCTTCGCTTTTCCAACGCATCTCGGTGGCGCAGACGCGCTTCGGCCGCACCGCGTTGGCCGAAGCGCTGTTGGCCGAGCCGGACCGGGCGCGCATCGGCCGCCGCCAGGCCGCCGTCCTTGCGCTCGCACCGGAGCTCGAGCTGCGCCAGCGCCTGGAAGCCCTGGCCAGCGCGCTCACCAAAGGCAAGAGCGGCCCGACCGTGGCCGCCGCGCTCGATCCGGAGCCGCTGTTGAAATGGGCCGAGAGCGCGCCGCGACTCTTGGCCAAGCCGGCGTTAATCTGGATCGCGCGACTGTTGGCGGCCATCAACGTCTCGCTGGTCGGCGCCGCCTGGCTCGGACTATTGCCGGGTTCGTACGTGGTCGGCCCGCTCGCGCTGTCGTTGATCGTGATTTTCGCGACGCGCGCCGACGCCCAGGCGGCGTTCGCTGCGGTCGCGACGCGCGAAGGCGCGCTATCCGGTTACGACAAGCTGCTCGAGGCGATCGAAACGTCGAGCGCCGATGCCGAGCTCTTGAACGAGCTGCGGGCACGCCTGCGGCAAGGCAACGCGACGCCGTCGCGCGCGATGGGTCAGCTGCGCAGCGCCGTCAGCTACTTCGAGCTGCGCCACCAAGGCTTGATCTACCCGTTCGCCAACATGTTCTTGCTGTGGGACGTGCACTGCACGGTCAAGCTCGAGCGTTGGCAACAGCGCTTCGGCAAGGCGGCGCGCGATTGGTTCCGCGTGCTGGGCGAAATCGAGGGTTTGTCGTCGCTGGCCGGGCTCGCGTTCGACGAGCCGAGCTTCTGCTTCCCGGAGCTGGTGACCGAGGCGCGGTTCCTGGCCGAGGGCCTGGCGCATCCGCTGATTCCGGCCTCGAGTCGCGTCGGCAACGACGTTTCGCTGCCCGGCAAGAGCTCGGCGCTGCTGGTCACCGGCTCGAACATGTCTGGCAAGAGCACCCTGCTGCGGTCGCTCGGCGTGGCCTACGCGCTCGCCTATTCGGGCGGCCCGGTCTGCGCAACGCGCTTCGAAATCGGCAGCCTGCGGCTCGCGACCAGCCTGCGCATCCGCGATTCGCTCGAAGAAGGTGTCAGCCACTTCTACGCCGAGCTACACAAGCTGAAGGCCGTGCTCGACGCCACGACCGAGCCACTGCCCGTGTTGTTCTTGCTCGACGAGATCTTGCACGGCACCAATTCGCGCGAACGGCAGATCGGTGCGCGCTGGATCTTGGGCGAGCTGCTGCAGCGCGGCGCGCTAGGCGCGGTTTCGACGCACGACATGGAGCTGTGCCGGCTTTCACCCGAGCTGATGACGCACACGCGATTGGTCCACCTGCGCGAGGACGTGAAGGGGCAGGAGATGACCTTCGACTACCGGCTGCGCGAAGGCCCGGTCAGCGAAGGCAATGCGCTGCGCTTGATGCGGCGCATTGGGCTCGAAGTCCCGGAAACCAATACTTAAGCTTTCTGTAAAGTATGCGCTTGACGAGCGGCCGCGGCTGCACCAATACTTAAGCCATCACCTAAGTAAAGGATTCACACGAAGATGGGCCTTTCGCTGTATTTCCACCCGCTCGCCTCATACTGCTGGAAGGTGCTGATCGCGCTGTACGAGAACGAAACGCCGTTCGAGCCCAAGCTCGTCGATTTTGGCGATCCGGCCCAGCGCGACGCCTTCTTCGAGCTGGCGCCGCTCGGCAAGTTCCCGCTGTTGCAGGATCACGCGCGCAATCGCCTGGTCGCCGAATCGACGATCATCCTCGAGTACTTGGCCACGCGCTACCCCGGCCGCACGCCGTTGCTGCCGCCCGACGCGGATGCCGCGCTCGAGGTGCGCGCGCAAGACCGCTTCTTCGATCTACAGATCCACGAGGCGATGCAGAAGCACGTCGGCGACAAACTGCGACCGGAAGGCCAGAAGGACCCGTTCGGCGTCGAGCAAGCGCACGCGCAGCTCGAAAGAGCCTACGCCATCCTCGAACGCACGATGACCACGCGCACGTGGGCGGCCGGCGATGCTTTCAGCATGGCCGATTGCGCCGCTGCACCAGCGCTCTACTACGCCAACCTCGTGCACCCGCTCGGCGTCGCGCACTCGCACGTCAGTGCGTACCTCGAGCGGCTGAAGGCGCGTCCGTCGTTTGCGCGCGTGCTGGCGGAAGCGCAGCCGTATTTTTCGATGTTTCCGGGCTGAGGAGTGGGGGTGCGCGTGGGTTGCTGTCCGGCGGGGCGTGAGGGTCTGTCGGAGCGTGAGGGTCTGTCGGGGCGTGAGGGTCCGGCGGGGCGTGCGGGTCTGCTGTGGCGTGCGGGTCTGCTGTGGCGTGCGGGTCCGTCGTCGGGCGCAGTTCCGTCATCGCGAGCAGTTCCGTAGTCGCGAGCAGTTCCGTAGTCGCGAGCAGTTCCGTCGTCGCGGGCAGTTCCGTAGTCGCGCGCGTTTCCGTCGTCGCGTGCAGTTCCGTAGTCGGGTGGGTCCGCCATCGCGAGTGGGGGATCCGTCGTCGCGTG
>FSUE01000667.1_pt1 | contig 17325 bp, 13 predicted proteins | sample 1637031 | NCBI WGS metagenome assembly FSUE01 (sample SAMEA3914819, study PRJEB12502) | metagenome | biome: forest; material: soil | place: Canada | collected 2010-06-26 | depth 0.3 m | reverse complement strand
GCCTTTGACGATGTTTTCCCAGGGCACTTCTTTGCCGGTCTTCTTGTTCACGCGCTCGTAGCCGACGGGCGAGAAGTTGCGCTTGTCGAGCATCGTCATTTCGAGCTCGGCGCGATCTTCGGCGGTGTGCAAGGCGACCGGGATCTGCACCAGTCCAAAGCCCACGGTTCCGGTCCAAATCGCTCGTGCCATCTTCGTCCTTTGCCTCTGCCGCACGGACAGTTTCGCTACGATCGGGGCGTGGTTGCCGCTGATCGACGCGCTGAGGCGCGCGCAACGGCACAGGCTGCAGGCTTCGTGCCGTTCAGGCGGCGCGCGGCAAGCTGCGGGGCTGCGCCGGACTGGCCAACGTCGAGACCGACAGCAGGGCGGGGCTGTCGAGCGCTTGGCCACCCGCCGGGCCGGGGCCCAGCGGTGGTTCAGCGGGCGCTACGGTCTTGGCCGTGGGCAGCAAGGAAACGTTCCACAGCTCGTCTTTCCAGGTTTTTTGTCGATGGGCGTAGGCCATGGGCGTTCTCCGTCACGGGCGGTCTGGCTTTTCAGCGCGCCTCACCATGACGACGTTCCAGCCGTGCCCGGATCGACATCGTGCGTTCAAATCGGGTCGGTTTTTTCCGAAAGCGGCCGCGGCTACGCCTCGCGCGCAAAGACCAGCAGGCCATTGGCCGGGATCGTCAGGCCTGCTGAGGCTGGCAAGCCGTGGCGCGGCTCGGAGCGCGCCGTGACGCCGCCAATGTTGCCGTGCACGTTCGGGTTGACGAAGCGATCGTAGACGTCGCTGTTGAAGACTTCGTGCCATCGGCCGCGGTGCGGGAAACCCAGCTCGTAGCCGCCGAAGTCGAAAGTGGTTTCATTCAGCGACATCACGACTACGACATCGTGGCCCGCACCGGGTACCCAACGCTGAAACGCCAGGATGCGATTCTGCGGGTCGACGTGAAACACGTTCAGGCCGTCGGCGGTAAGCGCAGGCTGACTGCGGCGCAACCACAACAGATCGCGCGTGAAGCGGTGATGATCGACCATCGCGCGATCCGCGCCTTCCACGCCCGCCCACCACACCAACAGCTCGGGGCGGCCTTGCCAGTCGGTCCAGTATTTGTCTTCCAGAAATTCTTGACCCATGAACAACATGGGCACGCCGGGCGCGGTCAGCAAAAGCCCGGTCGCCACGCGCGCGCGGCTGCGGGCGTACCAGGAACGTGGGTCGCTTTCGTCGGCCAAACGCGCGATCCGTGGCTGCTTGTCGTCGTGGTTGAAGTCCAACAGATCGTGATTCTCGACGCACTGAAACGTCGCCCAACGCCCCGGCAGCTGGTGGGTGAAAGCGAGCGCGTCACGCAAACCCTCGAGGTCGAGCGCGGCGTCGGCGCCGTGCGCGGCTTGCTCGATCACGCTGCGGATGTGGTTGCGCAGGACGTCGCTGTAGCCAACGTCGAAGCCCATGCCGCTAGGCGGTTGCGCCACGCCGCGCCAGGGCTCGCCGCTCCAATACTCCGCAATCTGCACCGCGGTCGGCTTGGCCAAGCGGACGCTGCTGCTCAAGTCTTGGCAAAAGAACCAGCCGCCGTGCTCGTCCATGACCGTGACTTGGTCGTAGCGCAGCCCGTCCAAATGATACTCGGCGAGCAGGGCGTGGGCGTTGTCGAGCAGAAACTGTCGGACTTCGGGCTTGCTGTAGTCGAACACCAAGCCGCCGGCGTGGCCGTCGCGCGTGAAGTACAGGCTGTGCGCGTTGTCACCGGGCGCCTGGCGGTCGAAGAAATACAATGATTGGTCGTCGAAACCGCCGCCGGCGTGGTTGAACACGACATCGGCCAACACCGCGATGCCGTACAGGTGGCAAAGGTCGATGAACGTTTTCAGCTGATTGACCTGTCCGGTGAGCTGACGGACGGTCACAGGTGGCGCGCCCTTGGCCGCCAACAGCCGATTGACGATGACGAGATACGGGCCCAAGTCCGCGGCGCGCACCGAGTAGTCCATCTCGGGCGAAAACAGATCGGTGCCGTTGTAGCCAAGACTGCTGGCGGTTTGGAATTCTTGGAACGGCAGCGGCAAGACGGCGTTGATGCCCAAGTCCGCCCAGTATTCGATGCGGCCGACGGCATCCAAAAACTTGCACACGCGGTGTGGGCGAATGTCGTGACCCAGCTCGTCTTCGGCGAAGTACACGCCAAAGTGGAACTGGTAGACGCACAACTGGCTGAACGATGGCGGCACGAAGGCGTCGTCACACCATGGGTAAGTGTCGGGGTCGCGCACGATGCAGCTGCAGTTCGGGTAGTTGTCGAACGCCAGCTCACGCGCGTACGGATCGCGCTTGAAGCCCTCCGAGCCCTCGCCCACGACGTAGAAGAGGTAGGAGTCGCCGTCGCTCACCTCCGCAAAGAAACCGCCCCAAAGTCCACGCTCGTCGCGTTGCAAGAGCTGGCTATCCGGCTTGAGCCACGGCTGGCTAACCGGCACATGCGTCAACGCGACGTAAACGGCGCTGGCCTCTGGGGCCCAGCAGCGAAAGGTGGCGCCGTTGGCGAGCAGCGTCGCGCCGAGCGGTGTTTGGGGGGTCAGGTGCGCTTGCGACGCTGGCATGCGCGGCCGAGCCTGAGCGGCCGCGGCGGCGTTTTCAATAGCGATTTAGCGAAACGTCAGCTGCGGCGGGCGCCGCCTGCCAGCGCGCCGGTCACGACCAGGTTCACCAGCGCGCGAATGAACGTGTCGTCCACGTGCTCGCGTTTCCAATACGTGCGGCTATGCAGTGGGCCAAGCAGGGCCGTCGCAATCAGGTCGGTGTCACTACCCTTGGGTAGCTCGCGGCGCTTGAGCGCGCGCTCGAAGATCAGCGCCGGGATCGCCGGGCGTTCGTGGCGCATGCGGCGGACGAGCGCTTGCATCTCCGGGTCGGTGTTCGACAATAGCAGCGACTGCGTGATCGCCCGCCGGCGCGGCGTCTCCATCTGCGCGGCCCAGTGACGCAAGACTTGCACCAAATCTTCACGCAGGGAGCCGGTGTCGGGCGGCTCCGGATCCTCGTCGCGCAACGCGAATAGCGCGGCACCCAAGAGATCGGTTTTGGTCGGCCAGCGCCGGTAGACGGTGGTTTTGTTGACGCCGGCGCGTAGCGCCACGGCTTCGACCGAGAGCCCGGCGTAGCCTTGCTCGGCGAACTCCTCGAGCGTGGCAGAAAGCACCTGCGCCACGACGCGGGCGCTGCGACCGCCGGTGCGCGGGCGGGCGACTTTCAACGCCGGGCGGCGCGCCTTGGTAACCCTATGGGTTGATTGGGTTTTTGCCGCCGTTACCATTTCTTAACGCAACTGCCTGTTGCTTTTATAACCTCGGATGCTAACTAACGCAACCCGGTGTTGCGTTAAGAAACTTCTCCGCCGGTCGCTACGTTCTAGAAGAAACCAAAGCCATGAGCTCCCCCGCGGTAGCCGCCAAATCCTCTCCCTCTACCCCGTCGGTTGCGCCGGCCTCGGCCGCGCCGGTGGTAGCTGTACCTACCCCCCAAGCTGCCCCCGGCGGTGGCAAGCGCCGGGTCATCATGCTGTCGCTGCTGGGCGCGTTCTTGCTGACCGGCGCTGGTTGGTGGGTGCTGCACCGCGGGCTGGAGGCGACCGATGACGCGCAGCTCGACGCTGACGTGGTGGCGGTACCGAGCCGCGCCGGCGGCACCGTGGTCGCCGTGCACTTCACCGACAATCAGCGCATCGACGCCGGCGCGCTATTGGTGGAGCTCGACGACGCGCAAGCCAAAGCCAAGCTGGCCCAGGCCGAAGCCGAGCTGCTCGGTGCCAAAGCGTCGGCTGACGCGGCCGACGCCACGGCTGAGCTGACTCAAAAGAATGCCTCCGCCGGTCAGAAAATCGCCGGCGCTTCGCTCAGCGGCGCGGCGGTCGCGGTCACGGCGACCTCCGATCAAATCGTCGAAGCCACCGCCAATCTGGCGTCGGCCAAGGCGCAGCGCGACAAAGCCAAGCTCGATTTGGACCGCACGAAGCAGCTGTTTTCGACGGGTGCGATCGCCAGTGCGGCGCTCGAAGCGGCGCAGACCACCTTCGACAGCGCCGAAGCCGTGGCCGATTCGGCAGAAGCGCGCATCATCACGCTCAAGAGCTCGACGTCGCAAGCGCGCGCGCGGGTGAGCGAAGCATCGGCGCGCTACGGCCAAGCCAACGAGACGTTGCCGTCGCAGGTTGCCGAAGCCAAAGCGCGCGCCGCATCAGCCAAGGCGCGCGTCGCCACCGCCGAAGCCTTGCGCGACCTTGCGCGGCTCGATCTGTCGTACACCAAGATCTTCGCGCCGCACGCGGGCACGGTTTCCAAGCGTAGCGTGGCCGAGGGCCAGCTGGTCTCGGCCGGGCAAGCCGTGGTCATGCTGGTACCCGACGCGCGCCAGCACGGTGCGGTCTGGGTGACCGGGAATTTCAAGGAAACGCAGCTCGTGCACATGCGCATCGGCCAACCAGTGACGATGACGATCGATGCCTACGGGCGCGAGCTGCACGGCAAGGTCGAGAGCTTCTCGGGCGCGACCGGCGCGCGTTTTGCGCTGCTACCGCCCGACAACGCCACCGGCAACTTCACCAAGGTCGTGCAGCGCGTTCCGGTGCGGATCAAGCTCGATGACGTGCCAGCAGATCTGGCCTTGATGCCTGGCCTGTCGGTCGATCTGACCGTCAACACCCGCTAAACGCCATGAGCGGAGCGGCAATCCCTTTCGCCCCCAGCCCGGTGGTGGCGGACAAGACGCGGCGCTGGCTGATCGCGATCAGCGTGGCGCTCGGCGCCTTGCTCGAGATTGTCGATACCTCGATCGTCAACGTGGCGATGCCGCAGATGCAGGCGTCGTTGGGCGTCACCTTGAGCGAAGTTGGCTGGGTCGTCACCAGCTACGCGATCGCCAACGTGATCATTTTGCCGCTCTCGGCGTGGCTCGGCGACAAGTTCGGCAAGAAGCGCTTCTTCGTCTTTTCGCTAGTCGCGTTCGTGGCCGCCTCGATGCTGTGCGGCATGGCGCACTCGCTGGGCATGCTGATTTTCGCGCGCGTGCTGCAAGGCCTGTTTGGCGGCGGCTTGTTGGCCAAAGCCCAATCGATCTTGTGGGAGACGTTTCCGCCCGAAGAGCGCGGCGCCGCTCAAGCGCTGTTTGGCATCGTGGCGATTGCCGGGCCCGCGATTGGGCCGACCTTGGGCGGCTACATCGTCACCAACTTGGACTGGCGCTGGATTTTCTACGTCAACTTCCCGATCGGCCTGTTGGCGATCTCGATGGCCGTGACCTTCCTGGTCGAGGACGGACCGAACAAAGAGACGGGCGGCGTCGATTGGCTATCGCTGGGCTTGATGGCGACGGGTCTCGGTGCGCTGCAGACGTTCCTCGAGGAGGGCTACGGCGAGAGCTGGTTCGACTCGCCGCTGATCACGGTCTGCGCCGCGCTGGCGGCGATTTGCCTGGTCTTGTTCGTCGATCGTCAGCTGTCGCAAGCGAACCCGGTCGTCGACTTGCGCGTCTTGCGCCATCGCTCGCTGTGGGCAGGCTGTATTGCGTCGTCGGTGTTGGGCATGGGCTTGTATGGCGCCATGTTCGCGGTGCCGATTTTCGCCCAAGGCGTCATGCACTACACGTCGCAGCAAACCGGCATGCTGATGCTGCCCGGCGCGCTGGCGTCGGCGTTCGCGATGCCGGTGATGGCGCGTTTGCTAAAGAGCTTCGAGCCGCGCGTGCTGGTGGCTGGTGGTTCGGTGCTGGTGGTCTTCTCGCTGTGGATGCTGTCGCGGATGAATCCGATGACGAACGAGGATGAGCTTTACTGGCCGCTGATCATCCGCGGCTTCGGCACGGTGATGATGTTCTTGCCGATGAGCATGGCCACGTTCGGCGCCGTGCCAGTCAAAGACGTTTCGAAGGCTACCGGTATCTACAACCTGTCGCGCCAGCTCGGCGGCAGCATCGGCATCGCGGTTTTGACCACCGTGCTGTCCTCGCGTTCGGCGTTTCATCGCGGGGTCCTGATCGAAAAATTGGGCATCAGCGACGTGGCGACGGCCGAGCGAGTGCGGATGCTGACCGGTGGCTTCATGGCCAAAGGTTTCGACGCGGCGTCGGCCAAACGCCAGGCGCTGGTGGTGCTGGACGGCACCGTAAACGTGCAAGCGTCAGTCATGTCGTTTGCCGATTCGTTCTGGCTCGTTGCGTTCGTGTTCGTGGTGACCGCCCCGCTGATCTTGCTGTTGGGCAAGGTGAAGCCCGGTGTTAAGCCGGGCGCCGCCGCCGACGCGCACTGACGTTTGACGCGTCCTGCCCACTGGGAGGACGCCCTGCGATCTCGGGTTTGGGCTTCACTGCGCCTTCGGCGCTCCCTCGCCTTCGGCTCGGGCCGTAGGCCTCCGTTGACTCCGTCCAGCTAGCTGGACTCCGTCCACTCCGGCTCGTTTTCACTCCGGTCCGGTGCTCACGTACTCAAGTACGCTCAAGGAGAGGCGAGCGGCCGGGCCGTCGCTTGGTCCTCGCGAAAGCCTCGCCCAAACCCAAGCTTGCAGGGCGGGCGGCTGCGAAGTGATGGATCAGGAGAGACATGTTAGCCTCAGGCCGTCCGCATGGCCGATAGCGAGCAAGAGGGCGAGAGCGCTCCGAGCATCGAAGCCGCCGAGGCGGAATCGACGCTGTGGGGCGGGCGCATTCAAGTGCGCGGTGAGGTCGGACGTGGCTCGATGGGCCAGGTGTTGCTCGGCTTCGACACCAAGCTGCGGCGTGAAATGGCGCTCAAGGTCACGCACCTGCCGCGCGGTGAGCTGCCGCGACAGCTGCTGGCGCGGTTCGTCGAGGAGGCGCAGGTCAACGCGCAGCTGGAGCACCCGAACATCGTGCCGGTGCACGACTTGGGGCTCGACCCGAGCGGACGCGCCTACTTCTCGATGAAGCTCGTGCGCGGGCGCTCACTCGAACACATCTTGACGCTGCGCCTGAACGGCGACGAAGCGACGCTGGCCGAATTCAGCCTGCGCCGCCTGCTCGACGTCTTTCTGCAGGTGTGTCTGGCGATGGAGTACGCCCACGCGCGCGGCGTCATTCATCGCGATTTGAAGCCAGCTAACGTGATGATCGGCGACTACGGCGAAGTTTCGGTGATGGACTGGGGTGTCGCCAAGCTGAAGGAAATCGCGGCCGGCGTCAGCACCGAGACCGAAGCTCTGGTGTTGGAGCACGAGCTGGCCGAGAGCGGGCCGGTCAGCAACCCGGGGCCGGTCACGTCGGTGCGCGCGGAAATGAAGGCCTGGCAGACGCACGACGGCGCGGTTTTGGGCACGCCGCACTACATGTCGCCCGAGCAAGCCAAAGGCTTGGTCGTCGACGAACGCAGCGATCTGTACAGCTTGGGCGCCATGCTTTACGAGATCTTGTGCGGCCAAGTGCCGTTCGATCACGAAGACCCGACGGTGGTTGTCCGGCGTGTGATCTTGGAAAATCCGAAGCCGCCGTCGACGATTGACGCGAGCGTGCCGTCGGCGCTCGAAACGCTGGTCATGCGTTTGTTGGCCAAGGAGCCCGACGAGCGCGGCCTACCGCTGAGTGACGTGCGGGCGCACGTGCAAAACTACATCGATGGCATCGCGCGCGACTACCGCGGCGAGGCGCTGTGGAGCAGCGTGGCCTGGAGCGCGGGCGCGTTGTTGCTGTTCGCGTTTCTGGTCTGGTATTTGACCGGGCAATCGATCGCCACCGTGCTTGCGGTCGGGCCGCCCGCCGTGCTGAACGCCGTTGGCTGGTTCTTGCTCGTGCTGGCCGTGGGCTACCCGCTGTGGGCGGCATCCACGGCGTTGCGGGTCAGTCGCCGAAAAATCGAGCCGTTTCGCGACCCGACTCCGCAGGAGCTGTTCGTCTCCGGCTACCTGGCGCACCGCACGTTTTCGGCGGCGTTGGCGCCGCTTTTTCAGCTGGTGTTCATCGTCGAGCTGGTCACGTTGGCCGTGATTTCGGCTAGCCGCGGTGGCGGCCGCTCACGCGAGATTGTCGCGCAGTTGATGCAGCAACTGCGCGCCGAGTGGTCCGAGGCGCTGATCGTCGTGTTGGTCTTTCAGTTCGCCTATTTGGTGCTGCTGGCGAGTGAGGCGCGCTTCGCACGCCGCATCGACCGTTGTGAGCTGTTGGTGCAGCGCGTGCCGTGGGAGTCGGTGTGGCCGGTGTTCTTGCTGGCGGTGCTGCTGGCGAGCGTGATCACGACCGATGTGTTGGCGCTGACGCTTGGCCCGAAGCAGGGCGCAGTCTCGACGTTGTTCTGGCGTGAGCTGTTGCAGGTCCCGACACGCCCGTTCGAGATCGTGAAGACGTTGGTCTTCCAAGGCACGTTTCTGCTCGGTCTTTCGGCGACCACGATGGTGGCGGCGTTCCCGTTGACGGAGCTCCTGGCGGCGTCGCGCGCAGTTTTTCACGCCGCCGACGAGGCGGCGGTCGCGGCGCGCGCCAACTATTTCATGCGCTCGATCGCCGCGATTCGTGTCGCGCGTGGCGTCTGGCTGTACGGCGGAGCGATGATCGGTACGTTGACGGCGATGCGCATCTTGTCCGAGGAGCAGGGCCACCCACTGCTCGAAAAGCTGCTGTACATCGTCGGCCCCTCGCTGATCGGCTTCGTCGGCTACCGCGCGCTGCGCCGACGGCTGAACGGCTTTTTGGAGCAAGCCCCGGCGGTGCGGCGGCTGGTAGCTGCCCGGACCGAAGCCGCGGTGCTGGAGCAGCGGCGCGCCAACCTGAGCGTGCTGGAGCACGTGCCGTGGCGCTTACCCGTCGGACAAATCGTGGTGCCGTTGGTGTGTATCGCCGCCTACCTATTGTGGACCGGCAGCGGGCTGCACCGCGCCGTCCTGCACCAGCTGATCCCGGTCACCACCAAGGATTGGCTGGTCGTGCTGCCCTACGTGCTGTTGGTCCCGATGCTGCTTGGCCGTGACTTCGTGCAAAAGCGGCTGCTGCGCAAAGCCGAAGAGCGCGCCGCCACAGAGGCGGGGTAGGTGGACGAGGAGCTCGGACAGATTGTGGCGTTTAGGCGGCTTTCGCCGCTGTTGGCGAGCGGCGGCCAGCCGCAAGCGTCGGGTATCTTGGCGATTGCGCGCGCCGGGTTCCGGCACCTGATCAACTTGGCCAGGCCGTCATCACCGGGCGCGCTCGCTGACGAAGCGGATTTGGCAAGGCGCGCCGGGCTCGAATATTTGCACCTGCCGATCGACTTCGAGGCGCCCGAGCTCGAGCAGGCCGCGCGACTGTTCGAAGCGCTCGAACGGCGTCGCGAGCAGCCGGTGTTCGTTCACTGTGCCAAGAACATGCGCGTTTCGGCGTTGCTTTGTGTTTACCGGATGGTGCTTGGCGCGGTTGCGTGCGGAGTGGCGCGCGCGGACCTGCACGCGATCTGGCAGCCCAACCATACCTGGCGCCGCTTCGTTTCGAACGCGGCGTTGCGGGCGCTACCCAGGCCGGTCCATCTGGAGACCGAGCGGCTCATTCTACGTGACGCGTTGCTCGACGATGCCGACGCCGTCGATCGTTACGCCGGCGATCCGGAGGTTTGTCGCTACATGATCTGGGGCCCCAACACACCGGAGCGCACCCGCGAAGTCATGCGCTGGCGCGTCACCGAGCAACAAGTCGAGCTCGGGCGGCGCGCGTTCGAGCTAATGATCGTCGAGAAAGCTTCGGGCGAAGTCGTGGGTAGCGCAGGCTTGCGCGTCGCCGACACGGAGGCGCTCGACGCTGACCTGGGCTACGTGCTGGCACGCGCCAAGTGGGGGCAAGGCATCGTGCCTGAAGCCTGCGAAAAGCTGCTCGAAGTCGCCTTCGGCTGGTTCGGCCTGCACCGCGTCTGGGCCAGTACCGACGCCGAGAATCGCCCCTCGCAACGCGTGCTCGAAAAGTTGGGGCTGCGCCGCGAAGCGCACTTGGTGCAGAACGAGCGGGTGAAGGGCAGCTATCGCGATACCCTGATCTACGCCCTGACCGAATCCGAATACTGGGGACGAACCGCACGTTTCGCGTCAGGGCTGACGTAGCGAGCGAACGGATGCCGCGCCGTCCACTCGTTGAAGGCATCTCGCAGAAACACCAACAGAAGACCTGCTTTGGACATGGGCGCAGCGAATGCAGGTTTCGTTCCGCGCAGGCATGACTTGCCCTGTCTTGCGCTGATTTTCTCTGCCTTGCGGGCACGATTCCTGCTGTTGCGGGAGCGATGACTCGCTCGCAGAGCAAACGTCTCAAACTGCTATATTGGATCGTTACGCCGTTGTTTCTCGCCGGCCAAGGTTGGGCTGCGTTGCAGTACCTGAACGAAGCGCCGCGCATGACACAGACGATCGTCGAGCTCGGTTACCCGATTTATTTCATGAAAATACTCGGGGTAGCCAAGTTGCTCGGCATCGCCGCGATCATCACCGGTTTGTCACCGACGTTGAAGGAGTGGGCGTATGCGGGGTTCACCATCGATGTCATCAGTGCCTTTGCGTCACACCTGAGCGCGGGTGACTCGCTCAAAATTGCCCTAGTACCGGCGGCGTTCGGCGCGGTTCAGTTGGCGTCGTACTTCGCGTGGAAGCGCTTGGCGCAACGCCGCGCCTCGCGGCGGCGTTACTTGTTCGAGCTGTCGTCGCGCGACCCTGAACCGCAAGCATACTGAGGCGAGGTTCGCGAGGCCTGGTGCCAGGCGGGCAGACAAGGCCTCGCGAAAAATGGCTGCGCTTGGTCGACGCGCCGAAGCAGCGTAGCCTGGCTGGCCATGAGCACGGACCCGCTGCGCGATCGCTTCGATGGCGTCGACCACGACGGCAACGGCAGCATCGAAGAGCCCGAGTTTTTACTTTTGCTGGACGCGCTGGGCGTCGGTTACAGCGACGCGCAGGTCCACGCGGCGTTTACGGACATCGACACCGACGCCAACGGCAAGATCGAGCTCGAAGAGTTTCGCGCGTGGTGGACGGCTCGCTGAGCGCACACCACGCGCAAGCCTCGGCTATTTGCTGGACGGGCTGGCGGTGCCGGGGCCCGAGCTGCCGGTGACGTGGCCGCTGGCCGGACCGCCTTCGACTTGGTCCGCGTAGGTGCTGGCCTGGTTCGCGGCGCCGGCTTTCGGCGCGTTCGCGGGCGGATTTTGCGAGATGTTGCTGCGCTCGGTGGCGTCGCCCAGCACCAAATCGACGCGGCGATCGAGCGCCATGCCTTCCGTGTCATTGCCGGTCGCGCCCTGCTCACCGCGCGAGACCACGAGCAGCTTCTTTTCCGGCACGCCCTTGCCGACCAGGTAGGTGCGAGTCGCGTCGGCGCGCGTGCCACCGAGCTGCTGATTGTGGCTCTCGGTGCCGCGCGCGTCCGCGCGGCCGATGATGGTGATGGTTCGATTCTGCAGCGGCCCATCTTTCATGCAGTTGGCCACGTCGGCCAAGATGTCGCGACCGCGCGGCCGGAGCGTCGCCTGGTCGACGTCGAACTGCGGTAGCTCGCCGGGACTGGCCGGAAAATGGCAGTCGCTCATGATCTCGTCCGAAAGGTGAATCGCGGTGCCGCCTTTGCCGACGTCCTGACTCGTCGCCGGCTCGCTGCTCGCAGCCGGTGTCAGAGCCGAGGCCGGCGTTGCTGGAGGCTTATCGCTCGCGCATGCCGCAACCATCAGCGCCAAACCGCCACACCCGAGCCAAGCTGCCCTACGGCAGTGCGTCTTTCCAAGCATCATTCGCTGCTCCTTTCGAGAGTCGAGCAGGGCAGTGCAAGGCTGGGGCCAAGGCCCAGACGCACAAAAGCCCAAGGGCCGCCGGTGAGGGCAGCCCTTGGTGCTGGTCGGTGAGTAGCGGGTTTACAGCGAGTTGACGAACGCGATCAAGGCTTCACGGTCTGCCGTGGGCAGCGCCTTGAAGGTTTCGATCACGTTCTTCGCTTCGCCGCCGTGCCAGAGCACGGCTTCGAGCACGCTGGCGGCGCGGCCGTCGTGCAGCAGGTTGGCGTTGGCGCCAACCGTGGTCAGAAAGCCAATGCTCGAAAGCGGCGAGGTGCGCCACTCCGAAGCCGACGGCGGCGCCATGTCGCTGTCCTCTTCCATCATCGCGCTGTTGTCCGCTAGATCCGGACCCATGTCGTGCAGCAGCAAGTCCGAGTAGGGCTTGAACGACTGGTTGCGCAGCTCGGCGAACGGGTGATTCGGGCCCGTGACTGCGTCGGTCACGTGGCAGTTGTTGCAGCCGACCGTCCGGAACAGCTTGCCGCCCTGGATGACCTGCGCCAGCCCGGCGTCGCGCTGCGGGTAGACACCGACCAAACGCATGTAGGTCGCCATCTTCGTGATCGCGTCCTCCGTGAGCTCAGGCTTCGCGTCGGAACCGGGGAAGATGCTGCTGGTGACGCCCATGTCGTCGAACGCGGCGTTGGCGACCTGGTGCCGCACGCTGACCTTCTCCGCCTTCCAACCCATGCGGCCGATGCGCAGCGCGCCGGTCTCCGGGTCTTTGACGTAGTTCGGACGGCCCGAGATGCCGTTCTTGTCGCAATCCAGGCGATCGGCGTGCGACAGAATCGTCTCTTCGGTCAGCGCCTCGAGCAGGCCCAGACCGACGAGCTTGCGTGCCACGCGCGCCGAGAAGCCGCCAATCGTGCCCTTGTTCGCGGTGACGGCGATGATCGGCTTGGTCAGCGTGACGCTGGTGCCGTCGCCCAAGGTGACCACCTTGGTCTCCTTGGTCATCAGCTTCGCGGTGCCTTCTTGCAGCTGCAGCTGATCGCCAAGGTCGCCGGAGTTGTACAGCTTGAACGCCATCGACGTCGACGTGCTGAAGGTGTCGACCGTGGTGCCCGGGCCGTTGTGCAGGTGGCAATTGGTGCAAGCCGTGGTGGCGAACAGCGGCCCAGCCTGATTCATGTGCTCGGTGAAGACCTGGTTGCCAGTCTCGCTGTGCGCGCCGGTCGTGAAATCGGTGTGGAACAACCGCCGACCTTCGACGAAGTTCTGCACGTTTTCGGGCTGGATGTTCAGCGCCATCTGGCCGATCGATTCGCCGATATCCTGCTTGTCCAAGATCCACGCGATCGTCGTATCGGCGCCGCCGCGCGCCTCGAGCACGGGGCCCGGTGCGGCCGCGTAGTCCTGATTGTCCGGCGTCAGCCCACCTTCGCCGATCCGGTAGCGGAAGCAGTCGGTGTAGTACGAGTCGCGCGAGCCCGCGGTCGTCATCGTCTTGGGATCGATGAAGATGCCGATCTCGAACTCGTAGTTCTCGCCCTTGGCGAACTTGCGGTTGGCGGGCGCGGTTTTCTCGTTGTACTGCTGCACGAACGCGTACTTGAACAGCTTGCCGGCTTCCGCCGGCACGTCGGCTTCGGTCGCGTCCGGAATGTAGTTGTTGAACTGGAACGTCGCGTTGGCCGCGCGCTCCTTCCACGAACGCCAGTTGGTGATGCGGTTGCCGTTGTGATCCGGCATGTTGTGCGGCAGGTACGTGGTCCGAATCAGGTTTTGGCCGGTCGGCGTGAAGTCTTCGATGATGAAGCCGTAGGTGCGGTCTTCGAAGTAGTGCGGCTCGAAGGAGGCGAACGTGCCCTCCTTCTCGTGGCGACCGCGCACGCGGCCGGCGCCGCGCGTGACGATCACGCCGTCGGCGCGCTTGGTGACGACGGGCGGGTTCACGGCGTCAGCCGGGCTGAACAGCGGAACGATGCCACCCAACGTCGGGGCGACCGCCATCGTGCGACCGCCGGTCGAGGTCGTAAAGTACTTGAACGCGGTTTCCAGATCGGCGTCGCCAATGACCGTGGTGGGGTAGGCGGCCATGATCTTGCCGCCCATCCGAACCTGCTTTTTGAAGTCGTCGAGCGTGCCCTTGAACGCGTACAGGTCGGGGAAGTTGGCGTTGGCGTTGCCGCTCAGCGTGTGGCAGCCGCTGCACGTGCTGACGAATGCCTCCGGAACCGTGAGGCCCGAGCAATTGCTGGGTGGAGCCATGCCGGTCGGCACCATCACCGACGCGCCGCCGGTGGTGCTGGTCGCGCCGGCGCCGGAGGGGGTGCCACCGCCGCCGGGTGTGCTGCTTCCTGAGCCGCCGGTTGCAGCGTTTTGACCGCCCACCGGTGCCGTTGGTGTGCTCGAGCAAGCTGCAACCGCAGCCGACACGCACAGGAGCGATGAGAATGGAATAAAGCTGCTGATCCCGAATCGCTGCATGGTTTTCGCCTCGCTAGGCTCTTTAAGGTCCGGTCATGACCGGACCCGTGTCGGCGCGAAGCGGATATGGCGATATCTCGACATATATGTGTGCATGTTTCGTACATCGCGCTTTCGCGCTTTCGCCTTGGGTTGGATCGTCGCGCTGCTCGTTGCGACCTACGGCTGCGGCGACGCCACGCACGAAGCCCCAGAAAATACCGGCATTAGCGGTGATTCGTCAGCCGGCGCTGGCGCTGCCGGCGGCGCGGACGACGCCGCAAGTGGTGGAGCATCAGCCGCGAACGACGCTGGTACATCCGCGGCGGATGATTCCAGCTACGCAGGCAATAACAGTGCAGATGGTGAATGTCGCTCTGGGCAGACTCGGTGTCACGGTCAGCTTGGATTCCAGCGCTGCACGCCCGACAGCATTTGGGGGCCGGCGCAGAGTTGCGGCGGCTACTCCGAGAACGGCACCTCCTCTTATTGCGCGGTGTTCGACGGTGGCGACGGCACGCCCTGGGCGGCGTGCGTCGATCCGGCTTGCTGGTGGTGGCAGAACAGCGGGCTCGACCCGGCCGAGCAGCGCGGTGGCGTGTGCGTCGGTGCAGATCAGCTGCGGCGCTGCAGGGCGGGCATCTTGCTGCGCGCGCCGGAGACCTGCGTCGGGGCTTGCCAGCGCGTCGGGCAGCTCGATGGCCGCGCGCTGGGTTATTGCGATACCGAGTGTCGCGACGGAGATCGCGAGTGTTTGGGCGGAGCGCTGTATCGTGAGTGCGTGAAGGGTCGTTGGTCGACCACCGCGCAAACGTGTGTGGACGGCGCGGCCTGCCAACCCCTGGCGACCAGCCCGCACCCCGATATCAAGTGCGGCGGCGCGTGTGAAGCCGGCTCGTCGCGTTGCGTCGAAGATGGGTCGGGTAGCGAAACGTGCAGCGCAGCCCACGAGTGGGTAAAAGCCTCGCCTTGTCTGCTCGGTCGCTGCGTCCAAGCCGCAGCCCAAGCGCAGTGCCAAACCGAGTGCCAGCCGGGGGAGCACGCCTGCGAGCTCGACGGCGCTGCGGCCGAGCGCACTTGCGGCGAGGCCGGGCTCTGGAACACGGCCACACCGTGCGACGCGGGAACGGCGTGTCGCATCGGCCTCGGGGGTGCGCTCGGGTGCGTGAAGTGTGTCGGCGCCGACGTGGCGGGCGGCAACGCGTGGGGCGTCGCCGACAGCCACTGCGACGCGGGCAACGTGGCGAGCTGCGGGGCCGACAACACGTACGCTGCGGCTGAGGCGTGTCCGAGCGGGCAAGCGTGCGTCGAGCTGAGCCGCGGTGCGGCATCGCTCGCGTACTGCAAGTAGTCGCGAACTAAGGCGAAAACGTGGTGCTTGGCGGCGCGGGCGGACACCAAGCGAGTGCCGCCATGCGCTTACCGCCGCCTGTTTGCCTCGCTGCGTGGATTTTGTTGCTGCCAGTGTTCGCGACGCTCGGCGGGTGTGGCAATTCGGCCCCCACCGACGCCAGCGCGACTGCCGGCGCACCTACATCAGGTGGCCAGTCTGCGGGCGGCGCGACCTCGCACGGCGCTGGCGCAGGTGGCGCGGCCAATTCGGGCGGGGGCATGCCGAGCGCGGGTGCCGGTGCCGGCGGAGCCGCGAGCACCGGCGGCGAAGGCGTGAGCGGTGCGGGTGGCAGCGGCGTACCGAGCGGGGGCATGGACGGCTTCACCGAGCCCGGCGTCGAAGGTGACGGCGACTTCATGATCGCCGGGCCGTACAAGGCGTCGGCGCTGAACAGCCCGAGCGGCGCGCCTTTTGGCAAGCAAGTCATGTTCACGATGGCGTCGACGGAGAGCAAGATCTATCCGGGCGTGAAGGGCGCCTACACGCGCAAGGTTTGGGTGTACGTGCCGGCCAAATACGTGCCGGGCACGAAGGCGCCGTTCATGGTCGTGCAAGACGGCTACTTTGCGCTCTGGTTCGGCAACGACCTGCCGCACAACCCCAACCCGACCGGTCCCAACCTGCCCGGCACCGCCAACTTGCCATTGATCGTCGAAAACTTGGTGGCAGCGGGGAAACTGCCGCCGTTGGTCGTGCTGCTGGTCGACAATGGTGGCGGTGACGCCGAAGGCAGCCAGCGCGGGCTCGAATACGACACCGTGTCGGGCAAGTTCGCGGAGTTCATTCAGACCGAGGTCTTGCCGAGCAGCGTCGCCGCCGTGAAAACCCAAGCGCAAATCGATTTGGCTTTCACCGATGATCCGCGCGGACGCGGCACGCTCGGCGGTAGCTCGGGCGGTGCGGCTTCGTTTTCGATGGCGTGGTTTCACCCCGACTACTTCACGCGCGTCATCTCTTACTCCGGCACCTTCGTGCGCCAAGCGTCGCCCGAAGATCCGATGTACCCGCACGGCTGCTGGTCGTACCACGACTATGATCCGTTCGACGCCGCCGCACCCAACGGCTTGATCATGAAAGAGCCGACAGCCAAGCCGTTGCGCGTCTGGCTCGAAGTCGGTGACAACGATAACGGCGCCGGCAGCGGCCCGGGCTCGTACCGCGACTTTCGGCTCGCTAATCAACGCATGGCCGCGTCGCTGAAAGCCAAGCAGTACCACTACCACTTCGATCTGGCGAAGGGCGGCGGCCACGTCGATGGCAACGTCGTCGCCCAAAGCCTGCCCGACGCGATGGCGTGGGCCTGGCGCGGCTACCCGCTGAAATAGTCACTGACCCGCACGGCTTCAGTGCCGCATCGCGGAGCCGCTACGGCGCAAGCTTCACCACGAAAATGTCGTCGGAGCCGGCGCTGGTTAGGGTGCCGGTCGACAGGGGCATGTCCCCGGCGAACGCGCTTGCGACATAGGCGTTGTTCTGCGCATCGGTGCCGACGGCGTAGGCGATTTGCCCGCCGCCGTGGACGCGAGGCAAATCCGAAATCGGCATGGCTTCTGCGCGCCGCTTCACAGCGCCCAAGAGTACGGCGGGCTCGAGCAGCAGCTCAGGCGGTAGCGGCAGCAACAGCAGCGGCACCGCTGGCGCCAGCACCGGCGTGAGCGGCTCGAGCTCGACGGCTGGCGCGAGCAACAGCACTGCGGGCGCCAACAGTAACTCCGGCAGCGGCGGCGCCAGCGGCGGTAGCGCGGGCAGGACGTCGGG
>FSUE01000130.1_pt1 | contig 17325 bp, 12 predicted proteins | sample 1637031 | NCBI WGS metagenome assembly FSUE01 (sample SAMEA3914819, study PRJEB12502) | metagenome | biome: forest; material: soil | place: Canada | collected 2010-06-26 | depth 0.3 m | reverse complement strand
GGCACAGGCACGGTTCAAAGCGGCGCGCTCTCGTTCACGATCGCGCCCGGCGCCACGGTCCAGGTCTTGACCGGTATCATGAGCAACTACGACAGTAAGACATTTCAAGACGACGTGCTGCAAAGCATCGCCACGCAGCAGCCGGCGGATATCGACGCGCTCACGACGGCCCATCGCGCCTACTGGAAGAATTTTTCCCAGCAATCGTTCGTCGAGATCCCCGACAAGACGCTGGAGAAGCAATACTATGCGTCCTTGTACTTGCTCGCGAGCGCCTCGCGCACGGGCGAAGCCGCGCCCGGCCTGTGGGGCAACTGGGCGCTCAAATCGCCGGCTTGGAACGGCGACTACACGCTCAACTACAACTACCAAGCGCCGTTTTACGCCGCCTTTCCCACCAATCACGTGGCGCTCGCCGACAGCTACGACAAGCCGGTGATCGATTGGCTGCCGAAAGCCCAGGCGCTCGCCAAGACGCGAGGCTTCACCGGTGCCTACTACCGCGTTCACATCGGGCCGCTTCCGAACGGCAGCGGCGACACGGCCGAGTGGAACCAGAAGTCGTGCGGCGCGTTCGCGGCCACCGATTCCTTGATGCACTACTACTACACGAAGGATCCAGCGTACGCGCAGAAAATCTACGAGCTAATCAAGCAGCTTGGCATCTTCTGGCGCGACTATCTGGTGCTCGACGGGGCACGTTACGTGATTCAGAACGACGCGCCGCACGAGGGCGATCAGTATCCGCAGACCAACGGCGTGATGTCGCTGGGCTACGTGCGGTTCTTGCTGCAAGGCTTCATCGACCTGAGCACCGCGCTGAACCAGGACGCCGAGCTGCGTGCAGCGCTGCAAGATCGCCTGAGCAAGCTCAGCCCGTTCCCGACCTTCTTGCGCAACAATCTATTGGTGTTTCGCTACACCGAGGTCGGGCGCGATTGGAACAACGGCAACAGCATCGGCATCCAGCACATTTACCCCGGCAGCCAGATCGGCCTCGGCTCGCCCGCGGACTTGCTGCAAACGGGGAAGAACATGGTGCAGGCCATGGCGCGCTGGTCGGACGGCAACGGCACCGTCACGTTCTATCCGGCGGCCGCGCGCGTCGGTCACGATCCCAGCGACATCTTGACGCACCTTGCCGCTTGGGTGAAGGGCAACAGCTATCCGAATCTGCACATTCACACCGGCGGCGGCGGCGTCGAGAACTTCAACACCGTGCCCTCCACCATCACCGAGATGCTGCTGCAGTCGTTCCAAGGCAAGCTCCGAGTCTTCGCCAATTGGCCGAGCGACAAGGACGCCCGCTTCGGCGATCTGCGGGCGTACGGCGCGTTCTTGCTCTCCAGCGACCGCCGCGGCGGCAGCGTCAAGTACGTGCGCGTCGTCAGCGAGGTCGGCGGCCAGGCCGTGCTCGTCAACCCCTGGCCCACGGGCGCGGTGCGGCTGTTCAAGAACGGCGCCGACGCCGGTACCGTGAACGGAGCCGAGCTCTCGTTCGATACCGCCAAGGGTGACGTGCTGCATCTGGCGCCCGACGGCACCGCGTACGACGCGATCTTGAAGCAGATGGAGACGCCGCTCGCCAATTGACGCCGCGTCCGCAGGCTCGCGCGGGCATCGGTCGTTTTCACGACCTAGCGCGCGGCGTCGAGCGCACCGATGACGAGCTTCAAGGTTTCATGGAATTCGCGCATGCGACGCGCACCGACGATGTTTCGCAGCGACGTTTCGAGATCGTGCAAGATGCCCAGGCCTTGCATCAGGGCCCCGTATCCGCGACGCGAGAAACGGATGCGCTTGGCGCGCTGGTCGGTCGGATCGCTCACCCGCTCGACCATGCCGACGGCGACCAGGTCATCGACTAGCTGACCAACGGCCTGTTTAGTCAGGCCCACCCGCGCGGCGAGCTCGGTGAGTCTGACGCCTTCGAAGTCGAGGTGAGGAAACAGCGCGGTGTGCGCCGGTCGCACCGGCGGCTGGGTTCCCCCCGACGCCGCGCGGGCGAGCGCGCGCTCGTTTGCGACGCGCGCGGCTTTGAACAATAGCTGGAGCGTCGCCGCGTCGCGCGCCGCTTCGAATCGGCGCCGTTCCTCGGCGGATACCGGCGATGCCTTTGCACGGAGCATGCCCGAAGTTACCGCGAATTTTGCATTTAATCAAGCGCGCTTGACAATTATAGTAAGTCGCGCTTGACTAATTTCATGAGCTCATCGCCACCGGCCCCGCTCGCGAGCTTTGCTGATGGCGTCTGGTTGGCGGTGACGCCGGTCAGCTTCCTGGGTCTGCGCTTGACCGCGACGATGACCGTGCTTCGTCTGGGTGACGGCAGCCTGCTGCTCTCGTCGCCAGTACCACTCACCCCCCAGCTCCGCGACGCCGTGCTCGCGCTCGGCCCCGTGGCGCACCTGTATGCGCCGAACCTGTTTCATCACCAATGGCTTGGCGAGTGGGTCAAAGCCTTTCCGTCGGCGCGCGTGCACGCCCCGGCCGGATTGGAGAAAAAGCAGCCCGGGCTGCGCATTGACCGCGTGCACGGCGCAGCTCCAGAGCCTGCCTTTTCAGGCGTGGTCGACGAAGTCCCGATCGCGGGCTTCCGGCTGCGTGAGACGGCGCTTTTGTATCGCCCCGCACAAACCCTGGTCGTGGCCGATCTCGTTTCCAACATCGGCCGGCCCGCGCACGCGTGGACCGCGATCTACACGCGCAGCATGGGCTTTTATGGCCGTATCGCTCTGAGTCGCATGCTGCGCTGGACGGCGTTCGACGCACCCCAAGCCGCCGCGCACAGCGTCGACGTCGTGCTCGGACACGCGTTCGAGCGACTCGTCGTCGGCCACGGCGAGCCGCTGACAACCGGTGGCCACGACGCGATCGCAACGGCGTACGGCTGGCTGAGCCGTTGAAGGCTAACGGCTGCCGATCAGCGAATTGGCGTCGAAAAATAGGTCGAGGTCTCGCGTCGTGTCGACCACGACGTGCTCTGAGGCTTCGAGCTCGGTAACAGCTTCGAACGCTGCCGCGAAAGCATCGAAGATTTCCAGCCGTCCGTCGGAGACGCTAGCTGCTTTGGCACGCTCGACCAGCCGGGCCTTGCAGATATCGGCCGGCGCGCGGCATTCCACGAACTGGAATGGGACTTTGCGTTCGAGCGCCAGCGCGCGAATCTGAGCGCGCTCGGCCGCAGTTCGGAACGAGCCCTCCACGACGATCGGCCGTCCGGAGCCGAGGACGACGCTGGCTCGACGGCACAGCTCGTCATAAACCTTCTCGCTCGCCTGTGCAGAATAGGCGCCCGTGAAGGGCGGCTCACTCATCCGCCCGAGCGCTGGACGTCCGGCCCTATGCTTGCGAATGCGATCAGTGTCGACGATCGGCGCCACCAGCATGCTGCCCAGCCGCTCGGCCACCGTGCTCTTGCCCGAAGCGATCAGACCGCCCACCGCCACCACGACCGGAGCGACGATTGGGCTGCGTTTCGCCGACAAGGCGAGCAGCGCATACTGCCGTGCCTGCTGCCAGGCGCGCTCGCGCGTCGGGTAGTCGACCGTCTCGTCGGCTGCCGTGAACGATGCGACCTTGGCGCGGACGAAAGCTCGATAGCTCTCGTAGAAGTCCACCAGGGCGTAAAAATCGAAGTCGTTGGCGTAGCGCGCGTAGCGGGCGAGCAACAGCTCTGCCAGGTCGACCCTGCCCGACGCCTCGAGATCCATCGACAGAAACGCCAAGTCCGCACAAACATCGGCGTAGCGGAAGCGCTCGTTGAATTCGATACAATCGAGAATCGTGATCCCGCTCGCCTCCAAGTACACGTGCTCCAGCCGCAGGTCACCGTGCCCGTCGCGCACGTGCCCGCGTTCTACGCGCTCTCGAAACAGCGCCGCGTGATCCCGCAAGTAGTTGCGTTGCCAGTTCTCCAACTCCGCGGCCTCACGCTTGGACAGGAAGCGTTCGATGGTGCCGCGAGTCTGTGCAAAGTTCTGGCTAACGTTCTCGGCGATCTGCTCGGGAGCTCCGAAGCGCGCGATGTGAGGACCCGCGGCGGCTCGAGCGTGGAAATCTGCCAGGCAGAGCGCAATCGTGTCGAGCTGCGCCAGCGACAGCTTGTTCGCCTGCAGCAGGTTGTCGGCCCGCTCCACGTCCGGCACCCGCCGCATGTGGACGGCCCAATCGACGACTTGGCCGGGGCCATCGACATGGAATTGGTCGTCGGCGGTTCGACCGATCGGCACCACGCCGAGGTAAACCGTCGGTGCCAGGCGGCGGTTCAACTCCACCTCGGCTTCGCAGGCGAGTCGGCGGCTCTCCAGCGTTCGAAAATCGAGAAAGCCGAGGTCGACCGGGCGCTTCACCTTGTAGACGTCTTGCTCGAGTAAAAATACCCAGGATATATGGGTAGCAATTCGCTCGACCCGCGACAACGCGGTTGCGGGGAAAGCCTGTGGCGACAGTAGCGCTTCGTGTAACTGCACGGTGCATCTCCTAACTCGGCTGCGCACGAGGACCCGGAGCCGCAGGTCGTATGCTTAGTCATGCGACCGGGTTGGCGTTGGGGCAAGCTTGCTGCGTTGCTGCTGCGTTGGCCAATCCCAGGTCGCGCTTGTGTCAAAGGCGCACGGTTTGCGCGCGAGCGTAGGTTTTGCGCGTACGACCTACACGTGCGCGCTTCGGGAGTGCTCGAATCACCGCTACGCGCAGGCAAAGGCGAATGGCACGCTGCGTGCAGCCTTCAGCCGAACAGCACATGGAGTATCCCCAATACGTTCGCGATCTGATGACCTCGATGGTAACGACCGTCGGTCGCAATCAGAGCCTGAAATCTGCCGATGACGTGATGCGTCTGGGACGTATTCGTCATCTGCCCGTCGTCGACGACGATGGCGGGCTCGCCGGCATCGTCAGCCAACGCGACTTGTTTCATAGCGGCCTGGTACGGGCCCTCGGCTACGGCTCGCACGCGCGTGAACGGGTGCTGGAAGACTCGCTCGTCAAAGAGGCCATGAAGACCGAGGTCATAACCACCACCCCCGAGACGCGGCTGCGCGAGGCCGCGAGCGTGATGCTCGAACGCAAGATCGGTTGCTTGGTCGTGCTGAAGGCGGGCAAAATCGTAGGCATTTTGACCGAAGCTGACTTCGTGCGGCTGGCACTGTCGAGCTAACCCAACACCCGTACGACAGCTTGGCCTTTGGGCCTGGGCCCCTTCCTTGCTGTGTCGTTGAGCTTGGTCGATAGTCCAGCGCCCATGCACCCCGAACGAGCGCCTCCGGTAAGCGACGATAGCGAAGAGGGTCGCGCGTTTCTGCAGGCTCGGGTGACGCTTTTCTGGAAGGTGATGTTCTTCATCACCTTGTTCGGCAACGGTTTGGGTGCAATTGGAGCCGTTGCACAGCGGGGCATGGACTTCTGGGTTACGCTGGCCGTCACCGCGCAGTCGGGGGCGCTGTGGTGGGTGTGCGGGCGCGGCCAACGCTCGGTGGCGTTTTCGCGCCTGATCGAGACCGTCGGTCTCTTGCTCTACGCCGGCGGCGGCGCTTCGGTAGGGCGGTTTCTGCTCGTCGGAGTCACCCGCGATCACTCGCTCGTGCAGCCGACCGCGATCATGATGGCAGACGCCTACGTCGCGATGCTGCAGCTGTTCGGAACGGGCCTCGCGGCCGTAATTCGCGCCGCGCTGATCCCATCCCAGCCGCGGCGAACGCTGCTGCTCACGTCGCTGTTCGGGCTGCCGGCAATCTTGGTGACGACCTTGTCGCTGCCGACCGCCGGTGGCTCGCTCGTCCTCCGCTCGCTCGACTCAGGCGTGCTGCCGTGGCTGCCGGTCACGCTGCTCGTGATGTGGATCTTCGTCGTCATCACCAGCACCCTCATCTCCAAGGCGATCTACGGGCTCCGGGCCGAGGTCCGCGAGGCGCGCCGCCTGGGACAATATGTGCTGGAACGCAAAATTGGCGAAGGCGGCATGGGGGAAGTGTATCGCGCGCGCCACGGCATGATGCGACGCCCCTCGGCGATCAAGATGATGCGGGCCAACAACGCCAGCGAAGCTCAGATTCGCCGCTTCGAGCGCGAAGTACAGCTGACGGCACGGCTCACCCACCCGCATACGATCACGATTTTCGACTATGGCCGCACTCACGACGGGGTCTTTTACTACGCGATGGAGCTGTTGGACGGCGCGAACCTTCAACGCATCGTCGCGGTGAGCGGCCCGCAGCCAGCGGGCAGGGTCGTGCGAATCTTGGCCATGGCTTGTGGTGCGTTGAGTGAAGCTCACGACATCGGCTTGATCCATCGTGACATCAAGCCCGCCAACATCATGCTGTGCGCCCAGGGTGGCGAGCTCGACGTCGTCAAATTGCTCGATTTCGGCCTGGTCAAGGAGCTGCAGGTGGCGGTGGATGGCGAAGCCGAGCTGACCGGCATCAGCACTCTGGTCGGTACGCCCCACTACATGGCTCCCGAATCGATCTTGGGGCCCGCCGGCACCAACACGCAGAGTGACATCTACGCGCTCGGAGCGGTCGCCTACTATTTGCTGGCCGGCGTAGACGTATTCGACGGGAAATCGGTGATTGAGCTGTGCGTGCAACACCTGCATCAAGCCCCGCCGCCGTTTGCGGATCGCGGAGTCGAGGTTCCGGTCGAGCTCGAAGCGCTCGTGTTGGCGTGCCTCGAAAAGGAGCCCGCGCGGCGCCCGCAGAGCGCAGCCGAGCTTCGGCGCCGCCTGCAAGCCTGCAGCGTGACAGCCTGGGACGGCGAGCACGCCCAAGCCTGGTGGTCTCGACACCAAGCCAAGCTCGCTCAAGAGGAAACGCCCGTGGCCGACGCGGCCCGCACGTTGCGCGTCGACGAGGCGCGCAGCAACGCTTGACCGCGCAGTTTTTGTCGAACCTCTTGGTGTAAGGACTTTCCAGACCGAAGCGTTCTCCTGCGCGTAAGCAGCGAGAACGGTTGGATTCGGAGCAAAGCCAACGTAGGCTCCGGACCAAAGCTTCGACGGCGCAGCGGGTCTGGAAAGGCGCAGGAAAGCCAATGAACGAACATACGGGGTGGCGCGGTTTGGCGGCCAAATGGCAGCGACTAGTGCTGGTTGCTGGCGGTTTGGCTTTGAGCGCGACGGTCATCTTCGTCGCCACGCGGAAAGAAGCGGCGCCGAGTCGTTCAGCTCCGCTGCAAGCGCGACTCGAGCTCGCGGCCGGCGACGTCAAAGTGAACCTGGGCGCGGGTGAACAGAACCGCATCTCCGGAGCCGGACTGGTGGCGGGAGCCATCGTCACGACCGGACATGGCGCCAGAGCGCTCGTGCGCATGCCGGATGGCTCCACGATATTTCTGCGCGGCGACAGCCAGGTCAAGCTCGAGCAGGATTCGCTCGAGCTCCAGCACGGCGAATATTGGCTCGACGCGCCGCCCACCGAGCGACGCGCGCTCGTGCATCGCTCGGGCGACGCGGAGATCACCGCCGCCGAAGCCGGCTTATCGATCCAAAAAACCGCCAAGGGCACGGTCGTCTATGTGGCTCGCGGTAACGCCACGCTGAGCGCCAAGGCCGGGCGCGTCGAGGTCAAGGCAGGCGAGCAAGCGACGGCAGCAACCGGCGCCAGCCCCAGCGTGGTGCCGCTCGCGTTCTGGGACGACTGGACGGGGGGCATGGCCGACTTCGAGTCCGGCCGCGGCATCCCTGGAGCCGGAACCGGCTCGATCTACGGCGTCGACGAAGGCGCGGCGCCGGGCCGCTCGGCGCAGCGGCTCGAGATCAGTCGGCAAGCGGTGCACGCCGTCGTGCGCGACGGCATCAGCGAGACCGAGGTCGACCAAACCTTCTTCAACCCCGGCGAACGCGCGGTCGAGGGCTGGTATTGGTTCACCGTGCCGGAGCGCGCCAGCGTGACGGGCTTCGCGGTCGAGACCGATGGCGCGCTGATCGACGGCGAGTTCATCGAAAAGCGCGAAGCCGCGGCGCAATACGGCGAAGCCAAGAGCCGCGGTCATGCGCCCGCGATTCTGGAATACGTCGACAGCCGCACGTATCGCGCGCGCATCTACCCGGTGACCGCCGGCGGCACCCGGCGCGTGGTGCTGCGCTACATCGAGCTGCGCGCGACCGTCGACGGCAAGCTCGACTACGTCTACCCGATGGGTAGCGGCCAGCCGGTGCGGATCGGCGAGTTTTCGCTGAGCGTCGATCTCGGCGACAACGGCACGAAGATGAAGCTCGCGACGCTGGCCGATGCCCGCATCGAGCAAGGCGGCAAGCTCGTGACCATGCGCCGCTCGGGCTACACGCCGCGCGCGCCTTTTCAGCTCGAGGCCAAGCTCGAGCGCGAGCGCCGGCCGCTCACGCTAGCGCGCTTCGCCGCCGGCGAAGACAGCGCCGACTACGTGCTGGCGCGCTACACGCCCGACGTCGATTGGGCGAGCGTGAAGGACCAACGAGCCGACGTGGTGGTCGTCGTCGACACGTCGGCCGCGGGTGACGAAGCGGCGCGACAGCTCAAGGTCGCCAGCGTCGAGGCCATCCTGCGCTCGCTGAGCGAGCAAGATCGCTTTGCGCTGGTGTCGCTCGACGTGCAGCCGACCGTGCTACACCCGCAGGCCGGGCTGGCTGCGGCATCCGATCAGGAGATCAGCCTTGCGTTGGAGGCGCTCTCCGACCACGCCTCGGGCGGAGCCACGGATCTTGCGGCGCTGTTCGATGTTTCGCTCGGACGTTTGCACGGCGCCGAGCAGCCGGCGATCGTGTACGTCGGCGATGGGCTGGCGACTTCGGGTGAGCTCAGCGGCGACCAAATCGTCGACCGCTTACGGCGCGCGCTGAGCACGTCACGCGCACGCCTGTTCACCGTTGGTGTTGGCAGCGACGCCGACCTGGCACTGCTCGGCGAATTGGCCGACGCCGGCGGCGGGCAGAGCTTTCGCGTGGATTCGAGCGAAGAAACCACCGGCCGGGCGCTCGAGCTGACCGCGGCGATCAAAGTACCGACGATCACCGACTTCGAGCTCGATCTCGGCGCGGGGTTGGACGAGCCGTTCTCGAACGCGACCGGCAAGGTCTCGCGCGGCAGCGAAGTGACGGTGCTGGCGCGCACGCATCACGATATTCCGGCGCGGGTCAAGGTCCGGGGTCGGTTCGCCGGCAAGGCGTTCGAGAAGGAGTACCCGGTCGAGAGCGACAAGTCGGTGATGAGCTCGTTCGTGCCGCGGCTTTGGGCCTCCGAGTACGTACGGCGCCTGCTCGGTCGAGCAAGCGGACCGGACGCGGAGCGAGGCCGGATCGTGAAGCTGGGCGTCGACTACGGCTTGATGACGCCCTACACCAGCGTGCTCGCGCTCGAGAGTGAAGCCGCCTATGCCGAAATGGGCATCACGCGCCGCCGTTCCACGCTGCGCGGTGTGCGGCTGAGCGCACTCGAGCCCGAGCTCGAGCGACGGCTCGGCATGTCCGCGCCCGGCAGCGTTGCGCCGCTGGTGTTTGGCTGCAGTAAAGAGGCGCCCGAACAAACCTCGGCCTCGGTGCCCGCGCCGGCGCCGTCACCACAATCGCAGGCCGTGGATCAGCCACCGCCGCTGATGCCAGAGACAAGCCCGACGCCGGTAGCTGCCCTGCCCGAGGCTGCTGCAGTCGAAGCTCCAAGGGGTGCCGCTCCCGCACGCCCAGCAGCTGCTCCATTGGCCGGCCGTATGTCGGCGTTCTCGGGCGATGGTGCGCCGCGGGCGAAGGCCGCAGCGCGCGCTCCGGGTCGGCCTGACAACCCGCTGCGCGACGAAATGCCGCTGGCGCAGTTGCGCACGGAGCCCGCCAAACCGCCGGCAACGGTCGGCAAAGTGCTGGCGTCGTCGACGCCCGCCACGCTCGACGCGTCCAAACCGCTCGTGGTGCTCGGCGCCTGTAGTGACAGCGCCAGCCGTCCGCTAGCGCAGCGAGTGCTGCTGTGGCGCCAACGCTTGCGCGCCGCGAAACAACCAGGCGAGCTGCTCGAACGCTACGACACGGCACGGCGCGCCTGCGAGCTCGACGATTGGCAAGCCGAGCGGGTTTTTCTGGATCTATTGCAACAGCGCATCGACAGCGAAGGCGGAGCCGAGCTGGTGCTATCGCGCTTTGCCGAGCGCGCTGACGTGCAAAAGTACATCGCCAAGTTGATCCTGCGGCGCGCGGTCGACGCGCGCTTGGTAGCAGCGGTCGAGCGCGTGCTGTTCGGCGGCGCCATCAATTGGCTCGAAGCCGATCTGAAGCTGCAAGCCATCGCCGATCCGGCGCAGCGCTTGCTCAAGCTGCGCGAATTGCTGGCCCCGGCTCCGAGTGACCCGAACGGCAGCATCCGACTGGTTCGCGCTTTGCTCGACGCGGGCCAGAAGGAAGAAGCCCTATCGATCGGTCGCCACCAGCGCGACGACGGCATTCTCACGCCGCAGATCGCGCGTGAGCTCGGCGACGTGCTGGCTGCAGCGGGGCTGGCGGACGAAGCGGTCCGCACCTACTCCGAAGTCGTGGAGTTCGACCCGAGCAACGCCGATTCGCGGCGCTTGCTCGGCGACATCTACCTCGGGCATCGCTGGTATGAACCCGCGTACCGACAGTACAAGACACTCACCGAGTCCGCGCCTTCCGACGCGCTCGGCTGGCTGAGGTTGGCCGCAGCCGCAGCCGGCGCAGGCAGGGTCGACGAGGCCTTGCGTCTCGAGCGCCGCGTCGCCGGCGCCGAGGGCACCCCGGGCCCGACAGATCCACGACGCTGGGCGCGACTCTGGTCAGCCGCGCGATTGGCGGGCTTGCTCGCGGACCCGACCGCCGCGACCTACACGGAGGAGCGCAAGCGCAGCATCGAGCGCGAGCTGAAAGAGCTGCAGCTGTTCAGCGGCCCGGGGCGGCTCGTGCTGCTCACCTGGGAGAACCTCGCTTCCGATCTGCTGTTGGTGGCGCGCGCCGAGGACCACGACATCGCGCTCGGCGACGCGACGGATGCCGCGCCGGCCGGCCTCAGCGCCAGCCTGCTTTCGCCCACCGACGCCGGGCGAGCCACGTTCGTCGCGCGCCTGCGCAGCGTGCCCGGCACCCGACCGCTCTCGGTCGTCGTCTACGACATCGACTGGGACAACAAGCGCTTTCACGTACAAAAAACCGAGCGCGAGCTGGCTCCGCGCGCAACGCAGGTTGCGCTGTAGGAAGGCCGAACGAGCCTTATTCGACCGGCAGCGCGAAGTGCACGGCGTAGTTTTTTTGTCTACCAGACCTGATGCTCGAGGTGCCGCTTGGCGATCTCGAGGAATACGCGCGCGGCGGGCGCTACGCGACCACCGCTGGAATGGACGGCGTAGACCGGTCGCGGCGGCGGTGCGTAGCTGTCGAGCACTTCGACGAGTTGCTTCGCGGCGACTCCTGCACCAGCAAGCGCTCCCGGAACGCGGACGATGCCGAGCCCTCGCATCGCGGCGTCCAGCGCGAGAGGAATGCTGTTCACGACCAGGCGTGCACGCACCGGGACCTCGACCGTTCGCCCGCGACTGCGGAACGACCAGCGTCCCCGTGGTGCCAGCGGTGTGAAGAGGACGCAGTCGTGCCGAAGCAGGTCGCGCGGCGTCCGCGGCGTTCCGCGTTCGCGCACGTACTCGCGCGCCGCAAAGCAGCGCGGCTGCCCGCGCCCCAGCTCGTGCGCCACGAGCGAAGTGTCCTTCAGCATGCCCGAGCGGAACCCAAGGTCGAACTTCTCCTCGACGAGCTCCACGGTGCGGTCGGTGAGCACCAGCTCGATGGTTATCTGGGGATGTCGCGCGAGACACTCGGCGACAACATCACCGAGAAGCCCCTCGCCCAGCGTTACCGGAGCCGTCACGCGCAGTCGTCCGGCCGTGTCCTCGGAGCTGGTCGAGAGGGCGCGCCCTTGCCGGCGCACTGAAACGTCCTTCGGCCTGAAGGATCCCGCCTCGCGCCCGCCTCCGGGTAGCCTAGGATCCGGCAATGACGAGTCCTGGCGATTTCAGCGTCACGGCGGCGGGCGCGCTCGTGCTCGGCGGTGTCGCGGCGCTGCTGCTGGCGACCGTCGTCGCGCTCAGCGGCTACGGGCGCCCACATCGGCAAGCAACGCCGGTCAGCTCATCGGCGGCTGCACCGAGCATGCGTGCGGCCGGCGGCGCCCTACCCGAGACCGAGGTCGAGTACTTGCTCGACACGAGCGAGTCCACCGCTGGGAGCACCAAGCGCTAGTGAAGCTTTGAGCCGGGCCCCAAAACCTCGCGCACTTTGCGCAGCAAGGCTTGGGGCGTGATCGGCTTGGGCAAAAACGCCACGCCCTGGTCGTCGGTCGTGGTTGGCAGCGCGCTGTCGGTGTAGCCCGAGACGTACAGCACCCGCATGTCGGGTCGCGTTTGCGAAAGCCGCTCGGCCAGCTCACGCCCGTTCATGCGCGGCATGATCACGTCCGTAACTAGCAGCGCCACGCGGCCGGCGTGTTGCTCGGAGATCAGCAGGCCTTCGCCGCCGTTTTGCGCCTCCAGCACCTGATAACCGGCGCGGCGTAGCACCGCGCTCACGAGCGTGCGCACCTGTTCCTCGTCCTCCACCACCAAAATCGTTTCATCACCCGTGAGGTTGGTGGGAGCCGGAGCCTCGAGCGGTGTGTCGTCCACCATGAGACTGACCGAGGGGAAGTAGACTCTGAAAGTCGTGCCGCCACCGGGCTGGCTTTGCACCGCCACGTGTCCGCGGCTCTGCGAAACGATGCCCCACACCGTCGACAAGCCGAGCCCCGTACCCTTGCCAGCCTCTTTGGTGGTGAAGAACGGCTCGAAGATGCGCGCCCGCGTGCCGGCGTCCATGCCTTGCCCGGTGTCGGTCACCGCCAGCATCACGTAGCGACCTGCCTCGATGCCCGGGTGAAGCGCCGCGTAGCCTTCGTCGAGCACGACATTTTCGGTCTGCAAGGTCAGGCTGCCACCCTGCGGCATGGCGTCGCGTGCGTTGACGACCAGGTTCATCACGACCTGCTCGAGCTGTCCGGGATCGACCTGAATCCTGCCCAGGGCGGCCGCCGGGTGCAGCGAAAGCACGATGTCCTCGCCGACCAACCGGCGCAACATCTTCTCCAGCCGCGGCAGCGCCCGGTTCAAGTCGAGCACGCGCGGCTGCAGCACCTGCTTGCGGCCGAATGCCAAGAGCTGCCGCGTCAGCTCGCTGGCCCGGAAGGCGGCGCGGCGAATCTCCTCGATATCGGCTTTGAGCGGATCGGCGGGCGTGAGGCTGTCGCCGATCATCGACGCGTAGCTGATGATCACCGACAGCAGGTTGTTGAAGTCGTGAGCCACGCCGCCTGCCAGCTTGCCGACCGCCTCCATGCGCTGCGCCTGACGGAGCTGTTCTTGCAGCTCGGCTTGCTTGGCGAGCGCAAGCGTGATGCTGGTCAGGTGGGTTGCGGTCGCGACCCACTTCCGCTCGACATCGGTCGGTTTGCGCGCCTCGCGGTAGTACATGGCGAACGTGCCCAACAGCGCGCCATCTGGCGAAAAGATCGGCGTCGACCAGCAGGCGCGCAGGTTGTGCCGCAGCGCCAGCTCGCGCCACGGCGCCCAGTTCGGGTGAACGCTGGTGTCCTCCACGATCACGGGGCGTCGGAAATGGGCGGCCGCGCCGCACGAGCCAGCTTCGGGACCAATCACCGAGCCGTCGATCTCCTGAACGTACTCGGCGGGCAGGCTTGGGGCGGCCCCGTGCTCGAGCGTCTGGCGCCGCGCGTCGAACAGCAAGATCGAGCACAGCATGCCTTCGGTCTGACTCTCGATCAGCCGTACGATGGCGGTCAGCACCTCGGATTGAGGCGCGCCCTGCGCCACGCGCTGCAGAATCTGCCACTGGCCCTCGAACAGCGAGTCCATCGTCCCTGCCAACAGTAGAAGCCCACCCCGCCCAGAGGGCTAGACTCAAAAACGATCCGGGACGATTCCGGGACAATTCTCCGTGATTGGCTCCGCGGCCTCTCCACACAATCTCCACCATCAGGGGCTGCCCGCCGGCGCACACTGATTCCATGCGCTTGACCAGAACGAAATTCGTCCTCCGGTTCCTCGCAGTTGGGTATGCCTTTCATTTCGTCACCAGGTTCGTGCTGAACCAGTCTCCCGAAGCTCTCTGGGCATCGCCGGATCAGCAAGCTTGGCAGCGGCTCATTTCGACGATTCTTTCGCCGATCAAAGTCGTACTGGTCGGCCCGATCAACTGGCTGCAGCAGGATCCGGATCCGCCGCCGCCGTTCCGGCTGATCCTATTTGCGGCGTACTGGTCCGTCCTCGCACTGGGCATCCACCATCTTCTGTCGCGGAGACCACGAAGCCTTCAATCGAAATGAGGATCTGAGAGTCTTCGTGGTTCAAAGAAGGCTGAGCAGCTCGATCGCCACGCTTTCGCGGCCCAACGACTCTCTGAGTTTGTCCTTCGCCACAAGCGGGATGCTGAGGCTATTCAGCTTGGGACAAGCTGCCAGCGGCGCCAGCGAGCCGACCGCCATCGGCGACTGCCCGCTGCTGATGCTTTCGAGGTTCGGCGCGGCTGAGAGCGCAGAAAAATCCAGCGTAGCGAGCTCGTACTTGTGCAGCTTCAGTGTCCGCGTCCGCGCCGTGACGTCGAGCGCAAATGGCTCACCTCCGATCAAGGAGCCCAACAGTTTTGCCATCTCACGGCACTGTACCTTTCACCGTACTCCGTCACAGCACTCGCAGAGATCGAAGCTTGGTCCCGACTCCCAGGGCGCCGTGGGCAGGGGAACACGTGGCACAAAGCCTCGCGTCGGCGCTAGCTGCGCTGCGTAGTCAAAAAGTGATCGTCGATATCGCATGCCCCCACGGCAGTGCGGGTTGGATTTGTTGCCGCGATGCACGGTGAACGCTCGCATTTCCAGCAGGCGCACAGAGCTCGCTTCAAACCGGAACGCGACCATCATGAAGAGCAGCTCAGTGATTGAGTTCGTCGCCATTGGCGTGATTGTTACGATTGCAGTGGCATGCTCAAGCGGCGGTGGGAGCGGAGCGTTGGGCGCGACGTTGGGCGGCGGCGCGGGCGTCTCGGGGAGCAGCGGGGCACCAAGCGGCGGCGGTGTCGGAGGACCGAGCGGTGTGCCCACGGCAAGCGGCTCGGGCGGTGTGAGTGGAGGCGGCGGGGTTGCGGGTGCAGGCGGCGTCGAAGCTGCTCCGGTCGGGGGAACCAAGGGCGGGGGCGGTGCCGGCGGCATGCCCGGCATCGGGCGCAGCGGGATGAAGAGCGCGGGCTGCAGCAAGACGCCGATGGGCGCCAACTCGAGTGGCTTCACGAATCACCGATTCCCCCTCCAGCCGTGCGCCGCATGCACGGTGCCAAACTGCCCCAACGACTGCGTCGCGCCACCGTTCGCGCCGGGCGGCCGCAACGCGCAGAAGTCCGCCAACGGTGAGACGTTCGTCGACCGAGACTTCAGCATCCAGCTGCCGGCTGGTTACGATCCGAATCACGCCTACCCCGTCTTCTACGGTGGTTCGGGTTGCGGCACCCAGGCGGTACCGCCGATCAAGGGCTCGGGCTTCGAAGTGCCCGGCGAAGCCGTCGCGATCCGAGTGGGATTGCAGCAGGTCGTCTCGGATCCGTTCAGTTGCTTCGCGGATGGCGCGATCCGCTGCTCACCCAACATCGCGAATGTCGCCGACTGCAAGAATGGGCCGGAGATCCCTTACTTTCGCGCCGTGCAAAAGTGGGTCGAGGAGAACACCTGCGTCGACCTGGGGATGGAGTTCGTCGGCGGCAGCAGCAGCGGTGCGTGGGAGGCGCTGCTGGCCGGCTGCGGGTCCGCGGACACGGTGCGAGGCACGTTCTCGGTGGCCGGCGGCCTGCGTGAAAATCGCTGGGCCTGCAACGGCCGTAGCGCAGCCTTCATGATCGTCTCGACCCCCGACCAGGCCAACCCGGTGGGGCCGCTGCCCAAGCTCTTCACCGCCGAAGATACGTTCGGTTCCGCGCCAGCGCGAGACGAGCTCCTGAAGCGCAACGGCTGCGTCGGAACAACCACCGCCCCCTACGACCCCAAGTATCCGCGCTGCGTGAAGTACACCGACTGCCCCGCCGCCTATCCGGTCGTCTGGTGCGAGCTCCCCAACGGGAACCACACCCAAACCAACTACGAGAACGTCAACTACGCGAACGCCATCGTGCCCTTCCTGCTCGGCCTGCCGCCGCCCTGACTCGTCACGAGTGCAGTTACTTGCATTGACTGGCATGCGCCCTTAGATGTGAGGCATGGCATGTCGTCTTGCGTGGCGCGCGGTCGTCTTTGGGTCTGCTCTGGCAGCGACTGCTTGCAGACAGTCTGCAGCAGAGGCCCGCTTTGCGAAGGACTACCACTGCGACCAGGTCACCACCGAAGAGCTCGCTGGCGGCAGATTTCAAGCGAGCGGCTGCGGCGCGCAAGCTATTTACACGTGTGCCAACCAGGTGTTCGGCGAAGCGTGGGACAATGAAATAGCGCCTACCCGTCTCACCTGCACCCGCGAGGCAACGACCGAAGCGAGCCATCACGAAAGCGTTCAACGCGAAGGTGCGCAACCTGCCCCGCAACGAAAAGGCTCCGTCGCGAGGTTGGTGGACGAAACGAGCGGCGCCCACGGCGTGACGGCGGAGCTCCCGCTCTTGCAGCAGGGCATGCCTGGTCCCTGGCTGCGGCTCGAAACGAAGCCTGGCGATGATCCGAGTCGCGTTTGGGTCACGATCGCGAGCTCGGCGCGGCAGGCGGATTGGGCGGGCTGCGAGGCGTTCGCACTGGTCGTCAACGGCGTGGCCGTTCCGGCAATCGCACCGCAGCGAACTAGCCGGGGCGCAGTCACGTCGATTCGCGCTCTCTATGAGGCCCGCGCGTTCGAACCGATGACACACAAGAACCCCACGCTGGGTGTCAGGGCCTGTGGTTCGACCTTTGCCTTGCCGGATGACGAGCTCACAACGTTGCAAAAGTTCATCGCCATTCGCGATGAGCTCATACCAAGCGCCACCGCAACGACAGCACCCCACCAGAATCCCGACGCGACCTCGGCGGCGGGGTCTGCGCCGCACTAAGGTCGGGGGTGGCTGCGGCGAGCACGCTCAGGGCAGGCAGTTCACGCGCTTCACGTCCAGCACGATGTCGTCGAAATACAAATCGAACGCCTGCGCCGGGTGCCAATCATGGAAGCCGAACACGAACAGCTCGAAGCCGCCGATCAAGCCGGTGCTGCTGCCGTTGTACAGCGGAGTGCCAGGCGCATGTCCCCCAGGGTAGGAAACGTGCTGGTCGTCGAAGGTACCGATTGCCTTGCCGTCGACCCAGAAGGTCG
>FSUE01000298.1_pt1 | contig 17359 bp, 14 predicted proteins | sample 1637031 | NCBI WGS metagenome assembly FSUE01 (sample SAMEA3914819, study PRJEB12502) | metagenome | biome: forest; material: soil | place: Canada | collected 2010-06-26 | depth 0.3 m | reverse complement strand
GCGCCGCTGGCGCTCCGGCAGGCGGCATGGCGGCCGGGGGCTCATCATCACCTGGCGGGGTGACGAGCGGCGCCGGCAGTGCTGGCGCCCCGGTCGAGCAGGGCGGCAGCGCCCCCGCTGGCGCGGGCGGCAGCGGGGGCGCCGCAGGTGGTGGGGCGGGGGGCGCTGGCTCCTCTGCCGGTGGTGGTGGCGGCACCGGCAATACCGCGGGCCCGGATACGAAGGTCGTCATGTACTTGCCGAATTGGGCGGGCAGCTTTGCCAGCTGGGCCGGCAAGATCAACTTCGACAAGATGACTCACCTCGACTTGGCTTTTGGCACCATCAAGTCGGGAACCAATGATTGGAGCTTGGGTGCGTCCGACGCCGACGTGAAAGCGATCGCCGCGGCCGCGCACGCCAAAAGCGTCAAGGTGCTGGTCTCGATCGGCGGCGCCGATGACGACATCGGCATCATCAACCGCTACCAAACTGCCGCCAATATCGACCCGATGGTGACCAACCTCGACGCGTTCATCACGCGCCTCGATCTCGACGGCGTCGACGTCGATCTCGAGCGCGGTAGCGGCCTGAAAGCTAGCAGCAACTTTCCCCAGTTCCTGAGCAAGCTGATCGCAAAGCTGCGACCGCAGGGCAGGGTGGTGAGCACGGCGTTGGCGCAATACATCATCGAAGACACGGGCGAGAATGCGACCCAAACCGCGTGGCTCAACTCCTTCGACTTCATCAATTTGATGATCTACAACACCAAAATCGGCACCTACACGAGTGAGCTCGATTGGTGGACGACCAAGCGCAACGTGCCGAAAAACAAACTGACGTGGGGCGTCGAGTTCTCCAGCAAGACCAGCGCCGACTACGCCAAGCAGCTCACGCTGGCGTCGAAGGCGTATGGCGGCATCATGGCTTGGGAACTGTCGCAGCCCACCGCCCCCGTGCTGTGGAAGGCCGTTCAAGACTCGCTCTGAGCCGGGCGCGCCATCCAGCGCCCGGCCCGCCCGCGCTCCGACCAAACCCTCACGAGTTACAGCCCCGACGTGCGTCGGCAGCAGGAGTGCAACTCCGCGGCGCCTTGTAAGCGCACTGCCTGGTTTTGTGATCCAGACGGTGTCGCGCCTCCACCGCCTGCTTGGAAGGAATAGGTCCATCTTTGCAGGTTTCCTACTGGGTAGTGGCGCTGGCGGCGTGCGCACTTGGTGGCTGTAACGGCTACATCAGCGGCACGGAGTCTGCGCAGGGTCTTCCAGGCAGCAGCGCGACCGGGCCCGGCAGCACGAACCCTGGGTCAACCCCGGCGGGTGGAGTCCCGACGGCCGAGCCAGATGGCAAGGCACTGCCGGGCGCAACGGTCGGCCAAACGGCGATCCGTCGGCTGGGCAAGTCCGAGCTGGATCACACGCTGCGCGATCTCTTGCCGGCGCTGCCCGCCACTTTCGATGCCGTCGCCGACTTCCCCGCAGACAACGATATCCAGCTAGCGTTTTCATTGCCGGGGACGGTCTCCGATCTCGAGGTGAAGCGGTTCATGGACCTGTCGGAGGCCACGCTCGCGGCGCTCGGCGCCAACAACCCGGGCGCTCAGTTTTCTTGCACGGGAACGGACGAGACCGCCTGCGCTCGAAGTTTCGTCACCACCTTTGGCAAGCGCGCCTTCAGGCGCCCGCTCGCTGCCGCCGAGGTCGACGACTTGCTGGCGCTGTACAGCACGCTCCGCACCGATCCGGACATGAAGTACGGCTTCAAGGACGCGCTGGGCGTCGTGGTGGAAGCCATCTTGCAGTCGCCCGGCTTCCTCTACCGGTGGGAGCGTGGGCTGGCCGCGCCTGAGCTCGACGGAGCGCTGGTCAAGTTCGACAGCTACGAAATGGCCTCGCGGCTTGCGTACTTCATCTGGGGCTCCATGCCCGACGCCATGCTGACGGCCGCCGCGGACTCGAACAGCCTCGCCACGCCCGACGAGGTGGCGACCCAGGCCAAGCGGCTACTGAACGATCCGCGCGCTGACGAGACGTTGGGCGACTTCGTCGCGCAATGGATGGAGCTCAATCCGCTGCGCGATGCGATCAAAGACACCTCGGCTTATCCGACCTTCAAGCCCGAGCTGCGTGACTCGATGCGGGCAGAAACCGAGGCGTTCGCGCGCGATGTGCTGCGCAGCCCCGCGCCGACGTTTGGCAACTTGCTCACCGCGCAGCACACGTTCGTCGATGCCGGGCTGGCCGCGTACTATGGGGTCAAGGCCGACGGCAGTGGTCGGGTCGATCTCGCGGGCTCGCCGCGGCTCGGGGTCCTGACGGAGGGGGCGCTGATGGCCGTCAAGGGCAACTCTTACCGAACCTCTCCGGTGCGGCGCGGCAAGTTCGTGCTCAATCGCGTGCTGTGCACGAGCGTGCCGCCGCCGCCCAAGGACGTCGTCCCCGATTTGCCCCCGCCTGACGCCAGCAAGACCGTGCGCCAGCAGATGGCCGAGCACCGCAGCAACCCCGCTTGTGCCGTGTGTCACACGACCATGGACGCGATTGGATTTGCGTTCGAGCATTTCGACGGCGCCGGCAAGTATCGAGACAACGATCGCGGCCAGCCGATCGACGCGAGCGGTAGCGTCGAGCTCGACGGCGCGACGGTCGGCTTTCAGGACGCGACCCAGCTGGTCACGGCTTTCGCGGCGTCGAAACAGGCGCACGAGTGCTTCACGCGGCAGTGGCTACGCTTCTCGCTCGACCGCTTCGAGCAAGACGCCGATCAGGCCGCCACGGCCTACCTTGCCTCGTACTACGAAAAATCGGGTCTCAACACGCGAGACTTGATCGTCGAAATCACCCGCTCGTTGCCCTTTACCCATCGCGCACCCGCCGAAGGTGAGGTTCTGACTCCATGAGGCGCCTTTCTCGACGTTCATTGCTTGCTGCTACCGGAGCGTCTGGCCTGCTTTTGCCGCTCTTGAACGCGCGCCAGGGCCTGGGCGCCACGCCGCAGTTTCCGAAGCGCATCATCTTCGTAGTGATGGGAAACGGGACGATCGAAAACAGCTTTTGGCCCACCGCGGGTGCCGGCGGCATGACGCTCGGGGAAATCGCCTCGCCGCTCGAGGCTCACAAATCCAAGTTGCTGTTTCCGCGCGGCATCGACATGCGGGTGTGGGCCGAAAACAACCCGTTCGGCGGCAATGGTGACGCCCACCACAACTTCGGTGCCGTGCTGACGGCGACCAAGTTGGCGACGGGCGATCCGCCACACGACCCGGGCGGCCCGGGCTTGGCATTGGCTTCGTCGATTTCGATCGACCAGCACATTGGCCAAGCGTTCAACGCCGAGGCGATGGCGCAGGGGCAACCGCCGTCGGCGTTTCCGGTGCTGAGCGTGCGCGCGTGGGGCCGCGATGGCACCGGCTACGCCACGCTTTCTTGGACCGGAAACAAGGCCGCGGTCAGCGCCGAGAGCGATCCGCACAAGCTGTTTTCAACGCTGTTTGCCGGACGCATGACCGGAGCTTCGGGCCCGGATCCTGCGCTGGTCAAGCTGCAGAAGACTCGCAAGAGCGTGCTCGACTACGTCGGAACGGCGCTCGACCGCCAATCAAAGCGCCTCGGCACCGAGGACCGGCTGAAGATCCAGATTCACCTCGATGCCGTCCGAGCCATCGAGCGCCAGCTGGACGGGAGCGCGGTCGCCGCCAGCGCCATTTGCACGCCGCCAACCATCGGTACCACCACGAATTTCAAGCCGATCGCCGCCTTCCCCGACCTGGTCGACGCCGAGATCGATCTGATCACGGCGGCGATGGCGTGCGGTTTGACGCGCGTCTCGACGCTCGCGCTGGGCGACGGTGAGGACTACAACATTTACTTCCCCTGGCTCAACATCAACCAGACCGGCATCGAGTTCCCGACGCGGCACAAGCACGATATCGCCCACCGTCCAGGCGTCGACAACGCCGACAAGATCACGACCGAGAAGTGGTTCTCCAGCAAGCTGGCGCGGCTGCTCGACAAGCTGAGCGCAGTCCCCGAGGGCGACGGGACGATGCTCGACAACACGGTCGTACTCTGGTTGAACTCCCTGAATAGTGGCTTCGGGCACACCGTGCTCAAGCTCCCGATCATCGTTGCTGCCGGCGCCAACATGGGCATCAACACCGGACGCCTGGTGGAGTTCAAGGCCGAGGCCCACAACAAGCTGCTCGCCTCGTTGGCGAATGCGGTGGGCGTGCCGATGGACGGCTGGGGTGACCCGCGGTTCACCGGTACGCTGACGCTGTCCTAAGAGCGCCGGCGAACTGCGGGGAGCGTCGAATCATCGTCTTCAATGTGGTGCCCAATCCCCGTTGCGCATGAGCGCACTGCTTGGTCTATGCGACTAGCGCCCCCGAGGCTTCCGATCGCAGCGATTTTGTCCGGACAATACCAGCCACCGCCAAAAAATCCGCGGCTGGACGAGCGCGGCCGACCCGCCGCTGCCTACCCGAGACAAACGGCTTCGACGTTGTTGCCGTCGGGATCCAACAGGAACGCGGCGTAGTAGCGCGGACCGTAGTCGACCCTGACACCCGGTGTGCCGTGGTCACGGCCACCCGCAGCGAGGCCGCGCTCATGAAAGCGATCGACCAGCTGGCGATCGCGCGCGCGAAACGCCACGTGCGTTCCGGCGGCGGCCTTGGTTGCCGGGTACAGCCACAGCGCCGGCTCGCCTGCTGGACCGAAGCCGGCCGAAGTTTCATCACGCGAGCACAACACGTAGCCGAGCTCTGTCAGCGCGGCGCCGTAGAACGCGACGCTGCGGTCCAAGTCTTTCACTTTGAGTCCAACATGATCGAACATAGTGCGCTCCTCACTCGCCCTGCAGGCGCTTGAACTGAATATCCACCTCGAGGCGCCACGTGTTGCCGTCGTCTTCGAGCGCGTGGCCCTGCCACTTGAATGAGTCGGCGCGCATATCGCTGAACGTCCAGCGAATGAGACGGCCGGCCCGGACACCCAGCTGCACGACGTCGTTGCCGTGTGCGCGCCCCTCGAGCTCGATGCGCTGGCCGGATACCGGGTCATTCCAGACCACGCGCCACAGATCGGCCTTGGCGTCGTAAACTCTGAACGTCGCCCCGTACCAGTCGACGGCGTGCTTTTCGCCGATGCCGCGCTCCGTTCTGGCCGGTGTGATCCAGACGTCTTGCACGGCGCGGCCTTCGAGCACCCAGCCGAAATGCGCTTCGACGCTGTGCTTTTGTGGGGTCTTGGCCGAGAAATAATCAATCATCTCGCCTTGCCAGCTGCCGATGACGCGGCCGTAAGTCTCGGCCTGTCGGCCCAGGCTCGGATGTGGCCCGCTGGCGCTCAGTACCTTCAGCAATGCGTTCATGAGGCGTGCTCCTTGGTTGAGGGATGTCCTTTACCTAGGGCCTCGCGCGCCGGACGACTTGGAGAAAATTGCGGCGCGTGCAGTTGGGCGTCAGAGCGACGCGAGCGGGTGCCGCAGTGCCGACGACAAGTGACGCTTGCCGCCGCTCGCCTGGCGAAATGCCCGAGGCGAAACGCCCGAGGCGCGACGGAACGTGCGCACGAAATTCGACAAGTCGTTGAAGCCGACCTCGAAGGCGACATCGGTGATGGCACGCGACTCGTCGACCAAGAGCTCGGCGGCGCGCTGCAAGCGGCAGCGCAGCAGGTACTGATGCGGGGTGACACCCACAACGGTCGCAAACGAGCGCAAGAAATGAAACGGGCTGAGGCCTGCCTCGCGCGCCACCGTGTCGAGATCCAGCGGCTGACGCGAGCACGCTTCGATGAACAGCGCGGCCCGCACGACGCGCCGTCGCTCGGCGCCGAATTTGGCCGGCTGCGGCACGCTGACACCGGCAACCAGCTCGCACACGCGCGCCGCGAACAGCAGCCCCAGCTCGTCGAGCCCGAGCTGGGCGCGGCCGGCAGCTGCCGCTCGGGCCAGCCCGCCCAGCACCATCAGCTCCGGCAACGGCTGCACGCTGCCCCGGCGCCAGATGGCGCGCGGGGCGCACAAGTCCTCGACCAGCTCGGGCTTCAGCTGGAACGAAAGGCAACGATCGCCGTCGGCGTGCTCGTGGGTGCAGAGGTAATCGTCGCCCGGATGACCGATGAGCACGGCGCCCGCCACCAGCTCGAACTGCCCGGCAACCGTCTTGCAACCGAAGCTGCCGTGATGCACGTACGAAAGCGAGTACCCCTGATGCGTCTCGACGAACGGCCGCGCGCCACGCTCAGCCTCGCACCGGTAATCCACTACCGTCAGGCCGGAGGTCTCCAGCAACGTGATCGCGGCCATGCGCCCCTCAACCTAGTACTTGCTCACGCCCGGGCAACCCCCGACTGCGGCTGCCGCCGTGCAGCCTGCCTCGCAGAAGCTAACGTGGCGGTTCCGGGCAACGTTGCGCGGGCTCGAGCTCGGAGCCGGGCGGGTCGCACAAGCCACCTTGGTTCATGAGCGGCTCCCCTCACGTCGCGTCGGTGCGGATGAACGAGACGCTTCGGCCGTGGCACTCGGCGGGATCGAGGGGTTCCCAAAGGTCGCTCGCGTACTCGAATACACTGAGTGGCACGACCATCGAGAACGTGGGGCCTGGCGTGTGGTTGCGATGCATCACGCGCTCGCGGCGGACGTCTCGGGCGGCGTCGAGCACGTGAATGGTGAGGTCGAAGTTGGCGCCATCGACGCGTTGATAGAAGGCCTGCCGTTGATGGCGTCGCAGCAGACCAATCTCTAGAATGACGTCCGTGCCCGCGCCCAACAGTTGTAAAGTGAGCGACCAGATCTGTTCGACGCAGCGCGCGGCGCGTTCGACGTACCAATCGATGACGCCGACGTCGGGCCGGTCGGGTCGGAACAGCGTCGCCATCCACTCGTCGAGCGTCAGGCGAACGGCGCCACGGCCCTGCGCGAGCTGCCTACCGAACGTCGACTTTCCGGCGCCGACGGCACCGATGACGAGATGGACCCGCGCCTGGGCGACAGTTCGCGGTTGCGGCAACCCCGCTGAATCCCGTAGGCTGGTCGCTTCTTCGTCGCCCGGGGGCTCGGGCGGGCTTGGCGGAAGCGGCGTGCGGTTTTCCTTCATGCCCGCAGCATCGCGTTTCGCGATCGCAAACGGCAGCTTACATCTCACTGCACCTAACTTGGATGATCCGGGGATCAGCCGCGTAGCGGCGACCAAGCCACGCGAGCGTCGCCGCTCGCAGCACCCTTGCTTCAACCCGCAACGCGCGAGCGCCGCATGCCGCGCGATAGCCAGGTGCCAGCGGCGCCCAGCAGCAGCAACAACGTCAGGTCTTGCGTGCGGCCGCCGACGGGCACCCCGGACGCGGGCGCTAGATTCAAGCCGACAATCACCGGATCGTGATCGGAGGCGCGGTAGGCGTCGGCCGCGTAGAGGCTGGCGACTTGGCCAGCGGTCTTGAAGTCGGTGTTGTAGTCGAGCACGACCGGCTCGTCGGCGTTGATGTGCCATTCGACCACGTCGGCGACTTGGCTGACCAGGCTTGGAGCCGCCAACGCATGATCCAAGTAGCCCCATTGTCCGTCAAAAACGTAGGAGTACGCGGCGGCGCCCACGCGGGACTGGATCAGGTCCGTGTAGCCCGCAAGGCGCAGGATCTGGATCGGATCTTCTTGGGCGTACGAGTTCATGTCGCCCAGGATCAGCGCGCGCGGCTCGCCGGTGTGTGTCGGATCGCCGCCTAGCCAGTCGACCAACTGGTGAGCCGCCGCGGCGCGCGTTAGGTTGCAGTTGCCCTGACCGTCACCGGCGTCTGCATCGGGACCGACTGGACTGACGTTGTCGTCGCAGCCGCTGCCCTTGCTCTTCAGGTGATTGCCGACGACGACGACCCGCCCGTGTGCGCCCGTCAATTCTTGGAAGGCCTGTGCGAGGGCGGGGCGGTTGCGCTGCTGCGCCCCGCCACCGCTCAGCTGGTACAGGCCGAAAGCGCCGGTGTTGGCCACGGCGGTTTGGCCGAGCGGCGTCACGCGCGCCGACTTGTAGAGCATGGCCACTTTGATCGCGTCGAAGCCGAGCGCGTTGACTTGGCCGGTGCGCGCATCGACATCGATGAAGGACCAGATGCCGGGCGCCGTCGCGGCGTTCAGCTTGCCGGTGAGGTCCTGAATGGCGCTGCCCGCGGCGTAGCCGTCGTTTTCCAGCTCGCTGACGACCAACACGTCGGCGCCGGTGCCCAAGGCGGCCGCGACCGTTTTGCTCGACTGACGCGCAAATTCCGTGGCGTTGTCGGAGCCGCGGCATTCGGCGACCGCGCCGCCGACACCGAACGTGCAAGCCGTCGCGCCGAAGGTGTTGAAGTAGTTGAGCAGGTTGAAGCCGGCGATTTTCAGGTCGCCCTGAACCGTGGGCGGCACCGCTGGTCTGGCGTTAGCGGACTGGAAGCTCGGCAGTGCGGCATTCAGCGCGTTGATCGGACGTACGCGGTAGCGAACCGGGTCGGAGTCCGAGGGGACGTTCGACGCCGTGGTGGCGTCGGATTGGGTGAGCACGCCGGTCAGACCTGCCACGGAGTCTCCGCCGCGCAGCGTATTTACGGCGCTCAGCGGCGAGCCATTGCGAGCGAACCTGATCGGGTCGGGGTTCTGCGCCTGCAGCTCGTCGTCGAGGAAGATGTGGTTCAGATCATTGGCGGCTTGCTGGGCCAGCGCGGGGGCGCCGGGCAAGACAACGTTGGTGGGTTGGGGCAGGCGCGCGCTGCCGCTGAGCGTGACTTGGCCGAAGCGCCCGAGTTGGAAGTGCTCGGTGACGAACAGCGACTGCGGGAACCTGACCAGCATGCCCTCGTAGCGTTCCAAGGCGCTGGCGTTGGCGAGCGGCAAGCTGACGTCGAGCGGGGTGACACTGCCGGTGGTCGCGCAGATCTCGATCACCGGTGAGGTCATCTCGGTCACGGTGCCGCCGACGCTGTTGAAGCCGTATTCGGTCACGTTGCCGGTGACCTGGACGATTTGACCCAGGCTGACGTTATCGGCACCCGGATCGAACACGAAAATGCCGTCGGAAGTCGCCGGATCGCCGTCGGCGTCGGCGGCCAAATTCTGGATGAAGAAGCCACGCAGGTAGTCGCCCACGTTGGTGGTGCCCGCAAACTCGTAGTCGCCGACGACCACGCCCTGCACGGTGCGCGAGCCTTGCAGCGCGGCCAGATCGCCGCTGCCTTGAATCTGACCGATCGGAGTCGCTGCCGCCGAGCACGTCGCCGCAGCGATTGTCGTGAAGCCGGCGGAAAAATCGCTGGCCAAGCTGTCCGGCGGATCGTCGGAATCGACGTCGCTGATGCCGGCCGCCGCGACCCTGATCTGACACGCGGTTCCGATCGGCAAGCCCGCGGCCGGCGTGAACGAGACGCTGGTGACATTCGACAACGGCCCGGGGTTGGCGCCGACCGTGACGCCGGCCGGGCACTCGACGCTGACCGCGCCCGCGCTGACGTTGACCAGCTCGCTGAAGGTAACGCTGATCGAGCTAGCGGGGTTGACGTTGACCGCGCCGCTGGTCGGCGTAGTTGTCGTCACGCTGGGCGCCATCTCGCCGCAGCTTTGCGGCGCGGACGCGGAGCTCCGCGGCATCGGCGCGGCCGGCGTGCCGAAGTCGGCGGCGTTGTTGTCGGTATCGGTGCAGCCGCCGACCGCGCGCAGCGCGGCCGTGGTGTTCGAGAGCGCCGGCGTGGCCGCGCCTTCGAAACAGCTCGCTGCACCATAGCCGACCACGTCCACGATGCCGGCCGAGCTCGGACAGCTGCCGCTGAGTAGAGTCGAGTTGCTCACCAGCGCGACTTTGCCGGTGGTGCCGCTCATCGCCAGCGACCCGCTCGCTTCCGGCGTCGGCAAGCTGAGGGTTCCGCCGGCGCCCGGCGCCTCTTGGATCAAGAAGTAGTGACCGGGCTGGATGGTGCCGGTGAGCGGCGTCGACTGCCAGGTGGTGCCGCCGCTCGCAGCATACTGAACCGACCAGCCTGTCACGACTACCGGACTCGAGCTGCGGTTGAACAGCTCGATGAAGTCGTTCTTGTACATGGCGCCCGCGTTGCCGCCACCGCCATACAGCTGGCTGATCACGATCGAGGTCGACGCCGCATGGGCGCTCCGCACCCAACCCATCAACGAGAATGCAACGACCGCCAGAGCAGTCAGCAACATTCGACAACAACGCAGGCCAGCTCGCTTGGGCATTGGCGCGCATCGTCGCCCCCAACCGTGTCGGCCGAATGACGAGGCCGCGAAAGGATCCGATCAATCCAGCGCGCTAGCCGTTAGGCTTCAGCGCTGACGGCGGCTTTGGCGGCCTCGAGGCAGCGCGGCACGTCGTCGCTGTGATAGGGCCACTCGGTCTCTTCAATCTGTTGCAGAAAGGAGGCATAGATTGCGGCGCCATACATCGCCCCCAGGAATGGCGTAATCTCGAGCGCCTGTTCAGGCCGCGAGCGCGGTGCCAGGCGTTTCCAGCTCGCGCACCACTCGGCGACCAAAGGCGCGGCTTCTGCGGGGGACAATCCGCCACATAGGCCAACCAAATCGGTGACGGGGTCACCGATAAAGGCTTCCCCCCAATCGAGCAGCTTCACGCCTTGCGGCGAAGAGCGGGCGTTGCCGGGGTGGTTGTCGGCGTGCACCAGCGTTGCGGGTAGCTGGCAATCGTCCAGGCGCTCCAGCCGCTCGTCGAGCTCTTGGAGCAGTGCGTCGAGCCCCGGGTAGTCGGGCGACCATGCCGCGAGCTTCTGCCGCACGTCGGCGGCGCGCCGCGAGCCGCGCAGATCGGGCACTCCCAGCGCGAGAAGCTCATCGACCGATGCTGCGGCGGCGGTTTGGATGAGGTGAAGCTGCTGGTGGATCAGCTGCCGTAGCGCGACGGGCGCGGCGTAGAGATCGTCGCCCGCGATGTGTGCGAGCAGACTACGGCCGCTGTCGTCGGCCGCCAGCAGCAGCGGCGCCGTGCCTGGCGCTGCCCGATTCAACCAGCGGAGCACGATGCTCTCGTGTTGCATGAAGTCGGGCACCTGCTTGAGCCAGATGGTTGACGCGTCGGGCGAAGCTGGCTCCAGTCGCCACAGCGTCGAAAGGTTCCAAGTTCGCTGCTGAACCGCGCGAAACGAGCCCTGCCCGCCAGAGCCGAGCGCCGCGCGAGCCCAATCCAGGCTGCGCGCTGGGCCGCCGAGCTCCGCCCAGGGCATGCGCTTCGAATCCGAGCGCAGGGCGCGCTCGCGCAGCGGTTCCGGAACCGGCGCAAGCTCGACATTCACCTGACCCGAGCCGAGCTCGGCCAGGTAAGTGACGTGGCCGCCGGGCGGATGTGAGCGGTCGGTGAGCAACAGCCGCAGCACCACCACCCGCGCGCCAAACCGGGCCTCCGCTTCGGCGACCAGATCCGCGCTCTCTGGCCAAAACGGGAGCGCCAGCTCGACCGGCGGAAGCATGCCCAATAGCTCGCCTGCCGGCGACACGAGAACCAAGCTGGCGACGCGGCTCATGAGTGACCGTCACCTCGGCGTGCGCAACCGTCGTCCACGAGCTGAAGCATCCTCGGCGACGACGAGTACGTCTACTACTTCTTCCGACGGGGCCGCTTCTTGAGGTAAGAGTGCCGATCGTGGCGATTCGTCGGGCTGAGCTGATGGCCGCTTTGTCTCACGCGATCGATCTCGCGATTGGTCAGCCAGTGGAGTACGCGCTGAAGTCGTGCGTGCTCGGCATGCGTCTGGCCGTAGCGCTCGGGCTGCAAGGCGACGCGCTTGGTGAGGTCTACAGTCTCGAAGGAGGCCTCCGGCTGAGGCTTGAGCGAGCGCGGCTCTAGCGTGGCGTCTCGTCGATCGGCAAATAGGCCGGACGCGCCTCGAGGCGTGCAAACCAGCGGCGCAACGCCGAAAAAGGCGTCATGTCGAAGCCGCCTTCGGCCGCGCGGTGCACGTAGGCGTAGAGCGCGATATCCGCGATCGAAAAGCGCTCCTCGACGAGATACTCTTGATTTTGAAGCTGCTGCTCGAGCACCCGCAGCGCCAGGGTTCCCTGCGCCCACCACGCCTCGAATTCTTCTGGCCGCGTCGGGATGGCGTCGGGATGGAGGCGCCGGAAGCGGGCGCGTGAAATCACGCCGTCCACGTGGGTTTGCTCGAAGCTCATCCATTGCAGCACTCGCGTGCGGCCGAGCTTCGAGCTCGGGAGCAGGGCCGAGCCCTCCGCGACGTGGAACAGGATCGCGGTGCTCTCGCTGAGGCAAACGCCGTCATCCAGCTCGAGCACCGGGATCTGCCCGACCGCACTCTTCTGTAAAAACCAAGGCTCGCGGCTCTCGCCGCGCAGGATGTCGACCTCACGGTAGATGAACGGCTGCCCCAGCTCGCGCAGGGTCAACCGAACCTTGTACCCGTTGCCCGAACCCAAAAAATCGTACAGCGTCCACATGACCAATAATACCCGACGACTTAAGCGCCCGTTTGGGCGTACTGAGCGACCAAGTAGGGAGCCAAAGGCCCGTCCCAGCGCCGCGCGGCATCGGCCAGCTCGGCGCGGTCGAGCGCGACGCGGCGGAGGTCGACCGAGATACCTCCGCTCCTGATTTCGACGATCGCGTACTCGGCGTGGGGCAGGAGGGTGGGCGGACCACCGGCGACGAAGCGCTCGAATGGCAGACCGACGCTGCCGGGATTGACCAGCAACCGGCCGCGGTGCTGACGCAACATCTGGATGTGGGTGTGACCGCCGGCCATCACGTCGCCCGGGTGGCCCTGCAAGCGCAGCGCAAGCTCCGCATCCGGCGTCTCGGCCAACAAGTCACAGTTGTTCGAGTCGGGTGAGCCGTGAAAGAGCAACAAGCTGCGCGAGCCGGTGAGCGGGATGGTGCGGCTGTGCTCGAAACCCCTGACAAAATCGATCTCCGTCGGCGAGAGCTCGCCCCGACAGTGCTCGACCGCACCCAGAATCAACGGCGAGGTCGAATGCTCGAGGATCGAGGCGGTGTCGAACAGGTATTCGTCGTGATTGCCCAAGATGAAAAAATCGCACGCTGCCTTCACCATCTCGAGCACCTCGTGCGGCCGCGGGCCGAGCGTCGCAACGTCGCCGAGACACCCAATCTGGTCCACGCCGGTAGCGCGGATGTCGGCTAGCACGCGGCTCAGCGCGACCTCGTTGGCGTGAAGGTCGGAAATCAGGGCGATTCGGTAGGCGCTCATCGGCGTGAAGCCAGTCTACCATCGGCAGGTGCTTTACGTGCCTCCGCGCCGGGCTCGGTTCGAAAGGCTCAGAACACGCTGTCGCGCGGGCAGTCTTGCTGGTCGAAGTAGAAGCCGGCCTTGCGATTTTCCGACGCGTACTGCAGGCAGCGCGCGCACATGGGTGTGCCGCTGACATCCGTCTTGGTGGCCAACCGGCGCGGGTGCTCGCGCAGAACAGCGGCGCGGGCTTCGTCATTCTCCGCGGCGTCGGCCAGCGTGGCGCGACCCAGGTCGCACGTCGCGCAATACGGGACCAGATCGGCAGCGGGCATGGCATTGGTTACCCCGACACATCAGCCCCCGCAAGCGTCACCCGCACGAGCCATCTCCCGCCGTCACGAAGCTGTAACGTACCAGCAAAGGCTGTGGCTTGTTGCCCCGTAGGCTAAAATTGTCGCGAAGCGCGTCGTTTAGCCGTTTTTTCTTTTTACGTTGACTACGTCGAGTTGCAGAAACTCACCGATGTAGGGCGACGAGGGCAGCGCGACGCCGTCCAACAGCTTGTCGTGGTTGTAGCATTGGTGCTCGTCGGAACCGATCACGTAGAAGTCGATCGCTGCCTGGCCCTGCATCTCGACGCTGACGGTATAGTCTTGCGCGTAGACGGCGTGTGGCGGCCGATCGTCCAGCTTGTCTGTCGTGTAGTTCAAGAAGAAGTGCTGCTTGGGCGCGGAGATGCCCATGCCGAAAACGTTGAAGCCGTTGAAGCAACCATCGGTCGGAGACATGTCGGCCGGAAGCGCAAACGGCAGCTCCGACGCCTTGTTTTTGCACGCCGAAGCGTAGCCACCGACGGTCGGCACGCCACCCGTGTAAAAGACTTTGCTCGACGGGTCGAGCGTGCCACCCGTGTACCAATAGCGTTCGACGATGCCGCGCACGCGCAACGTCACGACATAGGTGATGCTGGCTTCGCCGCCCAGGTGCACGGTGACATGCTGATTCTTCACCTCGTTCACTTGGGGGCAGACCGCGCCAGCCCCAGGCTCGACGTGATACGTCGTCAAATCGCAGGGATCGAGCAACTGAAAGCCGTCGAGTGGCGCGAGCGCCGCCGCGTCCAGTGCGTCATTCGCGTTGCCGGCTGCGCCAGCCGTGGTGCCGCCGCTGCCACCGTTGCCGCCGTTGCCGGCTGCGCCAGCGATGGCGCCGCCAGCGCCCGCGTTCGACCCGCTCGCTCCAGCCGCCGTGCCTGCTTGCCCATTCGAAGGCATGCCACCCGTCGTTGCAGCACCTGCATTCGCGCCGCCCGAGGCGGGCGCTCCGGAGCCCGCAGCGGACGGCCCACCACTTTCACCAGCCGCGCTCGACGGATCGGCGCTTTGACAGGCGATTGCCGAGCCTGGCGCTACTGCAGCCAACCACCACACGCAGCATCGCGCGGTCTTGAACGAGACCATATTAACTCGGTGACTGCCGGCACCTGCGGCGACTCATCCACTTAGTTGAGCGTTTGGACAATCGAATTGCTGAACCCTGCGTGACGCAATTGGCCGCAATACTGTCAGCTATTTTCGATTGAATTCGCCGCACGAAAGTCGCCGCCGGAGGTGGACGCTATTGAGCTGATGAGCTATTTCAAGACTCGTGGCGGAACCGCTACCAGTGTGTTCCGGCGTCCACTTGTCCGTGCCGCGCTCGTTCCTGTCGCAGCGCGGTGCGCTCCACCTTCGAGACGAGGACCATGCTACGAAAAAACACCAACCTCGCCGCGCTGTTGCTCGCAACTTCGCTGGGCTGCTCCGCCAACGACCCTGTCAGTGCAGACGCTGGCGGCGCCGGAACAACACCGCAGACAGCAGCCGGGACCAGCTCAGGCGGCTCGGCCGGCCTTGCTTCAGGCGGAGCAGGCACGGCGGGCCTGGCTGGCGTGCCGAGCGCTGGCGGTGTCGGTACTGCCGGCAGCAGCGGTAGCGGCGGCAGCGTCGGGACGGCTGGCAGTGGCGGTAGCTCGGCCGGTTCGTCAACCGGCGGGCTTGGCGGCGCAGCGGCCGGAGCGTCCGGTGCCGGCGGTGGTTCGACCGGTCCCGCCAAGCCGAGCGCGGGCTGCGGCAAGGCAGGGCGCCCGGCAAACGGCAAAGTCACGGTCGCCAACGAAGAAATTATCGATTTTCCCACGGCATACGACGGAACCAAGCCGTTTCCGTTGTTGATCGCGCTGCACGCGTGCGGCAACCCGAACACCCAGTGGGAGGGCTTGCTCAAAGGGTCGGCGTTCGAAAATGAATATGTGCGCTTGCTGCCGAATACGTCGGATAGCGGCCAATGCTGGTCGAACTACAACAACAACATCGCGCGCATTCTCAAGCAGTACGACGAAGTGCTGGCGAGCTACTGCATCGACACCGCGCACGTGTTCGGCGTCGGCCACAGCTCCGGCGCGCAGATGCTCGTCAACACCTTGGCGCACAAGAGCGACGCCCAGCACTTGAATTTTAGGGGCGTCTCGCCGGTCGCGGCCGACCCGTTCAACGTGGCGGTGCCGATGCCGGTTCTCTACATCGATGGCAAGATGGACAACCAACGCAGCGCTGATTCCGCCAAGAATGCGGTCGCCAAATTCCGCGCGTCCAACATGTGTGCCGATACCTCGAAGGCGTACGCGCCGATCATGGGTTGTCAGAGCAGCGGCATGCAGGTCGACCCTGGCTGCATCGTTTACGACAACTGCACGGTGCCCACCATTTGGTGCTCGCACAATGATCCGAACTACAGCGGAACGCAGCACGGCGTGCCGTGTTTTGGCATCAAGGCGATGTACGACTTCTTCAAGACGCTTTGACAGGCGTCGTGGGGAAGAATATTGAAACCAGGTCGCACGACTCATCGCGCACGGCTTTTTCCGGCGAAAAAAAGCCGCGTCGGTGTGCTTTGGGTGACGGGGAGCTGGTCGCGCTGCCACAGCCGTAGGTAGACGACCCCGCCGGGTGATTCCCCTGCCTGGCGGGCGCGCGCGATGAGGTCGGAATTCTAGACTCCGTTCATCGATGTAGGTTCGTTGTGTACCGCGAGTCGGGGATGGAAAAGGCAGATCCCTTTCATGTCGACCAGGAGCTCCTCGATGACGCCGCGATTTGTGAAATTCGGTGCGCTGACGTTGGCCGTTGCAGCCGCCGCGTGCACCGGCAGCATCACTGACTCGGGGCCCGGCGGCAGCAGCGGGCCCAACCAAGGCCCCGGCGGAGGACTGACTGCAGGCGGCGGTGGCTCGGCCAGCGCTGTTCCCGTAGGCGCGGCCGGCAAGTTGAAGCTCGACGGCTCGCCCTCCTACTACCGTGTCGTCCGGCTCACCAATCAACAGTGGACGAACAGCGTCCAAAGCGTGCTTGGCTTGGCGTCGGCGCCGACCCTCGCGGAAAGCTTTCAAGACGCGGTCTCGGGGACGACCGACTTTACCAACAACGAGCTCGTGCTGGACATCGACAGTCGCGGCTGGTCCGACTACCAGGCAGCCGCTGAAACGCTGGCCGCGCAGGTCACTGCGGATCCGGCGCAGCTCAGCAAGCTCTATGCGGGCAGCGACGGCGCTGGCTTCATCGCCGCGGTTGGCCGTCGCGTTTACCGCCGTCCGCTGACGGCGGCTGAAGCTGCGGCGTACCAAAAGCTCTTCGACATGGGGCCCACGCTGACGGGAACCCAGAGTGCCTTCGCGAAGGGTGCCGCGGTGGTCCTGCAGGGCATGCTTCAGTCCCCGTATTTCCTCTACCGCAGCGAGCTCGGCGCGGTGGGTGCTCCGCTTTCCGGCTACGAGTTGGCGGCGAAGCTCTCGCTCTGGCTGCGCAACGCGACCCCGGACGACGCTCTGCTCGACGCCGCAGCGGGCCCGGGCAAGCTGGACACGCCGGCTGGCGCCGCTGCCGTCGCGCAGAAGATGTTGGACGAGCCAGCCGCCAAGACCGTGATGCGCAAGTTTCACGGCGAGTTCCTGCACTTTGGGAAATTCGCGGACCTGAGCAAGGTGGGAGTGGCGAAGTACGACGCCGCCATCAATCCCGAGCTGGCCGAAAGCTCGTATTTGTTCTTCGACAAGATCTTCAGCCAAGGCCTCGGACTGAAGGACGTCTTTCTCGCGACCAGTGGCTTCGTCGGCCCCAACATGGCCGCGCTCTACGGCGGTGGAGTTGCGG
>FSUE01001054.1_pt1 | contig 17508 bp, 10 predicted proteins | sample 1637031 | NCBI WGS metagenome assembly FSUE01 (sample SAMEA3914819, study PRJEB12502) | metagenome | biome: forest; material: soil | place: Canada | collected 2010-06-26 | depth 0.3 m | reverse complement strand
GCTGCTCTCGACCGCCGAGCTGTTGCTCGAAGCCGGCGACATGGTGGCGGGCGAGACGCTGGTCGGCGACGCGGGCGCGCTCACGGCCGTCACCGGCAGCGCGTTCGACTCGGTGCACGAGAAGATCTTGCGCGCGTTGATGGCCTACCAACAGGGCGACGCGTCGCGTGCCGTGATGTACGCGTTCGACGCACGCCAAGCCGCCGAAGCCCAAGCGTACGTTGCGTTTCATTTCTACGCGATGGCGATCGAAGCGCGCGCGCGCGTCGAAATGGGCGAAAATCACACCGGGATTTTGCTCGCCACGACCGCGATGGGCGCGATCGAGACGCTGCAGGGCTCCGAATACGGCCTGCCGACGCGCGCGCTGTGCTGCGAGGCGCTGGTCCGCGCCGGTTCACCGCAGGCGCACGAAATCCGCGAGCGTGCGCGCGGCTACGTGCAGCGCTTGGTCGAGCACATCCGCGACGTCGTCTTCCGTGAGCTGTTCTTGCGGCGCCGGGTCGTGCAGGAAATCTTGATCGATTCTCCGACGCCGTCGAAGTCTCCGGAACGCAGCCTCCTTTCGTAGCTCGCGCCCGCGTCCTACCCGCCGCGCGCCGCGTCCGCGCAAACGCTGCACGCTGGCGCCCGCGCCCGCGTCACCGGTACGTCTTGTGGGCTGCCAACGTGCAGCTCAACTCGCAAAAGCTGCCGTGTCGGATCCAGGTCTTGAGGGTCGTGATCGTGAACGCCGGCTTTCGCCGAGCGATTTCGTGACCGGGCTTCGCCCGATTTGGTGAAAGGGAGTTTCGTGACCCGGCTGCGCCGGATCTGGTGACCCGGCTGCGCCGGATTTGGTAAGGGCGATCGTGATCGATCACGATCACGAAATCGGGCGCGGCCCGACCACGATCCTCGAGCGCAGCGAGGTCCACGATCACGATCACGACTACGATCACATCTTCTCTCGGGCTCCCTTGAGTCTGCCAGCGTGCTCGCCGCCGTCCAGGCCGCTGCGCGCCGGCTTCGCAACCGGCGAGCGCGGTTCTTTACGGCGGCCGGAAGCGCCGGGGAGACGTACAGCGCCGTACGGGTCGCGATTGCTTGGCGTTACTTCACGGCGCGCGACGGCGAAGCCGCGGTCGCGCTGCTGAAGCGCATCATCGCGATTCTTTGGAAGCTAACGCGCGGCTAGCCCGGCGCCAAGCGGGCTCGGAGCTTCGTCGCGTGCGGCGTATTAGCTAATATTAGCTAATAACGTGTTGGACGAGCCTGGTCGCGGGGTGCGACCGGCAGCCAGCCGCCGGCTTATTTGGGCAGGTCGACCGAGGCGTCGAGGTACAGGCCGGTCATGGTGATTTGGTACTGCCCGCCGAAGCTACAGAAATTACAGCCCTTGCCCAGATCCGCGTCGGCGATGTACGCCTCGCCGAAGCGGCGCGATATGGCGACGTTGACCTGCCAATGCTCGCTGACGAAGCCGGCGCCCGCGGTCACGGTGCGGGTCGGCGCGGGCGGCGTGCCGAACGCGCTCGGGTACGCGAGATTGGTGACGCGAGCGTCGTAAATGTAGCCGACGCGTAGCGGCACCGTCGGACCGTCGCCGAGACGATATTCGAGGCCGGTGCGCCAGGTAATGCCGTTCTGCCAATCGAAGACGTTCGGCACCTCGACCTGTTTGCCCTTGATCGCGCCTTTGAGTGGTGGCCGGGTATTTTGGCTCTGAAAAGCCCACTCGACGTCGTTCCCGAAGCCGAAGCGGCCGAGGTCGACCCGCGTACCGAAGCCGAGCTTGGCCGGCAGCGTGAAGTCGAGCTCGCCGTCGGTCGCTTCTTGCAGGAACACGGTCGCCGAATCGGCTTTGGTCGTGACCATGACCTTGTTGCGGAACACCACGCCCAGCTTTACGGCATCGATTGGCCGATACTGCACGCCCAACCTGAAACCGGTGGCATCGAAGCCGTGTAGCTTCAGATCGAGCAGGCGCGGATTCGTGGTCTCGCCCTTCTCGCGATCGAACGTGACGTAGCTGATGCGGTAGCCGGCGCCGAACGCCAGCTTGCCCGGCAACAGCCGATCCTTCGGCACGTTGAGGCTGAGCAGCGGCGTCGTCTCGAAAAAGACGATCTCGGTCTTGTCGATCGTGGCAGTGCCGTTCAGATCGTAGTGGTACTCGGCGCCGCCAGACGCCACCGGGAAACCCGCGAGCCCGAGCGTGAGCCAGTCGTTCAGGCGATAGCCGGCGCCCAAGAGAAAGAACGGCGCCTTCACCGTGTTTGACTCGAGGTTGCCGGCAAGCTTGTCAGGCGTGGAGCGGACCTTGCCCAAAATCAGGCTAAAATCACCGATAAAACCGTAGCCGCGCACGCCCTGTAGACCGGCAGGGTTGTGAAAGCCCGCCGACGCGTCGTCGACCGAAGCGATCGCGGTGCCGCCCAAGGCCTGGTGACGCGCCGTGTACAAGATCGGCGTATCGAACCCGGCGGCGTGGCCGCGCGCCGGTGCCAGAGCGACCATCAAGGCCGCTCCCGCACCGAGCAACTGACGAGACGTGTTGGCGAAGCTCACGGCAGCGCGCGCCTCAGTCCGGCAACCCGCTGCACTCGTTGAACGCCGCGCGACAGCCCTGATCGACTTGACACTGCTTGCACGCGGCCGCTTCGGGATCGTTGACGCATTCGGCGAGGCAATTCATGATCGTGCAGGCCACGGTATCGGCGTAGCACTTGGAGCAGTCCGAGCTCATGTCGAGCATGTCCAGGATGCAGTCGCGCGAACAGTTGTCGTCAGCGCTGCCGAGACAACCCTGACCGCACGTACCGGCGGTGATCCGCGCGGTGCCGTCGACCACGAACGGGCAATCCATCGGGTTCTGGCAGACGCCGTTTACCTCCGGATCACACGTGACGTTGCCGCTGGGCGCAGCGCCGCCGTCGCTGGTCGCTGGCATCCCCGCCGAATTGCCCTGGCCGCCAGTAGTGGTGGTGGACGAATCGTCGTCGTCACCGCCGCAGCCGGCGAAGCCAATGCTGGCCACCGTGATCACCATCAAAGCCGAGATGATTCGCTTCATGGAATGCTCCTAGACGTCTCCGGTACGGCTTTTGCCGCACCAAGCCCAGACCCCTGACTAGCACTCCTCGCGCGGCTATTGGCTCAGAAATCGAAGTGGCCGGCGATACTGGGCACGATCGCCAGCACGACGCCGAAGCCGTCTTCGTGGGGCAAAGTTACCAGTGGGCCGTTCTGCGACGTCGGAGTGGTGGTGTAGCCGTCGACAATCGTCAACGCTCCGTTGGTGCCCAGCGTGTTGCCGACCGGCGCCTGCCTGCCCTTGTCGTTGGGCAGCTGAAAGCTACCGCCGCCGGCGGCCGGCTGGCGCTCGGTTTGCGGCGGGATCATCACGAAGAAAGTGATGCCGAAATCGAGCAGAATCTTCTTCGCGACCCGGTAGCCGATCCGTACCTCGGGCGCCACGAACGGAACGATCATGATCGGCGACTTCTCCGCGATCGAGATCGACGAAGTCACGTTGACGGTCTCGCTCTCGTCACAACTCTTGGGCCAGCCGGCGCAGTCGTGCGGAATGTCTCCCGTGAACTCGCCGCCGTTCTTGAATTTGGCTTTGGCGCGCGCCACGCCACCGCCCAAGCGGAAGGTGAGCGGCGTCTTGTCCAGCATCGTGTAAGCGGCGGACAGCTCGACGAACGGCCCGGCTAGCGTCGTCTCGTCCGTGTAATTCGGGCTGGTGACGGTCGCACCCGATTGCTCTTGGCTGGCGACGACGTTTTTGCGCGTCATCTTCTCGCCCATGTACATGAAGCCGAGGCCGAGCTCGCCGCTGATGCCCTTTTTGAACTGATAGCCGGCGCGGGCGCCGGCCAAAAAGCCGAGCGGGAAGGCCTTGCTGCTGCAGTCGCCGTTACCGCACGCCTTGTCGGCGCCGCCGCCGAAGCCGCCGATCGGCGCCAGCATCGCGCCGCCAAAAACTTCGGCGTAGAAATGCGGCACGAAGCCAGCGCTCCACATCGGGTTGGACAAGTCACGCTCGAGCGAGACCTTGACGATCTCTTTTTTGCCACGGGTCAGCGTGGTGGTCTTGCGGTACGCGACGAAACCGTCACCCGCGATTTCGATTTGGTGCTGACCGCTCTGCAGGCGCCCTTCCCAAACGCCGTTGCCGATCTGCACGCTATCGACGAAGACGCTGGCGTTGGCCGGCACCGGCTCGATGCGGATTTCCGAGTCGAGCTCCACGGCCGACAGCGTCAGCGTGGCCGCCTGATTCTCTTTCACGCTGGCTTGACTGGGCGCGGTGCCCAGGTTGCCTTCACCCTTCAAGAACACGGTGTGCGCGCCGACCGACAGCACGCCCTCGTAGCGCGGCGTTTTGCCGACCACCGCGCCGTCGACCACGACGTCGAGCGTCTTGCCGCCGGCTTCGCGCACCACCAGCCGCCCGATCGTGCTGAGCGCCTTGAGCTTGCCATGCACGGTTTCGCGCTGGCCGCCCGCGACCAACACCTGTGCTTCGAAGGCTTCGTAGCCCTCTTTCGAGATGCGCACGCTGTGGGTGCCGGCGTTCACGCCGATCGCAGCCATCGGGGTTGCACCCTCTTGCTGCTTGCCGTCGATGACGACGGTCGAGCCGGGCTGGTCGCTGTCGATCACGACTTCGCCGACCGCCAGCTTCAGCTGCGCGATCGCGTCGTCGATGGTCTTGCGCTCTTCGGCCGGAATCGAGCCGCCGAAGGTCGTGACCAGCTCGGTGTACATCGCGAGCGCTTCCACGGAGCGCTTCAGCTGGCGTAGCGAGAGCGCGGCGTTCTTCAGCGCCACGCGCGTGGGAAACAGCTTGCGCGAAGCGAGGAATTCGGCGAGCGCCGCATCCCAGCTCTCGTTTTGCACGAGCTCGAGGCCGCGTTGAAAGCGAACTTTGGCCTCCTCTTTGCGCTTCTCGGGGTCGTCGGGTGCGGCCACGGGTTCTGGTGCTGCCGCCTGGGCGAGCACGGCGGCCGGGTAGGTCACGCACAGCGCCCAAAGTGCGTATTTGTGCCAGCGCAGTCTCGACAGACTCATCGCGTTTCACCCTTTTTTCGCATTACCAATCTGCCAATCGCCGCGCGAAAGCCGAGCCTTACTTGAACTCGTCCATACCGGTTTCGACTTGGGGCTTCTTCGGCTTCGGCGCGTCGGCGGGTTTGGCCGGCGTTGCGCCCGGCTTTTCCGCGGCCGCGGCGGCGCCCGGCTTGCCGGCTCCGGCAGGCCTGGCTGCGGCAACCAACTGCTTTTTCAGCTCCAGCCGCGGCGGGATTAGTCCGCCTTCGGTGATCGCAACCGTCTGCTCCTGAACCTGATCGCCAAGCGCGACTTTGACGCGCCGAGTGGCGCCGGGTGCACCCGAGATCGACAGCTTGTCACCGGCCAAGGTCGCCGGCTGATCGTCGATCGTCACCACGACGTCGGGCGGCGCGGCCACGATCAAGTCGAACGTCTTCTTCTCGACCTCGGCTGCGATGCGCTCGGTCACGATCACGCTCTTGATGATCGGCGGTGGTTCGGGGCGCGATGCCGAAACGTCCGGCGGCGGCTTCTTCGACAGCACCAGGCCGGCCGCGACGCCGCTGAGCACGATCACGCCGCCCATGATGCCCGCCAGCAAGCCGGCGTTGGACTTCTTCTTCGGCGGACCCATCTGCGTGACCGCCAAGCCCGTGCGCGTGGTCGCGCGCAGCATGCCGTCGTCGGTCATCTGCAGCCGCGGCGCGACGTAGGCGCGATGGTTGGGGTCGATGCCTTGCAGCATATCGGGCGTGATGCGCGCGCCGTCCGGCACGATTGCCGCCAACGCATCGCGTAGCTCACCCGCGCTCTGGAAACGCCGCGTAATATCGCGCGAGATGGCGCGATGGGTGATCTCGGCCAGCTCCGGCGGCACCCACGGCGCTTTGTCCTGAAGCAGCGGCAAATCAGCGGTAATGATCGCCACCATCAGCTCGCCCAGCGAGTTGGCGTCGGCGTACGGCAGCGCGCCGCTCAATAACTCGTACAGCACGATGCCGAGCGACCAGACGTCGCTGCGCACGTCGATGTTCGGCGCGCCCTTGGCTTGCTCCGGCGACATGTACAGCGGCGTGCCGAGCATGCTGCCGTCGCGCGTCAGGCCGGCCGAGGTTTCGGAGAATTTCTCCATCTTCACTTTGGCGATACCAAAGTCGAGGATCTTGACCACCAGCTCGCCGCTCTCGCGCCGCGTCAGGTAGATGTTGGCGGGCTTGATGTCGCGGTGAACGGTGTGCTGCTCGTGCGCCTTGGCCAGGCCCATCGCGGCCTGCAACATCAGCTTGGCGGCGACAAGCGGCTGCAGCGCACCCTTGTCACGCAGCACGTGCTCCAAGTCTTGCCCATTCAGCAGCTCCATCACCATGTACGGGAAGCCCGTCTTGGGGTCGGAGCCGGAGTCGAAGATCTGAACGATGTGATCGCTCTCGAGCACGCTCGAGGCGCGCGCTTCACGGAAGAAGCGCTTCACGGCCTCGCCGCTGCTGGCCATCTCGGCGGATACGAGCACCTTGACCGCGCAACGCTTGAGCGTGGACGCGTTGCGGCCTTCGTAGACGGCGCCCATGCCGCCTTGGCCGAGCAGGCGGATTAGCTCGTACTTTTCGGCGATTACTGTGCCGATCAGCGGATCGGGCGGGGGTAGGTCGGGGGGCGGGGTGATATTGTACTGTTCGATCGTCGACATCGGCTTACTCGGACGGGTGGGAATCGGAGGCAAAGCCGCGAGGCTTCGCCGAGCTCAACGCCGGCCTGCGCGAGCGCTTGCGGCGACGGAGGCCCGTCAACGCAGCGCCCAGCGCCGCCAGCGCCAGGTATTGGTATCCAGCGTGGCTGGGCTCGGCGCCGGCAGCGCGGCAGGCGCACGAGGAGTCGTCTGACCCGCCGCCATTGGCAGGCGCCGGCAAGCAGGTCTTGGTGGAAGGCTCGCACACGAAGTCGGGCGAGCAGTCGGTGGTGAAGGCGCACGACACCGCGCACGTGCCGCTGGCCGGCACGCACAGGAACGGCTTGCACGGCGTGTCGGCGCCGTTTTGCCCCTGCGACGTCAGGCGATCTTCGGAGCAGGTGGCCGCGGCGGCCGACGGCAAGCAGCGGCCCGAAGTTTCGTCGCAGGCGTAGCCCTGGCTGCAATCCGCGTCTTGCTCACACCGGCTGAGGCAGGTGTCGTCGGTGCCGCAGGTGTACGGCGTGCACTCTGTATCCTTGTTGGCCTTGCACACACCTTGACCGTTGCAGGTCGAGGACGTCGCCAAATCGTTGTTGCAGGTTGGCGTGCCGCACGCGTCGCCGGTCGGGGCGTACTTGCACGCCGAGGCGTTGACGCCGTCACACTGGCCGCCGCACTCCTCGCCCGCGTGGTCGCACTTGACGCGCGTGCCGTGCGGTTCGCCTTTGACCGGTGAACAGATGCCCTCGTTGCCTGGCGAGTCGCAGGCCTCACACTGGCCGTTGCACGACACGTCGCAGCACTGGCCGTCGACGCAGAAGCCAGAGTTGCAGATCGCGCTCGTCGCGCACTCCTTGCCGTTGGCCAGCTTCTTCTTGCACGCCATGTCGCTGCAGTAGTAGCCGTCCGCGCAGTCGTTATCGTCGGCGCACGGGTTCGTGCATTGCTGAGCGCCATTTACGTCGCGGCAGACGTACGGCGCGCACGCCGTGGTGCCGTCGTTGTTGATGCACGCTCCCAGACCGTCGCAGCGCTGACCCTGCACCGAGTTGCCGACGCAGTTGGTGGCACCGCACGCCGTACCGCCGGGCACGTTGCGACAATGACGGTCGCCGTCGCACTGACCGTTGTGACCGCACGGGTTGACCGCGTCGACGCCGCAGTCACCCGCCGGATCGGTGTGATCCTTGACTGGGCCGCACGTGCCGTCGGTGCCTTCGCCTTTGAGCGCCTTCTTGCAGGCCTCGCACGGGTTGCCGCAATCGGAGTCGCAGCAAACGCCCGGAGCGTTGCTGGGAACGTCGCCGGCGCCGGTTGCTCCGGCCGCCCCACCCGAACCATCGCCGCCAGCGCCGGTGTCGTCCGCCCGGGGCTCTTTGCCGATGTTGGCGCAGTGCTGGCTCTTGCATTCGCTGTTGTCACGGCATTCCGAGCCGTTCAGCTTTTGACCGACGCAGGTACCAGCGTCACCGCAGAAGGAGCTGTCGTCGCAATCCAGAGCCTGGGTGCCCTTGGTGCACGCGACGCGACAGGCGGTGCCGCCAGCGTTGCACTTGTAGGGGTAACAGGGCGTGTCGAGCGGGTCCTGGTTGCCGGCACCGTCGCACGTGGTGGTGGTGAGCGTGGTGCCGCTGCAGACGGCGGATTTGGCGACCAAGCCCGACTTGGCGTAGACCCGGCAAGCGCCGGTGCCGTCGCAGGTGCCCGGCGCCTTGCAGCTGAGCGGGTAGGCGACGTCCTTGGTGCACTCGGCCTCGGGGTTGGTGTCGTCGAGCGTGTTGCCGCAGATGCCGTCGGCGGCCAGACCGGTGCGGTTCTTCAAGCACGAGCGGCAGGTGCCAGTGCAAGCTGTATCGCAGCACACGCCGTCGACGCAGTTGGCGTTGCCGGCGCAAGCCGAGTTACTGCTGCAGGCTTGGCCCTGGGGCTTGTCAGCCACGCACTGCTTGGCCACGGTGTCGCAGTAGTAAGCCGAGGCGCACGCCGTATCGTCCGTGCAGCTCGTTTGACAAGTGCCGCTGAGGCAAGCGTAGCCGGTGGCACAGTTGGTAACCCCGTTATCCGTGCATGTGCCGCTACCGTTACAAGTATCGACGTTATTGCGGGAGGTAGGGCTGGCGCAGCTGGCGCCGATGCAAGTCGTGCCGGCAGCGTAATTTTGGCAGGCGCCGGCACCGTCACACTTGCCGTTGGTGCCACAGCTGGCGGTGCCGTTGTCCGCGCATTCGCCGGAGAACGTATTGGCCTTGATCGGTTTGCAGCTGCCGTTGCTGGCTCCGGTGAGGGCGTTGGAGCAGGCTTGGCAAACGCCATTGCACGCGGTGTCGCAACAGAAACCGTCGACGCAGTTGCCTGATTTGCACTCGGTCGCTGAGTTGCCGCTGCAGGTCGCGCCAGCGTCTTTCTGGGCGTAGCATTTGTTGCTGTTGTTGAAGTCGACACCGTCGTACCAGGTTTGGCAGAAGGAGCCGGTTGCGCAGTAGTCAGCGTCGTTGTAGCAATACGTGAGGCACTGTCCGTAGTTGCATTGGTAACCAGTGGCGCAGGCCGTCACGGTTTGGGCCTTGCATACTCCCGCGCCGTCGCAGTAACGATAGTCGTACTGGCTCGTTCCGGTCTTGCAAGAGCCGGTGCCGCACGAGGTCGTGTTCGACCACTTTTGGCAGCTCCCGTTGCCGTCGCAGGCATAGTTGCTGTTGTTGCCGCAGGTCGACGGGTCGCTGTACGGGCACGCGCTGTACACCGTTTCGGTACTGACGCGCGGCGAGCACACGCCGTCGATACCGCCGGCTTTCATGTGCTTGGCTTGGCACGTCGAGCAACCGTTGGAGCAAGCGGCGTCACAGCACACGCTCACGCTATCATTGGCGTCCGGCGACGAGCACACGAGCCCGCTCTGGCATTCAGCCGTGGCCGAGCAGACGGCGCCCTTGCCGCCAAAGTCGAACAAGCGGCAAGCGGTTTGTACGCCGCTGCTCTGGCCCGTAGGCTGCACCGGCACCATCAACACCTTGGAACCCGCAGCGACTACGTTGCCAAAGGTGCCCAGGCTGTTGAAGTTGTAGGTGTATGTGGAGAGTGCCGTCCAGGGTTTGGCGGCGGCGGTTGGATCGTACAAAAAGACGCCGCTGTCGGCGTTGGCCAGCATCTTGCCCGAGCCGTGGAAGGCGTAGGTGCTGGCTGCGGCGTTCTGGCCCACGTAGGCGGAGTAGCCGTTCGGCAACGGATCGGTCGTGAACGACCAGGTATTCGTTGCCACGTTGTAGATTTCGGCGCTTGGAACCGGATTCGAAGAGCCGTACCCGCCGTAAATCATCAGGTGGCTGGCATCGAGGACGGCGACCGGCGCTTCGTTGCGTGCCACTGCGAGTGACGCCGCCGGACCTGGAGTCGCCCACGAATCGGTGCTCGGCTTGTAACGCTCCGTGTCGCTATACACGCTCGTGTAAGAGCCACCGGCACGCATGATCGTGGCTTGTCCCGGGACTTGAACGATCGAAGGATTGTAGCGGTAGACATGGATCGAGGCCGCGTTCGCCGTCCCGGTGGTCCACGTGTTGGTGGCAGTCGCGAGCCTGAACGGCGTATCGTAAAGATCGATTTGAACGACGTACTGGCCGTCCGATGTCACCGCCGGGCCACCCTGCGAGTTCCAACTACCGGTCGAAAAGTCGCCCGCGGAATTCGCCCAAGTGGCGCCGTTGAAGCGCTCCGACGTGAAAATGCTGGCACCGCCTACGGCAACCACGTCGGTCGATGCGGGAGCTAGCGATACCAAGCCAAAGACGGCGCGGCCCGTGTTCATCGCCGTGGCAGTGGCCCACGTACCCAAGCCACCGTTGGCCGAGGGATTGAAGGCTTCGCAGCTCTTCAGCGCCACGCCGTTCTTGTCTTCGCCGCCGCACGTCAACACGAAGCCGGTCGAGAGCCGCACCGCGGCGTTCTTCCAACGCTCGACGGCGAGGCTGCCGGCGGTTGCCCACACCGGGTCGACAATCGCCGGGTAGACGACGTTCTTGTCGTTCCAGCTCACCCGCAGCGTACATTGCTTTTCGCCTGGCGGCGTGACTGGGCGTCCCCAAGGCAGCTCGCCGCTGTGGTCCGCGGCGCAGTCTTCGAGCGTTAGGGTCGCATCGTGCGTCACGCCATCGCTGTCGTTGACGCGCGGCGGCTTGACGCGGACTTGTGGATCGCCGCTCTTGTCCAAGAACTCGAGCGTGTTGCCGTACAGGCGCAGGCCCGCAACCTCACTCACGTTGACCAAGTAGTCGACGTGCGGCTCAGCTGGCTTACGGTCGAGCACCACGAAGTCCTCGACGCTGTCAGCGGTGATGCGCAAGACCAGGTCGCCGCCGTCGCGAGCCGCACCGGGATAGGTCACGGTGCCATCGGCAATTTGGGCTTCGATGTCGCGTCGCGCATCCTTGGACGCGAACTCAACGCCGAGCTTGCCGCCGTCCGGTTGCAGGCGCGTGAAGCCGTCGGCCAAGGCGGCCACGTCGGTGGTTGCCGCCTTGATCAGATTTGCTTTTAGCTCTGGCGCCACTTCGGCGCGAAGCCGCGCGCCTTGGCGTAGAAAGCGCGAGGCTTCGCCTTTGCTCACGACGGCTGCCGGCCCCAGCGGCTTGTCGGCAGGCAAATGCTTGGTGGGCGGGGGCAAGATTCCGGCCGGCAGAGTCAGGGCAGACAGCCGTTTTGGCAGCGCAGGCATGCGCGTGAACTGCTGCGATAGTCGCGTCAGCCGGGCCAGCGCCGCTGGCGTTGCCACGACTTCCTCGCCGCTCGCCGCGGGCTTGCTCGCCTCAGCCGCCCGCGCGCCAGGCGTCGGGTTTGGCGCGCCCGACTGAGAAGAGCAGGCGCCAATGATCACCACCAGCGAAGCGACCGGGAGTGTCGCAGGCAAACCACGTCGGACAAGCCATTGCTTCATTTGTCAGCCCTCAGCCCAAGGCGTAAGCGTGCAAGCGTACTCCGGACCTTCGCCGAGTATCAACGTCCCTCACGACGTTGATATTTAGTCGGGCCGCACGCGCCGACAACTACATCGGCTCCATGGCTCGTTCGCGAAGCTGCCTACATTGATGCTAGGGCACGACTCCAATTCCGGTCTCCGGTCTCCGGTCTCCGGTCTCCGGTCTCCGGTCTCGTGCGTCGGTGGGTCCCAACCCACTTCCGGGATTTCGGTTGGCGTCGTTGCTTCGTTAGATCGAGGCCAAGGCTGATTCGAGCTCGCCCAGCGCGTGCGAGTCGCCTTTGCGTTGCGCGACGGCGATGCCGGTTTCGAGCCAGGTTTTGGCTTCGACGCCGCGGCCGGCGTCGATCAGGGTTTGGCCTGCCATCAGGTACATGGGGACGTAGTCGGCGTCCTTGTCCTTCAGCTTAGTGAAGGTGGCGATGGCGTCGTCGATGCGGCCTTCCTTTCGGTACTCCATGCCGAGGCCGTAGAAGGCGAACGAATCGGCGCTGCCCGATGCGCAGTGTTGTTCCAAAAACGCCAATCGCTTGTTCATGCTGGCTCCAAAAACTCGAGCAAAATCCGTTTTTCACCGACGCCGGGAAAGGTCACGACCACGCTTGGTTTGAGGCCGCCGTCGACGCTGCGCACGACGCCTTCGCCGAAGCGCACGTGGCGCACGTGGCTGCCAGGGCGAACGGGTTGGCCGTCGCCGGCGCCGCCGTCTTGGCTGTATTCATCGCGTTCTACGACGCGCGCGCCGGGCGCCAACGGCGGGCCAGCCTTGAGAACACCCGCCGTTCCGCTGCCGGTGTAGCGCTGGCCCTCGAAGTTGTCGCCACTGCGATTGCGGTAGCCGCCCGGTGAGTAGCCGCCGACATAGCCGGCTCCGTAGCGGCTGCCGGTACCTGAGCCCGAGCCACCTGCGTAGCTACCGCCGCCGTAGCTCGAAGTGCGCGCGGCGCGCGCCGAGCCTTCGAGCTTGATCGCGTCCTCGGGCAGATCGTCCAAGAACTGGCTGCGATCGAGGTAACGGGTCTGACCGAACAGCGTGCGGCTGCCAGCATAAGTGATCGTCAGGCGCCGCCGAGCGCGCGTGATCGCGACGTACGCCAGCCGCCGCTCTTCCTCGAGCTCCTCGTCCTCACCGCTGGCGATGCCGCGGTAGGGGAACATTTCCTGCTCCATGCCGGTCAGGAACACGGCGTCGAACTCGAGCCCCTTGGCCGAGTGGACGGTCATCAACGACACCATCGGCCCATTCTTCTGCGAGTCGATCGCCGCCACCAGCGAAACGCGCTCGAGGTATCCGGACAGGCTCGGCGTCTCGTCGCGTTCCGACGCCTCTTCCTCGTAGTCCTGAATCGAGCCGACGAGCTCCTCCAAGTTGCCGAGCCGGGCGTCGCTCTCGGCGCTGTCTTCCTTACGTAAGAGCTCGCGGTAGCCGGTGACTTCCAGAATGTGGCCGGCCAGCTCGCTCGGCGAAAGCCGCGTCGCTTCCAGCTGCATGCCCTCGATCAGCGTCTTGAACGCGCCGAGCTTCTTCGACGCTGCCGTGCCCAGCTCGCGCTGCGCCTGGCTGATCGCATCGAACGCGCACACCGAGGACTCGCTGGCCACGTTCAGCAGGTGCTCGACGGTTTTGTCGCCGATGCCGCGCGCCGGCGTGTTGATGACGCGCGCTAGATCCGCGTCGCTGGAAGGGTTGACGGATAGCCGCAGGTAACCGAGCAAATCCTTCACCTCGGCGCGCTCGAAGAACTTCATGCCGCCGATGATTTGGTACGGCACGTTGCCGCGCCGCAGCGCTTCTTCCAGCGTTCGCGACTGCGCGTGCACGCGGTAAAAGATCGCAATCGAGTTGGCGGTCGTGCCGCGCCCGAGCTCGGCTTGAATGCCGCGCAGCACGTGGTCGGCTTCTTCTCGCTCGTCCATCACCGCCCGCACCCGCACCGGGTCACCGGCCGGCGCTTCGGTCCACAGCTCTTTCGGTACGCGCTCTTTGGATGGCCCGATCACGCCCAGCGCGGCTTTGACGATGTTGGCCGTCGAGCGGTAGTTCTGCTCGAGCTTGATGATCACGGCGCCTTCGAAGTCGTGCTTGAAGCTGCGGATCAAGCGCACGTCGGCGCCGCGCCAGCGGTAGATTGACTGGTCGTCGTCACCGACGACGCACAGGTTGCGCGTGTGCTCACTCAGCGCGCGCACCAGCCGGTACTGAATCAGGTTGGTGTCCTGGAATTCGTCGACCAACACGTGCGAAAAACGCCCGCGCAAGTCGGCGCCGGCCGGGCTCTCCGGATCTTCGACCAGCCGCGTCATCTTCAAGATCAAATCATCGAAGTCGACGGCGTTGGCCAGCCCGAGCGCCTGCTCGTAGCGCGCGAACACCTCGAGCACTACGTCGGTCAGGCGGCCCAGCGCTTTGGCTTCACGCGGCCCGCGGCCCTCGCTCTTTTCGCCGCTGATCGCCGAGAGCAACGGCTTGGGCGGAAACTGCCGCTCGTCGTAGCCCAGCTCACGCAGCGCGCGCACGACCACGGCTTTTTGATCCGAGCTGTCGTAGATCACGAAGTCGCGCCGCAGCCCGACCGCGTCGTGGTAGCGTCGCAGCAAACGCGCACACACCGAATGAAACGTGCCGATCCACAGATCGCGCGTCACCTCGGGCGAGGTGAGGCGAGTCAGCCGCTCGCGCATTTCTGCGGCGGCCTTGTTCGTGAACGTCACCGCCAAAATCCGATACGGCGCCACGCGATTGGCCAGCAAATTGGCGATGCGATACGTGATGACGCGCGTCTTGCCGCTGCCCGCCCCGGCGAACACCAGCAGCGGCCCATCCACGTGGGCGACTGCCTGCTTCTGCGGGTCGTTCAGCTCGGGCATCCGACGGTCTCGGTGACACCGCGCGGGCGCTGGCGCAACTCTTCTGTGCAGGCCGCGCTCGGCGTCGGCTCAATTCGCTCTAGTGGCTCGAACCGAGGCGTCGGCTCGTGACTCGCCCGCCCGAAAGCGAGGCGGCGCGAGCCGTCACCGCGCGCATCACCGTCACGGCGGTCGCGCTGGTGCTCGGGTTGTCGTCGGCCGCGGTGTTGCCGCTGCTATTGCCCTGGAACGGCGCGGGCGCCCTCGGGCTAGTCAGCATGCTGCTGTCGGCGCTGCCGTTCGTCGGCTTCTGGCTGGTTGCGCGTCGACGTGGCGTCGTGGTGGTGGAGCCGGGGCGCTGGCTCGGTTGGGCCGGCGGCGTGATGCTCGCGGCCGGCCTGTCGATGTTGCCGCTGTTCGAGCTATACCGCGGCCAGGTGCGCGTGCTCAACCACGGTGACGAGCCGTTCGCGCTATTCGTCGACGGCAAGCGCGTGGCGCGCGTCGAGCCAAGCAGCGGCGAGAGCGCGTTGGCAGGCGCTTGGCTCACGCTGCCGGCAGGGCTGCGCGCCCTGCGCGTCGTTGGCGAGAGCACTGGGCGCGAGCTGTTTGCCGCGCGTGAGCTGGTGGAAGGCGGCAGCCCGCACCTGTTCGCCCCACAGAGCGCCGGCTACTGCTTCACGATCGAGCGCCGCGGCTACGGTGACGCCAAGGGCGACGCGCGCGACGACCAGCCGCTCGACGGCTCGAACCCGTTTTGGGTGCTGCCAGATGGCATCAGTTGGTTCACGCCCAATCCGGAGCCTGGGCCGCTTCAGACCTCCGGCGGCACGCTTTCATGCCTTCGGCAGAAGCGCTGCACGAACTGACTTCCTCAGCCTTGGCAAAGCTGCCGCGGTGGTTATACTCGCCGCGCCGTGCCCGACGAAAACGAGACCCCCACGCCCCAGCCCGCTGAAGTCGCTCCGACCGCTACGTCGGAGGCTGAGGCCACGCCCGTTGCAGCCGAGCAAGATCCGCTGGAGGTCGCGCGGGCCGAGCAGGCAAAGCTCAAAGATCAGCTGCTGCGCACCTTGGCTGACTTCGACAACTTTCGTAAGCGCAGCCGGCGCGAGCTGGTCGACGCCGAGCGTCGTGGCAAGGACGACATGCTGAAAGAGTTCTTGCCGGTCTTCGATAACCTCGATCGCGCCAGCGCTCACGCCGAGACCGCGACTGACGTGAAGGCGCTCGCCGACGGCATCGCGCTGGTCATGCGCCAGTTCGCCGACACGCTGTCCAAGGTGGGCATCGAGCGGGTTCCCGCCGTTGGGCAAGCGTTCGATCCGTCGGTCCACGAGGCCGTGCAGCAGATGGAGACCTCGGACTTCGAGCCGGGGACGATCGCGGCCGAGGTCCAGGCGGGCTACCGAAACAGCGAAAAGCTCATCCGTCCGGCGCTGGTCGTGGTCGCCAAAGCCAAGGCGAACTAGCGCAAGCTCACTAGCTCCGCTCGGGGGCGTCGGGTATGCTGGGTCGCTTCCGCTATGGGGAAAATCGTCGGTATCGATCTAGGCACCACCAATTCTTGCGTGTCGGTGGTCGAAGGAACTGGAGCGTCGGGTCAACCCGAGGTGAAGGTGATCGCCAACGCCGAGGGCGCGCGCACGACGCCGTCGGTCGTGGCTTTCACCGCCAAGGGTGAGCGCCTGGTTGGTCAGGTTGCCAAGCGCCAAGGCACCACCAACGCCGAGCACACCATCTACGCCGTCAAGCGCTTGATGGGGCAGAAGTTCGATTCCGACGTGGTTCGGCGCCAAGCGGGCCAGGTTTCCTACACCATCTTGCAGCACGAGAACGGCGACGCCTGGGTCAAGGCCGGCGAGCGCACCATGTCACCGCCCGAGGTTTCGGCGCTGGTGCTGGCCAGCATGCGCGAAATCGCCGAGACGTACCTGGGCGAAGCGGTGACCGAAGCGGTCGTGACCGTGCCCGCGTATTTCGACGACGCGCAACGCCAAGCGACCAAAGATGCCGGGCGCATCGCTGGCCTCGACGTGAAGCGCATTCTCAACGAGCCGACCGCCGCGGCGCTGGCCTACGGTCTCGACAAGACCGAGCGCGAAGTCATCGCCGTCTACGATCTCGGCGGCGGCACCTTCGACATCTCGATCCTCGAGATTGCTGCCGGCGTGTTCAACGTCAAAGCCACCGGCGGCGACACCCATCTCGGCGGTGAAGACTTCGATCGCGAAATCATCGATCGCTTGAGCAACGAGTTCCTGGAAAAGACCAAGCTCGACTTGCGTAAGGATCGCACGAGCCTGCAACGTCTGCGCGAGGCGGCTGAAAAGGCCAAGCACGAGCTTTCGTCGTCGCTCGAGACCGACGTCAATTTGCCGTTCGTCGCGATTGGTCCGACGGGGCCGTTGCACCTCGAGCGGACCATAAAACGCAGCGAGCTCGAGATTTGGACCCGCGAGCTGGTCGATCGCACGATGACCGCCTGCAAAGCCGTGCTGGCCGACGCCAAGGTCATGCCGAAAGACGTCGGGCAGGTCGTGCTGGTTGGCGGCATGACGCGGATGCCCGCCGTGCAGAAGGCGGTCCGCGAATTCTTCGGTCGCGACCCGAACAAGGGCGTCAATCCGGACGAGGTGGTGGCGGTCGGCGCGGCGATTCAGGGTGCCGCGCTAGCCGGGCAAATCGACGAGGTACTGTTGCTCGACGTCACGCCGCTGTCGATTGGCGTCGAGACCGGCGGCGGCGTCTTCACCAAGTTGATTCCGCGCAACACCACCGTGCCCACGGAAAAAAGCGAGATCTTCACGACCAGCGTCGACAATCAGTCGTTCGTGCCCGTGCACGCGCTGCAGGGTGAACGCGAAATGGCGGTCGACAATCGCAGCCTGGCACGCTTCGAGCTCACCGGCATTCCGCCCGCGCCGCGCGGCGTGCCCAAAATCCAAGTCACCTTCCGCATCGACGCCAACGGCAT